>ERZ777011.1536-NODE-1536-length-23501-cov-19.574042_pt1 | contig 23501 bp, 19 predicted proteins | sample MGYA00374964_ERZ777011 | MGnify/ENA primary metagenome ERZ777011 (study PRJEB29310, sample SAMD00008975) | mouse gut metagenome | study: EMG produced TPA metagenomics assembly of the Metagenome analysis of fecal microbiota from mouse which was promoted... | reverse complement strand
GCCCCGCCAACAATCACCCTCGTAGGGAGGGGGCGTGCCCCCACCGCCGTCGTCCAACAACATCATCCCTCACCTCGCCCCGCCAACAATCACCCTCGTAGGGAGGGGGCGTGCCCCCACCGCCGTCGTCCCCCACCATCATCCCACACCTCGCCCCGCCAAAAAAATTCCTCCTCGTAGGGAGGGGGCGTGCCCCCACCGCCACCGTCAAAAAAAACAACAGAAGATATCCCCGTCTTTAGGAATATCTTCTGTTGTTATTGATATTATGAAGCAGTCTTTACATCACCTTATACTCATCAACCCTCTCAGGATCAAAAGTATTGATAAACTCAGCATGCTTCGTCACCTCAGCCTGAGCAAGATTGAGATACACCTCAGCTGAACGGCGGAACGAATCGTTACGCTCAGCGTCAAGCATAAGCAGACAGCTCATCACAGTGACACCGGCCATCTCCACAAGGCGGCGGGCCATAAAGTCACCATAAGCCTGATCCTCCACCTTGCCTACAGTCTCGACAGCCTTGGCATACACCTCAGCCATGACCCTGATGCGCTCCTTGATGCTCTGGAGCTCAGGCTTCACATCATTCTCAAGATAAGAATTGATAAGCCCCAGGTAAGTGCCGGTAGTGACGTGACGTATAGCAGCTACCACCTGGAGCTGGGTAGTGCCCTCATAGATCGAAGTGATGCGCGCATCGCGGTACAGACGTTCACAGGCATAATCCTTCATGAAGCCCGAGCCGCCGTGTATCTGTATACAGTCATATGCATTCTGGTTGCAGTATTCGCTGCCCATACCCTTGGCGAGCGGGGTCAGCGCGTCAGCCTGACGGGAATACATCTTCGACTCCTTGCGCTCCTCGGGAGTGAGCGAACGCTCCTTGGCGATATCGTCATACACCTTGTACATATCCACAAATCGGGCGCACTCATACAGCAGCGAGCGTGACGCATCGAGCTTAGCCTTCATCACCGAAAGCATCTCATACACAGCCGGAAACTCGATAATAGCCTTGCCGAACTGCTTGCGGTCACGTGCATAAGCGAGAGCCTCGCGGTAAGCAAGCTCGCTCACACCCACGCTCTGAGCTGCAATACCCAGGCGAGCACCGTTCATAAGAGCCATCACATACTTGATGAGGCCCATACGGCGTGAGCCGCACAGCTCAGCCTTGGCATTCTTATAAGTAAGCTCACAGGTAGGAGAGCCCTTGATACCCATCTTGTTCTCGATGCGGCGCACATTCACACCGCCGTCGCGCTTGTCGTAGATAAACATCGACAGTCCGCGGCCATCCTTAGTCCCGGCCTCCGAGCGGGCAAGCACCAGGTGTATATCGCTGTCACCGTTGGTGATGAAACGCTTCACGCCGTTGAGCCTCCATGTTCCGTCAGGCTGCTCGGTAGCTCTGAGCATCACGCTCTGGAGGTCCGAGCCGGCGTCCGGTTCGGTAAGGTCCATCGACATAGTCTCCCCCTGGCACACCCGGGTGATAAACCTCTGCTTCTGGTCCTCGTTGGCAAACTCATAGATGGTCTCCGCACAGTCCTGAAGTCCCCACAGGTTCTCAAAACCAGTATCGGCACGGCTCACGATATCGGCAGCCATGATGTAAGGAGTGATAGGGAAGTTCAGACCGCCGTATCTGCGGGGCATAGCCATGCCCATAAGCCCGGCCTTGCGGCAGGCATCCAGATTCACCTTTGTGGCGTCAGCATAGATCACACGTCCGTCAGCCACCGACGGGCCCTGATGGTCCACATCCTCGGCATTGGGAGCAATGATGTCACCGCATATCTCGCCTACGATTTCAAGCACCTTGTCATAGCTGTCCTGAGCGTCGGCATAGTCCAGAGGAGCATAGTCATACTTCTCTGCATCGGTATAGTTACGTTCTTTCAGAGCCACAATCTTCTCCATCAGCGGATGGGTGAGATGGTGTCTGAGATCGGGATTGTCAGTATAGAAATTAGCCATATTACTTCGAGTTTTTCTTGTAGTATTTGATCAGCTTTGGCACCACCTCCTCAAGATTGCCGGTGATTACATAATCGGCGATCGAGTTGATGGGAGCGGCAGGGTCATTGTTGATTGAGATGATTATCGAGCTCTCCTGCATACCGGCTATATGCTGTATCTGGCCTGATATGCCGCATGCGATATAGAGCTTCGGACGCACTGTCACACCGGTCTGACCTATCTGGCGGGCATGCTCGGTGAGTCCGGCATCCACAGCGGCGCGCGACGCGCCAACTTCTGCGCCGAGAGTATCGGCAAGCTCATGAAGTAGCTGGAAATTCTCTTTCGACCCTACGCCGTAGCCGCCGGCTACGATAATGGGCGAATTCTTGATATTGATTTTTGACTTCTCTATGTGGCGGTCTATGATCTCTACCACAAAGTCCGCATCGCTCACATACTTGCTTGCCTCAAGGTCGATCACCTCACCCTTGTGCGCAGCGTCAAACACCTCTTTCTTCATCACGCCCTCGCGCACGGTAGCCATCTGCGGGCGGCACTCCGGGTTGACGATGGTAGCTACGATATTTCCGCCGAATGCCGGACGTATCTGCAATAGCAGGTCCTTGTACTCCTGCTTGGTGCGGGCATCGGTATGGTCACCTATCTCAAGTGCTGTACAGTCGGCGGTCAGACCGCTGTGCAGGCATGAGCTCACACGCGGACCCAGGTCTCTGCCTATGCAGGTCGCACCCATCAGGCATATCTGAGGCTTGATCTCTTTGAACAGGTTGATGAGCACTGCCGAATGCGGATTCGAGGTATAGGGCGAGAGACGCTTGTCCTGCACGCGGTACAGACGGTCAACTCCGTAGGGAAACACCTGCTCTGCCACGCTGTCCAGGTTGTCACCTACAGCCACGGCTTCGAGCTTCACACCAAGTTTCTCGGCGAGCACACGCCCTTTGGTCAGAAGTTCGAGGCTCACGTCGGCAACTTTGCCATCCTCGATTTCAAGATATACTATAAGATTATTCTGGTCCATTGGGCTTATCCTATTGTATGGTTGGTAATAAGTTCTTTGATGAGATCCTCGATGGCTGCATCGCTGTCATCGAGCACCCGGCACTCCTTCGTGGCAAACACCACGTTCTCCACATTCTTCACCTTCGTGGGCGAGCCCGGCAGACCTATCTGCGAGGGATCTGCGTCCACATAAGCCGCGCTCCATTCCTGGAGGTTCAGGTAGGGACGCTTCTCAAGCAGAGCCTTGCGCTCGTCGCTGAGTGCGGCTGCTTCGCTGGGCGATGCGGCATACTTGTATTTCTGCACGCGCATAGCGTTGCGGGGACGGCATTCTGCGGCAGAGCCGTTGACGGTCACCACGCAGGGTAGGGGAGCCTTCACCGTCTCCACGCCGTTCTCAAGCCTGCGCTTCACGGTCACATAGCCGTCCTTAAGGTCAAGGATCTCCTCGGCATAAGTCACCTGAGGTATGCCGAGCTTCTCAGCTATCTGCGGGCCCACCTGTGCCGTGTCTCCGTCGATTGCCTGACGGCCGCCGAGTATTATGTCATAGTTCCCTATCTTCTTCACGGCCTGGGCGAGAGAATAGGAGGTTGCGAGAGTGTCCGCTCCGCCCAGGGCACGGTCAGTGAGCACCACGCCTGAGTCCGCTCCGCGGTATATGGCTTCACGGATTATTTCGGCTGCGCGGGGCAGGCCCATGGTGAGCAATGTGATTGTCGACCCGGGATTGGCATCCTTGATCCGGAGTGCCTGCTCAAGTGCATTGAGGTCCTCGGGATTGAAGATGGCTGGCAGCGCTGCACGGTTGATGGTGCCATCCTCTTTCATTGCATCTTTGCCCACGTTGCGGGTGTCAGGCACCTGCTTGGCGAGCACGATGATGTTGAGACTCATTTTTGTTATCGTTTAAGGTTTTTAAGATTCGTTTTGTAAGCTTTCAGGTATCAGTGTGTGCCTTGCCCGGCAAGGCTTGCACATCTAATAGGAAACTAATCGCTCCGTTTTTCCGACAAATATAATCATTTTTAGGAAAAACGGAGCGATTTTTATGCAAATTAATGTGAAACGTGCTCTTCAACCCACTTTCTGGCATTGATGAAGGCATCTATCCAAGGTGTCACCTCATCATTTGCGCGTGTTGTGGGATAGAATCCGCACTGCCATGGGAAGATAGCCCTTTCAAGGTGGGGCATCATGGCGAGATGGCGGCCGTCGGCTGAGCATATGCCGGCCACTGAGCAGCGTGAGCCGTTGGGGTTCGCGGGATATCCGTTGTAGGCATATTTCGCTACCACATTATAGTTCTCCATAGCCATCGGCAGGCTGAATTTGCCCTCTCCGTGAGCCACCCATATTCCGAGCTTGCTTCCTGACAGGGAGCCGAGCATCACTGAATTGTTCTGAGGTATGCTCAGGCCTATGAACTGTGATTCGAACTTGTGCGAATCGTTATGCAGCATACGTGTCTTTTTCGGATGCTCAGGATTGATGATGTTAAGCTCTATCATCAGCTGGCAGCCGTTGCATATGCCGAGCGACAGTGTGTCCTCGCGCTTATAGAAGTTCTCAAGAGCACGCTTGGCATTCTCGTTGTAGAGGAAGCCCGAAGCCCATCCCTTCGCCGACCCGAGCACGTCGGAGTTGGAGAATCCGCCGCAGAACACTATCATGTTCACATCCTCAAGCGTCTCGCGTCCGCTCATGAGGTCGGTCATGTGCACATCCTTCACGTCGAATCCCGCAAGGTAGAGCGAATAAGCCATTTCACGGTCGCCGTTTACACCCTTTTCGCGGATTATCGCAGCCTTGACGCGTCCGTCGCCGTGACCTTCGCGGCGCAGGGCTATCCCCCTCGATGCGAGTTTGCCGTCAAATCCTGATGGCATACGGTAACGTATAGGCTGCTTCTTGTAGTTCTCGAAACGCTCGCGGGCACACTTCTCCCCGCTCTGAATCGAGTCCATGAGATAGCTTGTGTGCATCCACACGTCGCGCAGATGGTCTATGCCGAGGAGTCTCTGGCTGCCGCCGTGGTTTATGATGAGTGTGCGTTCCTCGCAGGGAGCTCCTATGTGGTAGTACTTCACCCCTGCCTTGCTGAGAGCCTCGTCCACCTTGGCCACCTTCGAGGCATCCACCTGTGCCACGAGAGCGGGATTCTCGCTGAAGAGTATCTTCACCAGGTCATCCTCTCCGAAAGCATCCGTGTTAAGCTCTATGCCACCCGCTGTGTTGGCGAAAGCCATCTCAAGAAGAGTGGTCACAAGTCCTCCCGCTGATACGTCGTGGGCGGCAAGAAGCATCTTCTTGGCTACGAGTTTCTGCACGGTGTCAAACGTGTTCACGAATCCCTTCGCATCAGTGACCGTGGGAGCCTCCGCGCCGAGTGCGCCGAGTGTCTGGGCAAATGCCGAGCCGCCAAGCTTGAGGCTGTCACCTGAGAAGTCTATATAATATAAGGTGGAGTCCTTCGCGCGGAGCACAGGCGAAAGGGTCTTGCGTACATCGCTCACCTCGCCGGCTGCTGAGATTATCACGGTGCCGGGGGCATACACCTTGTCGTCGCCATACTTCTGCGTCATCGACAATGAATCCTTGCCGGTAGGTATGTTTATGCCGAGGGCGCAGGCGAAATCGCTGCACGCCTCCACTGCGCGGTACAGAGCCGCATCCTCTCCCGGATTCTTGCACGGCCACATCCAGTTCGCGCTGAGCGACAGTGTCTTGATACCGTCGGCGAGAGGTGTCCCTACTATGTTTGTGAGAGCTTCGGCAACAGCCATCACAGAGCCCTTTGCTGAATCTATGAGGGCTACCTGGGGGGCATGTCCTATAGAGGTGGCTATACCCTTGGTGCCTGTGTAGTCGAGCGCCACCACGCCACAGTCGCTGAGAGGGAGCTGTATCTCACCCTGGCACTGCTGGCGGGCTATCTTGCCGGTCACGGAACGGTCCACCTTGTTGGTGAGCCAGTCCTTCGATGCCACAGCCTCAAGCGAGAGTGTGTCGGCTACATATTTCTCGATATCCTTTTCGTTGTAAGGCACATCCTTGTAGGTGGTCTCTACAGTGCTGTCGGTGAGAGTCGTTTTGGGCGACGAGCCGAACATGTCGCTCATTGCCAGGTCTATGGGCTTAACGCCGTCTTTCTGCTCGAATACGAAGCGGTGGTCCCCTGTGGTCTCGCCCACCACATACATCGGGGCGCGTTCGCGCTCTGCGATGGTCCTCACATAGTCGAGATCCTCCTTTTTCAGCACCATGCCCATGCGCTCCTGGCTCTCGTTGCCTATTATCTCTTTTGACGAGAGAGTCTTGTCACCTATCGGTAGTGCATCGATCTCGATCTTGCCTCCGGTCTCCTCTACAAGCTCCGAGAGAGCGTTGAGGTGACCGCCTGCACCATGGTCATGGATCGACACTATAGGGTTGTTGTCATTCTCGGCGAGTGCGCGTATCACGTTTGACACTCGCTTCTGCATCTCGGGGTTGGCACGCTGCACGGCATTCAGTTCTATGCCCGATGCATACTGCCCTGTCTCTACCGACGACACTGCTCCGCCGCCCATGCCGATACGGTAATTGTCACCGCCCATCACCACCACGGCCTCTCCGGCCTCGGGGGTGCCCTTGATGGCATCCTTTGCAGCGGCATAGCCCACACCTCCGGCAAGCATTATCACCTTGTCGTAGGCATACATCTTTCCGTTCTCGTCATGCTCGAATGTCAGGAGCGAGCCGCATATCAGAGGCTGGCCATACTTGTTGCCGAAATCCGAAGCTCCGTTCGAAGCTTTGATGAGGATCTCTGCGGGGGTCTGGTACAGCCACGCGCGGGGATTCATCATAAGCTCCCACGCATGCTCCCCTAAGCGGGGATATGAGGTCATATACACAGCCGTGCCTGCAAGGGGGAGTGATGCACGTCCTCCGCCCAGACGGTCGCGGATCTCGCCGCCGCTGCCGGTGGCGGCTCCGTTGAACGGCTCCACGGTGGTCGGGAAATTATGGGTCTCTGCCTTGAGTGAGAGCACAGTGGGGAGGTCACGCACCTCAAAATAGTCGGGGCGTTCCGGATGGGTAGGGTAGAACTGTGCCACAGTCGGACCCTCCACGAATGCCACATTATCCTTGTACGCCGACACCAGGCGGTTGGGATTCTCCTTCGATGTCTTTTTGATGAGCTGGAACAGCGACATTGGCTTCTCCTCGCCGTCAATCACAAACGAGCCCCCGAATATCTTGTGGCGGCAGTGCTCGCTGTTCACCTGCGAGAATCCGAACACCTCGCTGTCCGTGAGCTCACGTCCGAGCTTCTCGGCGAGCTGACGCAGATAATCCTCCTCCTCCTTCGAGAGTGCGAGTCCTTCACGCTTGTTGTATTCGGTTATGTCGGCTATGTGCTCTATGGGAGCGGCGACTGTCGAAGTGCTGAACACTCGTGAGTTCAGTCCGTCATACAGGCGGGAGAGCATCTTGTCAAATGCTGGCTCCTCCTCGGTGGTGCGGTGAAACTCCTCGATGCGGGTGATGCCCTCAAGGCCCATATTCAGAGTGATCTCCACTGCATTGGTGCTCCAGGGGGTGATCATCTCCTTGCGGGGACCTACGAAACGCCCCTTCACTGATGTGGAGCTGAGGGGGGTGGCTCCGTCAAAGAGCCATGTGAGTTTGGCAGCCTCCTCGGCGGAGAACTTGTGATTCGTCTCTACGGCGTAGATCAGATTCGCGCCTTTCTTAAAAAATACGACCATAAGTAGCTGGCTATGTCTGTGATTGGTTTAAATCAGTTCAATGACACAAAATTACAACAAATCTCCCACCCAGCCAAATTTTTCCATCCCCATCCGCCCTGTTTGCATTTTGTCGGAGAATTGCTCTCCGCCGTTGGGGCTCAACGTTATATCCGGGTTTAAGAATCATGCAAGGAACAAATGGTTCATAAAAACGTTTGTTTTTCGCAATAACGGACTTTGAATTATATGCAGGATGAATAGAATCTCATGTATTTATATTAACTTTGTTTCATCAATGGCACCATGGATACATGGAAGAGTTTAACCCTTACATATTCTGTTTTAGGGTTGAAAGCAAAGAGACACTAAATTTCAAGGGAATACACTGGATGTCAGCGAAAATGTATAACTTTGCGTATTGGCATATACGCCATATCTGAAACAATGGCAAAGATCACAGTTCAAAATACCGAAATAGCAGTTGTAAAATACAACGAGGAGGATTATATCAGCCTGACAGACATGGCTCGCAGTCAGATGCAGGAGCATATAATTTTCCGTTGGTTGAGCCTTAAAAGCACCATCGAGTATCTCGGAGAATGGGAAATGCTCTATAATCCCGATTTTAATTGTACCGAATTCGGTACAATTAAAAATGCCGCAGGAAGCAACAACTTTGTGCTATCGGTAAAAACGTGGCTTGAACGGACAAATGCCGTAGGCATACGTTCAAAAGCCGGTCGTTATGGCGGCACATACGCACATCGTGATATAGCTTACCATTTCGGAATGTGGATAAGCCCAAAATTTCAGTTATTGCTTGTTAAAGAGTACCAGCGATTAAAAACGGAGGAGCAGCGGTTATTAGGTTGGTCGGCAAAGCGTGAACTGTCGAAAATCAACTACCGCATACATACCGACGCGATAAAGCAGAATCTTATCCCTGCGGAGGTTACGCCTGCACAGGCAAGCATCATCTACGCCAATGAAGCCGACGTGCTGAATGTGGCTATGTTCGGTGTAACGGCAAAGCAATGGCGCGAGGCTCACCCCGACCTGAAAGGCAACATACGAGATTACGCCACAATCAACGAACTTATCTGCCTGTCGAATATGGAAAACCTCAATGCGGTTTTTATCGAGCAGGGAATGACACAAAGCGAGAGACTTGTTAAGCTTAACCGGATAGCCATTCATCAGATGAGTGTATTGGAGAGTGAATGTGACGGTCGTAAATTGTTGAAATAGATTTGTCTATGATTCAATTTATTGAAAGACGTGACATGTTCAATATACTGGGCGTAAACAATTATGCACCTGATCGTAATACTGTACTGGAGCCATGACAAACTATCCAATTATCTAAGTATTCACATTATTAAAAATATGAGAAAGCCAATATATATACTGTCGACAGTGTTTGTACTAATATCCATGAGTTGTTCGTATAAGACATATAAATCTATTGAAAGCAATGGAAACATGGAAAATATCACAGCTCCACAGGAGGACGGAGCGGTGCAAGAGCCTGCATGGACTTATTATGAACGGCTCTCTCATGTTTTCAGTGCTGATTCCTCATGTGTCGGCATTACTGATGACATGGATTTCCCTGACTGGTATTCCGGTTGTTTTGTCAATGACCGGGATAGATTGACTATAAATGTGATTGGAGACACTTTAAGGCTACGCTCAATGTTGACAGAATTACTTGGAGGAAATGAGTTTGATCTGGGGGTGGGTGTATGTTCTATGAAAGAACATATAAAGACCCGCGAATTATTGGATGAGGCAATAAGCAGGAATTATAACAAAATAGCCAAAGGTAATTTAACATCTGGTTCTAATCCTGACGGTACTATAAATATCTGTATTCAAGGCGAAAACGATTCGATTATAGATCTGTTTAGACGATTGGTATTCGATTCTCCCATCTTGAGGTTCAAAGTAGCTCAACAAGTTGGCATTATGTATGATTTTGAGGTGGTTGACATTGACGAAAAGGCATATGTGACACATGAATTACCACCGCAGTTTCCAGGTGGAGATTCCGCTATGCTGAATTATATATACGATAATCTTCGGTATCCAAAAGAAGCATATATTGAAAACATACAAGGTCGTGTTGTTGTGCAGTTTCTTGTTGATAAGACAGGTATAATAGACTCAGTTAAAATAGTGAAAAGCAAGGACTCTTATCTTGATAATGAGGCTCTTAGGATTATAAAGTCTTTTCCGAGGCTTATTCCAGGCAAGTTTGATCTCACTCCTATTGATCAATGGATGACATTACCAATAATGTTTAAACTGTCGGATTACAATGAAAGAAAGAATAAAAAATATCTGGCATTTAAATATGACAATGGCGATGATCCCCTTAAGGATGGGCTTTATCGTATTGTCGATCAACGAGGAAAGATAGGATATGCCGATGAGCAAGGAAACACTGTGATAACACCTCGGTTTGTATATGGATTCCCTTTTGAAAATGGAAAAGCCAGGGTTGCTGATTATGGTGAAAAGAAAGAAGTGGAAGGAAGTAATGGTGAATGCCATTACTGGGAAAGTGATGGCTGGTATTATATTGATAAAACTGGGCGTAAATTAGAGAATTGAGATTGCAGGATTACAAGAGGGTGGTTTATATTTATGGTTACACTGCCAATTATTCTCCGTATAAAAAGAAGTTCAAATATCAAATAAATGTATGGAAAAGACTCTGTAACTGCAAAATCATACGTAAAAAGTGATATAATTTCAGCTTCCTCGTTTAGTTCAAGCTCTTTGCATGTATTGGCGCAAGGTTTTCTGCTATACATATAGTAAATTTGTGTCGCGAATCATTCATGCAATAAAACGTAACGAAGTAATGAAACCGACCGATAAAACTAATCATACCATCAGTTTTGCAGACGTGAGAACGTTCCGGTTTATCAGCGGCTGCTCTCCCAAAATGATAGCCTTTGATTATAATACAATCCCATTGATACATAAGTATGAAGATTCTTCCCGTTTTAAACAGAGCTTGATGAACTTTAATTTCAATCATACTGGAGCGATAGAAAATATCCCTGTTGTTAATCTGACCAATGAAAGGGAAAGATATATGCATCTTATTGAACAGACGTTTGAAATGTAGCTGACATGCAGTTCCGCTTTGGCTCTGATGCAAAATAAAAAGCGTAACGGACACTGTGTCAGTCGGTCCGTTACGCTTTATTTCTATGAGCTCAGTCCGCGATTACTTTGTATTGGCATTGTAATTTGCTTCAAGCTCTTCGGGTGTGATGGAGAACTCCTTGCTCTCTTTGCTGTCTTTGTTGGTGTATTTGAACTTCGCACCGAGATTCGCATCTATAAAAGTCTTGCCCTGCGCACCGATATTCTGGAGTCCCATCTGCTTGGCTTCTTCATTGATTTCGATTGCATTGAACGTATCAGCGTCGGCTATCTCTATGGTATATACCACATAGTCACCTTCTATGGCAAGTCCTGTGAGCGAAATGCCTGCGCCCATAGGCTGGGGGAGCTGGCTGGAGAACTGTTCAAGAGTTTTCTGGACACGTTCACGACCCTCTGCCACGGCGTCATCTGTGCCGTCAGTCTGCTCTGTTGCTGTTTTGTTGTTGCCGCATGATGTAAGAATAGGTAATCCTGCACACATTAATACAGTAGCGATGGAAAATAAAAACTTCTTCATGTCTTTTTCAATATGAATATTCTGTGGTTTGTTTTTCGGTATGCAAAGTTAAGCATAATCTTCCTATTATCGCAAGCCGTGGCGTCATTATCACACTTTATCCCCGGTTCTGCATGCTACCTTTGCCTGTGATATGGCGAAACAAATTACCATTCTTCAGCCACAGCGCATGCGTATGCCGGTTTATACCCCATGGCATATCCATTTCTCTCGTTATCTCGGCAGACCTCTCACTCCTGTCGAGATTTCCGTCATATCCCCACTCGAAAAAGCCCGCGTCAACCGTAATTCGTCCCCGGTATTCATTCTCGACCCTCCCGGCATAGATTCCTCCTGGATACTTCTCCGCTATCAGGAATACCGCCTCCAGGGGCTTCCTGATGCACAAGGTGCACTCTTTATCCCGGGCAAAGACCGTCACAGATACCCGCAGGCAAAGCTGTTGCCGTCTAATATCAGGCTTATCACCCACCGTTGTGTCGATGCTGTCCGTGGCACATCCCCTTATTGCACATTGCTTCTCAATGTCGAGCGTTACTGCACATCCTCCCCCTTTCATTCCTGCACCGACAGGTGGCGTCGGCTCCTATCCTCCATCCTCCCCACCCATAATTCAAGAGGTTTCATCATCATCCACGCCTCCGCAGCAAAGGCAGAGTCTCCGAGCGGCAGTCGCCACATAGCAATATCGGCAGCCATAACACGCCTCATACCATTCAGGTCAGTATCCGCTGTGAAGCGTCAGCACCACCTCCCGGTGGTAGTGGCTCTTCCGTCAATGCCTGATACGCCTCTTACAGAAGAGATATCGGCAATCCTGGCAGAAGTATACTATCCTCCTCCCCATCAAGCCGGGCGGTACGCCGTGCTCCGCAGTCCAAAACTGAACCGCACGGCAAGAGCCCATTGACATATTGGTACACAAAAAACAAAATTCAATATAAAATCATTCCGGTAGGGCGGGGGCGTGCCCCCGCCGCCTTCCCGCTACGGTAACTTTGTTGCCCCTCCTTGGTTGCGTGCCCCCGCTGCTTCCCGCCACGGTAACTTTGAATCCTCTCGCCACGGTAACTTCGCCGCCTGCGGGAAGGCGGTCATCCATTCCTGTACGGCTCAACATGAACCGTGATTATGGAATCCTGACCTAAAAGTTCCCGGAGAGCATACTCCACCGCCGTAGCTATGTCATGCCCCTGTGTGACGGTTATGTCTGGATCAACTTTTATGTGCAGCTCGGCAAGATATGAATGGCCGTTGCGGCGTGTCCGGAGTCGGTGATAAGCCTTGACACCCTCCACAGAGGCAACCGCCTGCTCTATCTCATTGATTTTTTCATTCGGAAGCGAACGTTCGAGTAGTTCATCCACTGAAGGTCTACCTATCTCGATAGCTGACCAGGCAATGAAGAACGCGATGATTATTGAAACGATCGGGTCAGCTATCCTCCATTCTTCACCGAGGAAATATCCTGACGACACACCGATGAGTGTGGCTATCGAGGATATAGCATCGCTTCTGTGGTGCCATGCGTTGGCTATAAGTGACGACGAGTCTATTCTCCTTCCTGTCGCGATAGTGTACCGGTATAGCCACTCCTTGGATAATATGGCTATGATAGCCACCGCTATGGTCCATATGTCCGGTCGTGGTAGGGGATTTCCGTTAAGAGAACCTGTGATTGCACGCACACCTGCCCATCCGAGACCTATGGCTACAAGCAGAAGTGTGACCGATATGAGCAGAGATGCGAACGTCTCGAATTTCCCATGCCCGTACGGATGCCTTGAGTCAGCCCCCTTGTAGGCAATCCCTACGAAAGCAAGCACTATAAGGTCCGTGGCAAAGTCACTCAGGGAGTGCACGCCGTCAGCTACGAGCGCATCGCTGTGGCCATAGTGTCCTATGGCTATCTTTATCACCATTAGCACGGCATTGACCCAGAATCCCACCCAGGTCACATGACGGATTATCGAGACTGACATTTTCTATCCTGTTTTAAATAAAAAAAGCAGGGAGGGGCTTGCCCCTCCCTGCTATGTATTAAATTAGTCCGCGGTTGCGGAGGAGAGCGTCAACCGATGGCTCATGTCCGCGGAAGCGTACAAAGAGTTTCATAGGATCCTCGCTGCCACCCATTTCAAGGATGTTCTCCTTGAACGAGCGGGCTGTCTCGGGATCGAAAATACCCTTTTCCGCAAAGAGCTCAAAGCCGTCCGCATCAAGTACCTCGGCCCACAGATAGGTGTAGTAGCCCGATGCATAGCCGTCGCTTCCGAACACATGCTTGAAATAGGGCGAACGGTAACGGTAAGCGATTTCCGATGGCATACCCAGCTTCTCGGCAACCTGCTTTTCGAATGCGTCAACATCTACGGTCTCACCATCGGCTGGCTTGTATGCGCCCCAGGCAAGGTCCAGGAGCGAGGCCCCGGCAAGCTCGGTAGTGGTGAAGCCCTGATTGTGGGTCGATGCTGCCTGTAGTTTTTCTACAAGTTCGTTCGGGATCACTTCGCCTGTCTTGTAATGGAAAGCGAAATCCTTCAGCAGTTCGGGTTCCATGGCCCAGTGCTCGGTGATCTGTGAGGGGAGCTCCACAAAGTCACGGTCAACGTTAGTGCCCGACTGCGAACGGAGCTTGGCGCGGCTCAGCATTCCATGCAGACCATGGCCGAATTCATGGAACATGGTCTCGACCTCATCCAGAGTCAGAAGGGCGGGAGTGTCGCTTGTCGGACGTGTGAAGTTGCCTACATTAAAGATGATGGGACGCTCCACTGTTCCGTCAGGATCAACCGACGATCCCTTAAGCTCATCCATCCATGCGCCCTGACGCTTGGTTGCGCGGGGGAAGTAATCGGTCATGAACACTGCCACATGTTCGCCGCTCTTGATATCGGTGACATCGTAAACGGTAACCTCTGGATTATACTTGGGAGCGTCAGGCATTTCAGTGAACTTCACGCCGTAAAGCTTCTCAGCAAGTGTGAATATACCCTTGCGCACATTGTCAAGCGAGAAGTACGCGCTTACCTCGTTCTCGTCAAGATTGTATTTCTTGGTCCTTACCTTCTCGGCATAGTAGTAGTAGTCCCATGGCTTGATGGTGATATCCTTGCCCTCAGCCTTGGCGTACTCGGTCATCTCGGCTACCTCCTCGTTGGCGCGCTTCACAGCCGGAGTCCATATCTTCATGAGAAGTTCGTTGGCGGCCTCAGGTGTCTTTGCCATCACATTGTCGGTCATATAGGATGCGAAATCCTTGAATCCGAGTATGTCGGCCTTGCGGGCACGGAGCTTGACTATTTCACCGATTATAGGGCGGTTGTCGTAGGGTGCGGCTGACGCGAGGTTGATGTAACCGTTGTACATCTTCTCGCGGATATCGCGTGAGTCGGCATACTTGAGCACCGGCAGGCGTGAGGGTGCGTGGAGTGTGAACACCCATTTGCCCTCCTTGCCGCGGGCCTTGGCTTCCTCTGCTGCTGTGGCTACGATTCCGGCAGGTATCCCTGCGAGGTCTGCTTCATTTTCAACCACAAGCTCGAATTCATTGGTGGCTGAAAGCAGATTCTTGTTGAATTTGAGGTAAAGGTCCGTGAGCTGCTTGTTGATGTCCATCAGCTGTGACTTGTCAGCATCGGAGAGGAGCGCGCCGTTGCGCACGAAGCTCTTGTAGGAAAGCTCGATGGCTCGTACCTGGTTAGGCTCCAGGTTGAGGCTGTCACGGCGGTCATAGAGCGACTTCACGCGGGCGAACAGTTTGGGGTCCATAAGGATCTCGTCCGACGCTGAGGACACCATCGGGAATATGGTCTCTGACAGCTCCTGGATCTCAGGAGTGCCGTCCGACTCGTTGAGTGCTCCGAACACGCGTGTCACACGGCTCAGAAGCTGCCCTGACTTCTCCATCGCCATGATGGTGTTCTCGAAGGTCGGCTCATCCGGATTCTCGGCTATGGCCTTGATCTCAGCCTTCTTTTCTGCTATGCCTTTCTCCACGGCGGGTAGATAGTCGGAATAGAGGATGCTTTCGAAGGGCGGGATGTCATACTTTGTGCCGTAAGGCTCCATGAATGGATTGGCACGTTGCTCTGTACATGATGTCATGGTGATTGCTGTGGCAGAGGCGGCGATCCCTAAGGATAGCGCGATGCGGGCTGCCAGTTTTACAGGTTTCATGATGTTTGGTTTTTTTGATTAAATCGGACGTGTTGATTTATGGTTATGGATTAAGGTTTACTCGGATGCTTCATTTTCTCCGTTCATGACAAATGTGGTCAATAGCGGATAATGGTCACTTGATGGGGTGTCACCCCTCTCAATATCTACAGCCTCCATGTCCCCACGGTAGAGCACATGGTCGATGCGGAAGTAGAAGCGGTTGCCGTGATATGTTATTGCCGGGCCGAACGCGTTTTCGGCGTATGCGTCATGCATGTCTCCGTCTCCAAGTATGGTCCGCAGGGCATAGCTCCCCTGGATGTCGTTGAAGTCGCCCGCCACTATGAAGTTCCCTCCTATGGAGTCGATCGTATGCCGGATGAATCTTGCCTGGTCGGCACGTTTCTTGAATGCCACAGCAAGCTTGCTCACCAGTTGGTGCTTCACATCGGAAAGCTCCTTGCGTATGGCTCGTTCACTCCCCGGAGCCTTGTCAAAAAGACCCTGGTATAGCTCTTTGTCCGCCATGTTCAGCCCGATGGATTCGAGATGCACATTGAACAGGTTTACCGTCTCACCCATTATTTCAAACCTGAACAGTGCCATGCGTATTCCCATCGGGTCGGGCATGTCGAGACTTACGTACTGGAAGGGGTATTTCGACAGTATCGACAGCTCGTTGTTCACATTGATCATGCGGTAAGGGTAACGCTCTTTAAGCGTCCTTACCTGCTCTGAGGTGATATGCCACATGGGTGAATCCTGAACCGCCTCCACCTCTTGAAGGTTAACGATATCCGCGTCTGTATCGAGGATGTAGTCGATCGATGCATTGGTGGTGATATCGGGCACATTCCCGCGGAAATCCCAGAAATGAAGCGCGTTCCATGTGAGCATGGTGAATGATCGGGATTGCTCTTCAGGCGTGGTGCTTCGGGTGCCTGGATGCAGTGGTGAGTACGATAGCAGTGACGGTGCTGATGCGATCCATGACAGGGCGATGATTATTGCCATGCGCGGTTTCTGCACAAGTATGTCTAAGCCTGCTACCGCGATCCCGGCTATAAGGACTATCGGTAGCATCATGCTCATAAGTGCAGGTATCACTGTGTGGGCCGGATTGACAGTTCCTCCGTAAGCTGATATCAGTGTGATCACAGCCACTATGATATTCACCACCAGAAGCATGGTGATGAGCGTAGCGCGTGCAGGACGGCTTATTAGGCGGTGAAATAGTGAATCGTGCATTCCGGTGGGTATGTGTGAGTGGCTGTCCGGTACGGGATGATAGGGAAGTTGTTTCTGTTTATTTTATTTTGCGGCTTACGTTGAACAGTCGGTCTCGTTCAGCCGGAGTGAGTGCCGAATAGCCCGATTTCTTGATTTTGTCAAGTATAGTATCGAGTTCCCGGCGTTCATCAGGAGTGAGCCCTGATGTCGTTGAAGATGTGGCTGATTTGGTTGACGTGGCTGATGCCTGGTTGCTGGGTCCGTTAGGATTGTTGTGGCTGCTGGGTCTGTTTGGCGGCGTTGTCTTTCGTTGTCTTGCAGTCCTGTCGATGATCCTGGCTACCGGTGCGGTTATGTCGCTCCCTTTTTTCAGGCGCAGGGCGAAAAGCAAGCCGGTGAGAATTCCTCCGAGATGGGCTATCTCGCCGCCTGCATTGCTCCCTGTGACACCTATGAGCACCAGCACTATTGTGGCAAGAGCTATCCATTTTACGGATACAGCCCCTATGAACAGCATATGCATCTTGAAGTGTGGCATAAGTATTGCCACAGCTGTGACGATGGCTATCACAGCCGCTGACGAGCCTATGAGCGAGCCGTAGTGATTGCCGTGGAAGAGTGGGAGTGTGTTATACCCTGCAAGGAAGAGCACAGCTCCTGCAAGTCCGCCATAGATGTACAGGACAAACAGCTGACGTGATGTGCACACCATACGGAACATGGTCCCGAACCAGTAGAGCCATAGCATATTGAATACGATGTGCAGCAGATCATACTGGGCGAACATGTATGTGATAAGAGTCCAGGGGCGGGTGAGTAGTGCCCCTATGGTGGATGGCAGCTCTATCTGTGACAGGATGCTGTTGATGAAATCGGGAGTACCCGAAAACACACATACTATCGCAGCGATGCGCAGAAGCACGAAAACGCCTATGTTGGTCCACACAATTCTCATGAGTGTGGATGAGCGGGCAAAGCCGGAGCGCATGTCATCAATAACCGCCATATCCGCCCCCTCCGAAGGTGCCTTTTTTCTTCCAGTAATATATGATGATGAATCCGAATATCATTCCTCCAAGATGGGCGAAATGAGCTATTCCATCGCTCTTTCCGGCAGCTTCGCTGAGTCCGATCAGCAGCTCTATGGCGATCATGCCTGTCACCATCCATTTTGCTTTTATTGGCACCGGGACAAAGAACAGATAGATGGGAGCGTTGGGGTACATCATTCCGAAAGCAAGCAGTATGCCGTATATGGCTCCTGACGCCCCGATAGTGACGAATATGTTGAGCCATTGTGACACCTGTCCCTGCATCACTGGCGACTGGAGCATTTCGCGGGCTTCCGGAAAGTCGATGTGCATGGCATTTGCGAGGATAGGGGTGAGAGTGCTCTCCCATGTGAGCATCCATGCGAGCTCCTGTATGATTCCGGCTCCGATTCCGCACGACATATAGTAGAACAGGAATCTTGCGCTGCCGAAGGTGCGCTCAAGTGTCATTCCGAACATCCATAGGGTGAACATATTGAAGAATATGTGGGCGAAACTCCCTGTGGAGTGCATGAACATGTATGTGACCAGCTGAACAGGATTGAAGTCGGCGGCTTTGAAATAATGCAGCCCTCCGAGCTCTTCAAGTCCTCCGCCTATGCGTCCCGGCAACACGAACATTGCCAGCCATACTATGAGATTGATGATTATGAGGTTTTTGGTAACCGGGGGCATATTCCCGAATATTGAGCCTCGCGAGTTCATAGATCCGATGTGAGTGTTAATGTTAAAAGTTGTATGTGATGACTTTTACGGACAAAGATACAAAAACCTTGTAAGATTGCACTCTTGATTAATACTTTTTAATAGCGAAATGTTCATGCGGAGCACATATTTTTTATTGTAAGGTGATAAAAAAAGTGTCCTCGGAAATATTTCCGAGGACACTTGATCTTGGTGGCGGGTGCAGGACTCGAACCTGCGACCTTTGGGTTATGAGCCCAACGAGCTACCACTGCTCCAACCCGCGATGTTTTGACAGTGCAAAGGTAGGAACTATATTTTAATTTGCAAAATATTCAGGCTTTATTTTGTCTTAAAATTTGTTAATAGGTTGTCGCCGAGATAGAACAAAGCCGGATGCACACATGCATCCGGCTTTGAATAGTATTGAGGATGAGTTACTTTGCTGGATCGAGAGTGAGGACACGGTAGTTGCCCTGAGCGTTGAGTGCCTTCATGAAGTTCATCACATCCTGAACGGTTATTGAGTTCATGGTCTCAATATTGTTGTTGAATGTGTCAACGCCGTTAGTCTGGTATCCGAGGATTGCACCGAGCCAAGCTCCGTTCTTTTCTTTTGACTCAGTGAAACTTTTCACCATATATTCTTTTATGGGATTAAGTTCTTCAGGGGTTATATCCTTTTCCATGGCTTTATACTGGCTCTTGATGAAGTCGAGAACCTCATTTTTCATCTCAGGCTTCATGGGGAATGAGGACGAGAGGGTGATGGGGTTGAGACCCATGCGGGAGGCAGAACCGGATGCTCCGATGGAGTAGACTGCGCCCATCTCTTCACGGACTGTCTTAATGAGACGGTTGGTGAGGATCTGTCCTGCTATGGATGCGAGCTGGGCATTCTTGGTGGTGTACTCCATATCGCCGATTTCAGCTATGGCTGCAAATGTCTGGGGTGTGGTCATCTCTGTAGTGAAGCTGTCGATGGATGACCCGGGGATAATGAACAGCTCGGGGTTGTACTTGTCGACTTTCTTGATTGCGGTCTTGGGATTGCCGGGGAGAGATGCTATATAGGTCTCGACAAGAGGCTTGAGTGCATTCAGGTCTACATTGCCTACAAAAACAAATGTGTAGTCGGCTGCATTGGCTGTCAGATCCTTGGCTATCTTGAGAGCCTGTTCGCGAGAAGCAGCCTCTACGTCGGCAGGTGTCACTGACTTTATGTAGGGGGAGTTATACCATGTGCGGACCATTTTGTCGGAGAACACATGCTGAGGATTCTTTTCCTGGTTGGCAAGAGCCGCTGAGACTGCTTTCTGCATAGCGGCAAACTCGTTTGCATCAAGGTTGATGTCTGTGAATACCATGTACAGCAGTTCCATCATTGTGGGGAGATCCTTGGGGGTAGAGCCTCCGGAGATTGAGCGGCTGTATGAGCTGAACGATACACCTACGCTCGCAACCTTGCCTGAAAGATATTTGCTGAGGTCGCTTGAATTGTAGGAACCGAGACCCATATTGCCCATTATATTGGAGAGCATGAGAAGTGTGGGTATGTATTCTTTTGAGTATCCGGCAGTGCCTCCGAAAGCCTGTGCCACCATGCTGATTTCATCTTCCTTGAATTTGGTAGGCTTGATGATGACTTTGGCTCCGTTTGAGAGTGTCCACTCTGTGGTGCCCCATACCTTGTCCTCCTTGGTGGATACAATTTTACCGGGCTTGGGTGCCACTGTGATGAGTGGCTCCATCTTGAAGTTGTCGACGAAAGGTGCGATCTCTTCTGCGTCAACCGCGGCAAGAGCTGAGGTGAGTTCTTCCTTTGTAGGGATTTTTGTGTCCTCCTTTTCGGGCGCAAGTACCATGATTGCACGATTGTCAGGCTTGATCATGGAGGCGAAAGTCTCGTTGATCAACGCAAGCGGTGTGGTATTTGCCAGCTGCTGTATCAATGGCCATTCGATATCGAGACCGGGGATAGGAGAGCCATCGATAAAGTTGCGTACATATTCGTTGACGAAAGTTCCGTTTTCGCGTGTGGCACGGTTGTTGTATAAGCTTTCATATGATGATATGAGGCTGTTGCGGGCACGGTCGTATTCGCTTTGGGTGAACCCTCCTCTTGCAGCACGAAGCATCTCACGGTATACAGCCTGTAGAGGAACGACGATATCGTTGCCTTTGGCTACAGCTGTTCCTGAGAGAGCATCTTTGGTCTTTGTTACGATGTAGTCGCCATAGCCTACGCTTGCTCCGCCGAAGGGGGCGTCGGGATGGGAAGAGATGTCGTTAAGACGGTTGTTGAGCATGCTGAGAGCCATACCTCTGACATAGTCGTTGATATAATATGTCATGGTGTTCTTCAGTTCTGCGGGGGTCGGATCGGCGAGGAACATGATCTGGCCTACGAGCTGTTTCTGCTCAGGGTCTGATCCTATGCCGAAGAGGGTGCCTTTATGGTCGGGGACTGCCTCGTAGGTGCGGGGCTTGGCATTGGCTGGCATTTCGATGGATGTGAACATCTCTTTGATCTTGTTCTCGATACGATCTACATCTATGTCGCCTACAACAACTACGGCTTGCTGGTCAGGACGATACCATGTCTCATAATAGTCGCGGAGGGCCTGCGGGGGGAAGTTGTCAACGACTTCCATAGTTCCTATAGGCAGGCGGCGTCCGTATTTAGTAGTGGGGAGGAGTTCGGGAAGAATGCGCTCGAAAATACGCATCTGTCCCTGCATGGAGCGACGCCATTCCTGATGGATCACGCCGCGCTCTTTGTCAATCTCCTTGGGGTCAAGTGTAAGGTCGTTAGCCCAGTCGTGGAGGATGAGGAGGCAGGAGTCCTGAACGCTTTCACGAGCGATGGGCACATTGGAGATGTTGTACACAGTCTCATCGATAGAGGTGTACGCATTGAGGTTCTGGCCGAATTTGACTCCGATTGATTCAAGCCAGTCACGAAGGAGGTTGTCGGGGAAATTGGTGGTGCCGTTGAAGCACATGTGTTCCAGGAAGTGTGCGAGTCCGCGCTGGTTCTCTTCTTCAAGAGCTGACCCGACTTTTTGAGCTATATAGAAGTCAGCCTGTCCTTTTGGGTACTCATTGTGACGGATGTAGTAGGTGAGCCCATTGGGGAGATGACCGATGCGCACATCCGGGTCTACTGGGAGTGGTTGGGTCATTGGGTTCTGTCCCTGAGCATATGCCACAGAGGGTAGCATGGCGAGAGCCATGAGAGCGAACAGAGCCGTTCTTAACAGATTTTTCATGAGTGATGAATATTTGGTTTTGTATAGATTAACAAAGTGTTTCACAGTTATTTTTATAATTTAGACGTGAAGATACACGAAACGTTTCAGATAACTGTTCTAATTAAATAAATTTAACGTTTGAATGGGCGATTCTGGGATATCATGGATGATATAATAATGGAGTTGGCTTTGTCAATGGCTGATGTGACCGGTATTGGCGAGGGGAATAAAAAGGTTTTGACCGGAATGAAAAAACATTGTGATGTGTAGATAATTTTTAATCGTATTATGGTATTTATCAGTATAATTTGTTATCTTTGTTGCCGGTAACTTATTGTTGCTAATATAACTCAACAGCTGATGGCAGACTCTTTTAATTCATATAAGTATCATGTAGACCTCAGTCCGCTCATAGGGCTTGTAGAGAGGGAGGGGAGGGCTATGACTTATGAACGCAGAGAATATCTGCTGCATGAAGTTGATGTGGAGAAGCATATCTACAGATTACACCCCAGTATCTCCGTCGCATCAGAAAATAGTGTTTTCAGGCAAATTTTCAGCACTATTTTTGTTGAAAGGAACATATGTTCGCTTTAATGTCGTAGATTATAGCGAGCTTTGCGTAAGGCAATTAATGCACTGCCATTAACGGATTATCTATCATTTCAGAACAATGACATAAATGCAAGGTAATGGAACCTCCGAGAGCGAAAGTGATAGGTGTGGCTCGTAACCGTATGGTAATCAACAGACGGTTACGGAGTGACAACACTTGTTGTGTATCACGGATGTTAGCTATGTTGCAGGTGTCGCCTTAATGCGCAGTCACTTGGCATTTGAAGCTATTGGTTTTGACCTATTCGATTTATACACTTACCAAATTTGTAAATACTGACTATGGCACGAGGAAAGCAGACCTGCAAGATACTGAAGGAGATTCGCCGTCAGATTGCCGAGGCCAACGGCATAGATTTCGTCACGTCGGAGTGTCGCTACAAGGGTGACTGCCTCGGCACATGCCCCAAGTGTGAGGCCGAGGTGCGCTACCTTGAACAGCAACTCCGCGCCCGCTCCCTCGCCGGAAAAGCCATTGCCCTCGCAGGAATCTCGGCGGGTATGATTCTAATGTCTAGTTGCAGCAGTACAACATCATCGAATCAATCTAACGAAACATTGCAAGGTGAGTCTATAGCACCCATCGAACAAATAGATGTTATGGAAAGCATTGAGGAAGAAGGCGAACTGCCGGCAATCGAAGACACTGTTGTGATAAAGGAGGGTGAAATGGTAGACTCTGAGCCAAAATCTGTCGCCGGTAAAGTTACAGTAGAATCAAATTCTTTTGTCGATAAAAGCCCTGAATATCCCGGTGGCATAAGTGCTTTAATGCAATTCTTAGTGTCAAATCTGAAATATCCCAAAGAATGGGATGAAGCGTGTATTTCAGGGAAAGTTATTGCTAAACTGGAGATTGACAAGAACGGTAAAGTCGGCAATGTGGAAATAATACGATGCACTATTCCGGATGAGTTCTCTGAGAATGTTAAAAATGAAGTGCAACGGGTTATAAAATTATTACCGGATCTTATTCCGGCACAAAAGAATGGCAAGACCGTCAAATCGTATTATATATTGCCGATAAGTTTCAAATTATCAGACTATGTAGATTATTGTGATTGACTATGGCAC
>ERZ777011.1534-NODE-1534-length-23517-cov-3.362032_pt1 | contig 23517 bp, 14 predicted proteins | sample MGYA00374964_ERZ777011 | MGnify/ENA primary metagenome ERZ777011 (study PRJEB29310, sample SAMD00008975) | mouse gut metagenome | study: EMG produced TPA metagenomics assembly of the Metagenome analysis of fecal microbiota from mouse which was promoted... | reverse complement strand
CGGATCTCCGCCTTCGCGTATAAACGCCCCGTCCGCCGGTCATAGACAGATGCGTCCGCCCTGACATATCCTTCTATGCCATCAAAGTTCCGCCCTGTATAAGGATCTCTGTCCCCGCAGAAATACCGGATACCGAGCCGGTTATTTAATCCGAGCATAAGCTTCCCGCCTGCCCGCAGCTGCTGCCGCGCTTCTCGCAAAATCTCCGTGGCTTCCCCCATGTCTCTGGTCTGTTCCAGCGCCGCAGTGATGACTATGTAATCATACCGTTTCTGATTCGGACATTCCATATCCTCCTGCCCGGCCAGCTTGCTCAATTCTCCCGTCCCGATACAGTCCGCCTCCAGCCCGCATTCCCGCAAAGCCTCCTCCAGCGCTGAATCCATCTGTGTGCCGCCGGTAATATAAAGCGCATGATGCCCAGCCTTGAAAGGGTACCATTTAACTACCCCCTTGGGCAGTTCTGTAATGATCTCTTGTGCAACTTTTTTTTCTTCCGCTCTATCCAATGTTCTTCCCTGACTTTCTTTCATAAATTATATGGATATCTTCCGTCCTCTGGACGTAAAGCTCAGCTTTCCTAAACTGCATACAATACGGTTTCCGCGGAATAATTGCTGTAATGTCTTATGTATAATCTGTATGACGGCACAAGGCTTTTCACGAAATACGGTATTTGCCAGTAATCATCCTTTTTATGATAAAGACAGACCGCAAGCCTTGGTTTATTCTCCGACAGGATTCTTTTCGCCCCCTGCAAAGCTTCCAGTTCCGCACCTTCGATATCCAGCTTGATGAAAGATATCTTATCTTTCACATCAACAATCGAATCGAGCGAAACAGCTCTCACGCAATGCATATCTTCTCTCTTCGACGTAACAAGATGCGCACCGGCTGTTCCGACATTCTCCAATTTTACACAAGTCTCTTCACACCATAATCCGGCATTAACCAGATTAATATTATGCCACCCATGATCTTCCATCTTCTTTTTACAGATCAGATAGTTATCCTGATCCGGTTCAAACGCATATACCTTGCTGCATTTTTTCCCGTCTTTAACCAGTATTTCCTGAAAGATTCTTGTCGTTTCCAGATCAAAACATCCCCCGTCAACAAAAATCTCCTGATCTGAAAACTTTAAAAATCCGCTGCGGTCAAAATACTGATCCTGCCGGAAGCACTTTGTATACTCGTTTGCAATCTCTATGGGTCCGCAATGATACTTCTGTAACGCCGCCCGTATCTCTTCAACATGATAGGAGGAAGTAATCAGAAAAACGCACTGCTCCATATTCTCCGTCCTGGCAACATCGCTTAATGAGACAATCGGTATTTCTCCCGCAAAAGTCCCTTGCTTCCTGACATCGGAATCAACAATATACGCAATTTCTATCTGCTCCGCACACAGAGCTTGATGGATCTTCTGTGCCCTGTACCCGTAGCCGAACAGTACGATCTTCTTATGATATTCTCGCAGCTTAGCGTATAGAATTTTTTCTTTACCGCTGTAGTAAACATTGTCGGCATATTCCGGTATGCTCCTGACAATGTTTTCAATATATTTCCCGTCTCCGCTCTCTGCATATTTTCTTCGATTTTCAAATATGTATTTTAATTCCTCGTCACATAAACCGTCATATATCCATTGAATCTTATCTTCATCTGCATGCATAGACATCTTCTCCTTTACATTATCCGGTAATTCATCGATGCAACAAAAAATCCACAATTTTATCCCCACTATAGGCCTCTTCTTTACATATACAAATCCTCTCCTCTGCTACGCCGAGCCTTCTTAACTGTTCATGAATCTCTTCCGCATAACACTTATTTGCGATCATATAATATGCATCTGGAAGTTCCCTGACCGCGCGCTCCACACTGATCACTTCCTTACCCTCCACGACACTTCCCTGTACAGCCGCGGAATTATCACAGACCGTACAGATCCGTCCGGCGCCAAGCCTATTATACAGCTTCAGCAAGGACTTACTCCATGCCCCCGCACTGACCACTACGATCTGGGATGTCTTCTCCAATGTGCCGAGGAGCAATTCAGTGTTCCTCCTCCTGGTCTCTTCCCGCTTATTTAGAGATTCCAGTTCTGTCCAGTCTCCCTTCCATAAGCGCGTCACCCTGTCTTTTTCGGGTATCTGAAAGCCGATTATTTGCTCATTACATTCCAGCATCTCATCCTGCGCAAGATTCTCCAGAAAACGCCTTCGTCCCTCCGCCCGCAGTCTATTATAATTCCACAGATAGGAGTGGAATTTCATCGCCATATAGTAGCTGCGGCTCACCTCATCCGTAAAACCTCTGCTCTGCATCTGCTCCCAGATCCAGACATACTCTGCGATGATCACGCTGTGCTTATCCTGCGCCCTTACTGACGCGCCTGCGCCGCTCTGCCGATAGCGGTAGAAAGAATCTGTCAGGAACATAACCCGCTCCGCTTCCAGCGTACATAGCAAGGCAAATCCCGTATCCTGATAGGAAGCGCCCGGCGTCTCATGGAATCTGATCTGCCTGTCCATCAGAAACTTCCTCCGGTAGATGCCCGCCCAGATATTGCCGTGATCGCCATAGACAAGTCCCCGCGGGTTATCTTTCAATAAGATCACCTTATTATAAACATCATCAGGATTTCCCCAATAACTTCTCTTCCAATGCTGGTAATGCCGTCTGCCTCTATAATCCATGAATTTATGAAAATCGGCTTTCACATAATCCAGCCTGCTGCCACGAGCGGCAGCGTAAAGCTTTTCAAACATTTCCTCCGCTGCATAATCGTCCGGCTCGACGATCCCGATATATTCCCCCCTTGCCGCATTGATCCCTACGTTCATCTGATAGCCATAGCTCTGCCGATCAGCCGCCAGATAACGGAACCTGTTATCCAACGCCGCATATTCCTCTATGATATCGACCGTTCCGTCCGTAGAGCCGGCATCCACACAAAGAATCTCGATCTCCGGCAGCGTCTGCACCCTGACGCTGTCAAGGCACTGCCGGATATACGCCGCAGCGTTTAAGGACGGTATAATAATTGAAACTTTTATTCCACTCTCCGCCAAAGCGGGCCGCACTGTGGAATCCAACCGCCTGCCGAAGTCCGCTCCGTGATTCTCCTCAGCCACCGCCAGCGCGTTCTCGGACATGCCCAGTTTCCATTTCAATGCGATCCGCACATTCCAGATGATATACTGCTCAAGCTGCTTCATCAGAATCTCATCTTCCTTCTCAAACAGCCTGCGCATATAACTGTAGAAAAAATTGATTTTCGCCAGATACATCTCGTCTCTGGCGCGAACCAGTCCTTCCGCACGCTGACAGTAATCGTATTCCATACAATCGGTAAAAGCCACTGTAATATCCTGCATAAGGCAGGTCCATACCAGTGCCCTGTCTTCATCATACTGAATCCGGTCGTCGATCTGCTCCATAGCGCCGGCTGCCAGATCTCTACGGTAAAGTTTGGCATAAACATACGGCAGAATGCCATACTTACAGTCTTCATAGTCGAAGTACAGCTTCCTCACCGCCGCCTTCGGATTCGTATATGCTCCCGGGGCAATCAGGTTTCTTCTCGCTTCCTCTCTCCCGCTTACATGGATCAGGCGCACGTCGGAAATCACCAGTTCCGCATGATGCGTCTCCACCTGCCGATACAAAAACTCTACCAGACTGCTTCCAACCCTGTCGTCGGAATCCACGAACATCACATACTCCCCCACAGCGGCTCCAAGTCCCGCTTTCCTCGCCGCGGTATTCCCCCGGTTTTGCTGTTTTATGAGCCTGATCCGGTAATCTTTCCTTGCATACGCTTCACAAATGCGTGCAGAATCATCTGTCGATCCATCGTCCACCAGAATGATCTCCAGGTTCCGGTAATTCTGGTCAGCCACGCTCTCGATACAGCGCGGCAGATAAGCGGCCGTATTATAGACGGGGATAATGACAGAGATCAAAGGCCCGCGCAGCAGTCCCATCATAAATTCCGCAGCCCTCTCCCCGGCATGTCCGTCCTCATGAACGCCATACTTTTGCAGAAAGCAATCCACATTTCTTCTATAAACATCATCATTAAAATATCCTATGCGCTCCCACAGTTCTTCATTTGTCGCCGCAACCGGAAAAGGCAGATCCTTATAATCAATATAGAGTTCCCGCTCCCTGTCGATATACTCCTTTTGATCCGGTGCAAACAGCAGTACTGTCTTCCCGGCAAATGCCGCTTCAAACATGATGCTGGAATAATCGGACAGAAGCAGATCACAGGCGGCAACAAGTTCCTGGCTGTCATCATACCCGCTCACATCAATGACATCCCCGCTCCCGCCGGCATCCGCCCCGCTCTCCGGAAGCGAAGGGTGTCCCCTGAACAAAACCTTCCATTTCCCGCCGAATCTCTTCTCCAGCTTCTCCAGAAGACTTGTATAATCCAGTCCCTGTACTGCTCTCTTTTTCTTTTCCACCTTATTATAGCGAAAGGTCGGCGCATACAATACCGTGCGTGTATCCGCAGCTATACGGTATTTCGCATAGACTTTATCTCTGTTATTTCCATCAAACACTGCATCCGTTCTCGGTGAACCGACACGCACAAACGCACCGTCACAGGCAAACCCGCTTTTGCAGGTATCTATGTCAAATTCACTTCCGACCAGTATATAATCCATAATTCTGCCATTATATCTGACAAGTTCCTTTTCCCGCTCCGTACCGGTGGTCGAAGAATCGTCCAGATAGAACTTCTTCAGCGTTATACTTGACCAGTGTTTTGTCTGAATGTATATCTGCCCCTTCCGTTTACATATATAATCCGGCACAGCAATATCGAATACCCATATCCCGGCTGTCTCCATTTCATAAATATATTTCTTCCAGTTTCTGATGAGTACCGGCCGCACGCCTTCCGGAACATAATTCCTTAAATCCGTTACCAGCCAGACAATATCCAGTTCACGCTCTACCCCATCCCTGTTATTTGGCGTCACATTTCTTTTGAGCAGCGCATTCGTAATAGCTCTTGCATGGCCGCCGTACTTCCCGATCATGCATACTATTTTGTTCTTCTCTACAGACAGTCTGCAGCATCGGGCTGCATATTCACTCTTTCCGCCGGACAACCTGGCGCCCCGATCGCCATGCATACTTCTACCCGCCGCCTCCATCAAAAGCAGGACAAAGCATTCTATCTTATAGGAAGATATCCACCTTGCAATCTCTTCATACGCATTGATATTAGAAATCAGGATAACCGATTTCTCCGGTGACAGCTTCTCCAGGATGCCGGCATCGAAAATCGGTACCCGATCGTATGACGTTTCCACCGCTTCCGGCAGATAATCACCCATGCAAAAGCCCTGGAGCTTCAGGTAACTGTCAATCACGCCGCAAAGCTTGATCTTTTCACTGTACACTTCTATAAAATATCCGGCCGCGTTTCCAAGTCCGTATAAGTAGATGTCTTTTCCGTCCGCACTTGCCCGAAATGCGTCCCATGTCTGTTCATTGGCAAAAGCATATGTTGAAATATGCTTATTAAGACTGATTGCGTCCTGTATGATATCCATTTAACTCTTATCCTCTCTGACAATAAAAAAGTCATTATGTTCCCGATTTCTTTCGCAATGATCCTGTTTCCTCTTTCCCACGCTTCTTCATCACAGAAATTACCGTAAACCCATTGAATTTTATCTTCATTCGTCTGCATAGATATCTTATCCTCTACTATACCCGGTTCAAACCTATCCCTGATAAAAAGAATATGTATTCTGAATGATCCTGATAAAAGACACTCCTGTTGCATGTAATTCATCCCGAATCTGACTGCCGTATTGGGTAGAGGTGACCAGAACAGGATACAACGCAAACTTATTTAAAAGGGTTGCCGGTTCATATACCTTTTTCCCTTCTATAAAATATTCTTCTGCTTCTGCATGCTTATCGCATAAAACAATTTTTTCTTTCTCTTCTTCATTTAAAAAGCAATACAGCCCTCTGCCATCTATCCCCATGCCATAAAAAACAATCTTCCTGTATTTAAATAGAATATCCCGCAAACCGTATAGAAGCTTTTCCGGCACATTTTCGGGTTCATATAAATGTTTCTTCTCTCTCATCGCCACGTTATACTGTTTCAAATAAGTCAGTGTGGAATCCGGTAAATATGTCGTCAATCCCTTCCAATTCTTTTCCCTGTACAATCTCCGCACCACAGTTGCGCTAATAATATCATCACCTGTCGTTTTCCTTGGTATTTCAATCACTTCCACCCCAAATAAAGGCAATTTCCTTTTCATTTCCTCATTGTACTGTCTTGTTACCTTATCAATTGGTTCTTCACCCACAAATCTTTTGCTTATTCTAAACGCGGGAACTATATACGTACCGAAAAAATTGATGTCCAGTGCAGCATCCACTCTTACATCCTGCTTCTTGTCCTTTTCAAAATAGGAAACAAATGTATAGCTGGATAAAATAAATTTACCAGACGGAATCACTCTGACATTGCCCAAATGCGCTATACCTTTCCTGACCATCATAAGCCTGTCGGAAAATGAAAATTCAGATAAATCTTCTTCGACTACAAAAACCAGCAACTCCTCCACCTCCGCCGCTGCCTTTTCAAGCAGATAGAGATGTCCTCTCGTAAACGGATTGGCATTCATGACAACGGCTCCCACGGACAATGCTTCGATGTTACGACGTTCTGTACATCTGATATATTTTTCCAATTCCTCTTCCTGCGCACAGGAAAGAACCGGTCTTCCTGCCTGTATAAATTTGTTTTCATCGTTTTTTCTTTTATATTGCAATTCAATTATAGAATACAGTTTGTCCGTTATCATTTCATTCGCTCTTCTGAATGTATGTATTGGAGCATCGGCAAACCACCACTCATCCGTCCGCCTGTGATCATAATCTTCCAACAAATAAATATCATCAGGTTCTACACTATACTGCTGGCTGTCCGTAATAAAAAATATCATATCATTTTCTCTTAAATCCAAAGCCTGCAATTCTTCCACTAAAGTAATATCTGACTTTATCTTAGCAAGTCGTACTACATTATATTTCATCCCTTCCGCCATCAGTCTTGAATATAGCATATACGCTATCGAAGCTTTTTCCGTCGTTGTATACCCCTGTACCACGCATGGTCCAGCCAAATATATTGTTGCTTCCTCTTCTCCATACCGTTTCGGATGCTCACTGTACAAAAGTTCCTCTTCGGAGTCACATTGCTCCGTCTTCATCAATTGCTCTATATAAAACTGCCTATTCGGTTGTTGTTTTCCCCCCCCCCTCCTTAATTCCACTACTCCCGTTCCCAGTTCATTTCTAATTTGTTCCTCCAGTTTCCCATGTACGGCTAATTCATTATAACCGGGAATAATTACTTTATATGCTTTGATCCCGGCTTGCCGCATCCGGTTTATCTCTTCCGATATTTTTTCTTTGACAAATCTTTGTAATAACTCTATGGTGCAAGAATAAGTGCACTCCAGTGTTTCCGTCTCACCCAATTCTTGATTATTTTCATTTTCAGCATTAATGTAACTCCAATATCTTCCCGTGAGCATGTACTTCTGCTTCAGTTGTCGTATAATTTTATAGAAAATATAAGTAAACTCATCCAATTCCGGCAGTTGCAGCGTTTTGCGGCCTTCCTCTCCCCACGAAAACGAAACCCGTTTTTTTTGTATATACTTATCAAAATTTTTTACTGCATTCAGACGGTTCCCCATTTCAGCAATGCATTTTTCATCAACAACAAAATCTCTTATGCCGTCCGCATGGGATCTTTTCATTGGAATCATCAAAGCTGTTTTCTTAACACCGCTGCTTTCACGCAATTCCATGACAGTTTCCATTAGCCCTTCTCCCGCCTGCAGTTCAACCGGCTCAAAGCCCAGATAAAATTCGGACAGCACAATATCATACATATTATCACGGTTAATATAACCACAATATTTATTATTTTCATAAATCAGTATCGTTTCACAATTGCTCTCATGAAACAGGGTCTTTACCTGCACATACAATTTTTCTTCATTACTGAGTAACAGCATATTTTTATCTATTACTTGTACCTTCTTAGATACAAAAAACAGCATCTTAGCTTCCTCCTAACTCACCCTCTCAGCTGCCGGGAAAATATGTTATTACTGTACGCTGCATTCTCAATATCTGTGCAATTCGATCGGTTTCTCATCCAGACATTTCAGCGCCTGGCTCCAAACAGGATTGTCTCACATACCCAACCCTATTCCATGCTTGATTATGTTCCCGATTTCTTTCGCAATGATCCTGTTGCCGCTTTCCCACACATGAACATAATCCATGTATACGTCCTCACAACCATCAAAAATATGAGATAAATCATACATGTAATCAGGCAGCGGCCCCATTGTATTTATAGTCCTCCTGAAGGATTCACCTCTTTCGTACCACAAACCTGCATAGCGCCGGGATATCAGTATATTTTTTTCTTTTATTGTTTTTCCTTTTTTGCTCGCAAGCATTGGCTGGCAGAAACTATAAAATTTGATTTTTCTTTCATTGGCTATCGCATACATACTCCGTATATTAGAAAGCCAGTTACTTACTCTGTCGCCCTGCTCTCTCTCACAACCCGAACATACGCCATCACATGCTTCCCCTGTGTAGGGATCTTCCACATAGTTTCTGGCAAAGCGAAAGACCTGCTGCATATACGGAAACGCAAAAGGATGATCCGGGTCACTATCTGCTATATCATTATATCCATCAAATACAATTATCATATCCGGCTGCAGCGGCAGGATATCCCTGACCAGCCGGATTAATTCCTGTCCCGATGTATATCCGTACACACCACCGTTATATACTGTTACATTATCACATTGCAGTTCTTCATATAACAGTTCCGGCCACGACTTAAACGGATACATAGCCCCGTCAGTTGTGGAACCGCCCAGCACTGCGATCCTGTAATCTGTCTTCCTGTCATCCCCATAGACCACAATGCCCGGATATCTGGAGCCCTCCAAATAGTAATTATGCCCCAGATTAATATCCATACACGCTTTCCTTCCTCTGGATATGCCATCATAGTCAATCTGACATATATAATCCGTCCACTGCCTGAGTCCTAATTTTTCTAATTTATATGCTTTGTCTTTTCCATACATCCATATATAAAAATTACTCTCATACAGGATTTCTTCAACATACCTGACCGAATACCCGTCGCAGATTTCTTCGTTTCCACTATTCGTCTCATCTACCAGAAATCCTGCAAAATGATAGTCCAGCATTAATAAAGAATCTGCAAATTTCTTTTCTACCTCCCCGCACCCGTATATATATACATTTTTGTTTTCAAATAAACTAAATTTCCAGAAATTGGCCAAATCAAGTATTGTTTTACTTTTGCCATCCATATTACAGTCCAGTCTCATCATTGTTTTCTTGAGGCTGAAATAAAAGCGTTTCTCATATTTTTCTCCAATGCTTTCATCTACCTGCTTCCAATTTTTCAATGCTTCGACGATCGTAACGTTTTCACCCAGTTTGTCCGGCGTATATACTGGCAGACCGCACTTTACCGTTCCCGCCAGCTGCTCATCGGAATCCACAAAATATAATACATGGATTCCGTTTTCTGCCAATAGTTTCCATGCCTGTTCTCCTGTGTCCCCCGCTCCCCAGATGACCACATTATCTCTGTCTATTGCCGGATGGAGCCTTCTGGCATAGACCCCTTTATCCGCAATATCACTCTTCTGATACCGCCCCATATAAGGATCATATAAGATTACTGCATCATCCCGGTTTAAAGTCTTGATATCTATTATTGTTTTATGATACAGTTTCAAACCGATCAAAGATGATGTGTCCGACACAAACCCATCCATATAGATCTGCCTGTGCAGCATATAGGAAAGCAAAAACTTTGCTCCTCTATATTCCGAAGGTTCACTGCTTATCCATATATATTTTTCACTTTCCCAGCCATTCTGCTGTAATAAGTTCCCTTGCCTCCAGATGCATCTCGCTCCTCATCTTTCCGTACGAATGTTTTCAAATCACTTTAAAAATTATAAATATACACAGGCAGCTTGTCTTCCTGATCCGGTTTCGTTCCCGGAATGTCTGATATCTCTTTGGTATCATGCACCGGAATGCCTTCTGTAATCTCATTTTTCATAGCAGCTACTGCACATATCCTCTTCATCTGCTCCATCACCGGCTCATCTCCCCACAGCGCCTCCAGCTCCTGCATGAACTCCGGCAGTGTCTCAAAACCGTATTCCCTGATATATGCGCTGGTATTCCTGTCCCTTTGGATGAAATAGCTTTGCCTGTCTCTATCCATTCCCTGAAACTGACTGCTATCACTGTTCTTCTTTCCCCACTCGTACAACATCCGCTTTTCTTTATCATTTTTATCCATGACTCCGCCACTCTTTCCCAAATATATTTTCTAATCCAGTGCATACATACTGCGCCAGTCTGCCGATTCCCTGAACACCGGCTGCTCTTCCTTATAAAGTATACAGTTCTCCAGAACAAGCACATCCATATCAGTTCTCATAAAGCATGCATAAGCATTTTCCGGCGTACACACAATCGGTTCTCCTCTGACATTAAACGATGTATTCACAATCACGCTGCACCCTGTCAACTTCTTGAACGCCGAGATCACATGATAATAATACGGATTTGTTTCCTCCGTTACCGTCTGGATGCGCGCACTGTAATCTACATGCGTCACTGCCGGAATATCGGAGCGTCTCTGCTTCACAATTTCTAACATATTGCCGTTATATCTCTTTAAATCTTCCTGCACATATACATCTGTCCTGCGATTTGCATTTACCTTTTCGACCAGAAGCATATAGGGACTTTCTTCTGTCAGTTCAAAATAATCTGCTACGTCTTCCCTGAGTACGGAAGGTGCAAAAGGCCTGAAAGACTCCCTGTATTTAATTTTCCGGTTCAGCTTGACCTGCATAGTTTCCGAACGTGCATCGGCAATAATGCTCCTGTTTCCCAACGCCCGCGGTCCGAATTCCATGCGCCCGTGAAAAAGCCCTATTACCTTCTCCTCCGCCAGCAGTTCTGCAATCTTCCGGTATATATCATCTGAATATACATGGTACGGGTATCCGTTTTCTGTCAGGTAACACTCAATTTCCCCCATGGAATACTCCGGCCCTAAATAACTTCCCTTCTGAAAATCCGCTGTCTCCTTCGCAGTTATACTCCCTAAGGCTCCTGCGTCAAACCGGTACGCCGCATATAACGCACAGCCAAGACTGCCGCCCGCATCTCCCGCTGCCGGCTGAATCCATATGTTCCTGAATATCCCGCTGTTTCTAATCTTCCCGTTACTCACACAGTTTAATGCCACGCCGCCTGCCATCACAAGATTATCAATATCCTTTCCAAATCTGTCCTTCGCATGGCGCACCAGTTTCAATATTATCTCTTCTACCACTTTCTGTGCAGAAGCTGCAATATCCATCTCCCTTTTCGTAATTTCCGCTTCCGGCTCTCTCCTGGGGCCGCCAAATAATCCGGCAAACTTATCATTCGTCATGGCTCTGCCATACTGATAGTCAAAATACTCCATATTCAAAGCAAAGGAGCCGTCTTCCTTAAGATCAACCAGCTTTTCCTTAATAAGCCCTTCATACACTGGCTCCCCATAAGGAGCCAGTCCCATAAACTTATAATCCCCCGAGTTGACCTTAAACCCACAGAAATATGTAAAGGCGCTATATAACAACCCCAGCGAATGGGGAAAGCGCAGTTCCTCCTGTATCGTAATATCCCTGCCCTCTCCGACACTTATCGTGGTCGTTGCCAACTCACCGACTCCGTCAAGGGTAAGAATAACCGCCCGCGCATAAGGCGACGGGTAAAATGCGGATGCCGCGTGAGAAACATGATGTTCGCAGATATAAAATTTCCGCTTCCTGTTCTCTCCTAATATGCTGTCAATCACCTTGTGAATCCATATCTTGTCACCAAACAGCGACTCGTAACCTCTATTGATCACATCCCAAGAATCCTCCCCCGCTGCCAGAACATTTTTCATGTACCTGTCCAGCGTAAGAAGTGGATTATCATAGAACACCACGAGATCAACATCCTCTTTTGCAATGTTCCCCTCTCTGATACAATATTCTATCGCATTAACCGGAACAGACAAATCATGTTTGACTCTTGTAAAACGTTCTTCCTGTGCTGCAGCAATGACTTGCCCGCCTGCCACCAGACACGCTGCAGAATCATGGTATAACGCTGAGATTCCCAATATATTCACTGATATGTCCTCCTCTGCTATAATTTCGTAACAGTTCAGTCTTTGGCCTTCCTGTTACAAAATCGGGTGTCCTTTCCGGTCTCCTGCTCCACACTGCATTTTTCCCTTTACAGCGCACCGCTATACCGCCAGGCATTTACAATATTATCGTATCTCGTGATCACCTGCATGTTCAACTCCACAGGGTAATAATGATATCCCTCTAATGCCGCCTCAATCTGCCTCCTGTTGGACTCATTTACACCAAATAGAATCCCAAAGCGTTCCCCCGCATCAATCTCATCCAGTTGTCGGACCGCAATACCATTCAGTTCTGCCGGATTGCCCGCCTTATCACTGACAATCACTGCTGTTATCTCATTAGCCAGATGCAAGTCAGAAAGGATATCCAGTAAATATTTGGCCAGTTCACCTGCACCGTAGAGATACACAGGCAAGCCTTTCACTTTATCAAAATCAGCTTTTATAATACTGCTGTAATATCTCTTTTTGTGTGCAGCATATTCTTCCCGGCTCATCAGGTTCCGGAACCATTTTTCATAATGACCGGGCTTCTCAATCTTCATCCTTTCCAGTAATGCGTCGGCGCACCGATCATTTCCGCCATTTATATTAAAACCAAACAAGCCGCTTTCTTTTGCACGTTCCACTTGTATATCTCTTTGTGACGGCGGCACATAAACCACTGGCATATGATCCAGAACTTCATTGTATTTTAACCACAAATCATCCTGATTCCCGGCGGTTGCCAGCAGTTCTTCTTTGTTGAACCAGTTATCACTCCCCGCCCCGGGTGGATAACATATGCCGCCTACACCGATCGCACATAGATCCATTCTGGGAATACCTGCATATTCCTCCAGATTCCCGTCCCATTTCCTGTAACTTTCCAGCCCTTGCCCACATTTGAGGACCATACGGACTCTGCGCGCTGATATGGCATGCGGATAACGGCGTTGTTCCCTTACAAAGTCACCGATCATGGTTTCCGCATACACCGTATCATCATCCACTGTAATGACTGTATCCTCCCTATATTTCTGCAAAGCATAAAAATACTTCTTATGGGATCTTAAATTCTCTTCTACCCACTCGATTCTAAATCCTTTCCTTCCGATCAAAACTCTCAGATGATCCGGAAGATCATCTTCTGCCCCGGGAAATTCTTCCAGGCTCAAATATAAAATAATTGCATCCGCCTGCACTGTCTGTTGATAGAGACTCTCCACTACCCTATGCACACTGTCTATTCTTGGCGGATATGATGTAAAGGAAACGATTAATCCCATAAAGTCACACTGCTTTCTCCCAACAAATCCCAGACATTCACTAACGTCACATTCTTATCCTCTATCGCACGTACCGCTTCCTGATAGATCCGTTCTGATGTAAAGAGCATATAATCTGCTTTCTGATAGAAGCACGCCGGGTTTGCTATCTCGTATCCGTATAGCAATGTTCCCTGTTTGCTCTCATCACAATCTACGACCCCGGTTATTTTCATAGAGTACTTCTCCAAATAGCCCAGCAGAGTTTTCCCGTTTACGCCCGCTCCCCATAGGACAATCCGCTTATCCTTTACTTTTGTATCCTGAATAAATCTGCATACTGCATCTCCGCTGCTGTTTAAACAATGCTGGAAATAAGAATCAGGCGACTGGAACCAGCCTCTCTCATAAGGATACTTCTGAAATCCTTCCAGTAAACATCTGACATATCTGTCAGCCTTTGCATAATATTCTCCCCCGCAGGCAATCAGTTCCCCGATTCCTTCATCATGCAGAAACCGGTAGAAGCCTTTCTTCCGCTCCTCATCCTGTTCTACACTGAATAAATAGAATAATTTTGACTGCACTGTATGATATATATATTCAGACAATTCTTCCGGCATATTCCGGTTTTGCAATTCCAGCACTAATTTCTTTAATGCCAGATAGGCGCACATGGGGTTTCTGTTAATCGATATCCTTGATGCCTCTGCATGTTCCCTTGCATAGACCAGTACGCTGCCATCATTTAACCAGATGATCCTCCTCGCGCAAAACATCGCCATCTTAGCAAAATAAACATCATTTGATGAAGGCAGATCCTGAAAGTTAAGCTTGTTGTCCATAATCAGACTCCTGGAGTACATCTTATCCCATGGCACATCTGACCAGTTTGGAAATTCTTCCGGCCTAAAATCATTGAAAGAAAACGGCGTTTCACAATATTTATGCTTAAATTCCTCTGAACGCTGTATATGCCTCTTCTTGTGTATTTCCTCACATGACACATGATACAAGGCTTCAAACAGGACAAGATCCGCTTTATGCCTTTCCATAGCCGCACTTGCCTTTTCTAACAACTGTTCATCAAAGACATCATCTCCATCCAGGAATATAACATATTTTCCTTTTGCCGCTTCTATCCCTTTATTTCGGGACGGACCTGCACCCAGGTGCTTTTCATTTGTTATAATTCTAATTCGGGCATCATTTTCTCGATACCTTTCCAGAATCCTTCCTGTTTCATCTACGGAATCGTCATTGATGCAAATGATCTCCAAATCTCTGCAGGTCTGCCTTAATACGCCTTCTAATGCCTCCGGCAGGTATTTCTCCGCATTAAACAACGGCATTATCACCGAAACAATCATAAACTGCCCTTCCCTCAATTTTCAATATGGTTCTCCCAGCGTCTGGAAAATGCATTCTTTTCCTCTTCTGTATAAAAATAATCCATATATGCATTATCCTTATAGTAGTGTTCATAAAAGCTGCGTGGAATCTTTACATGCTCCAGATAATTCTGGTATGCATACTTATATTTTTTATCGCTTCCAATATTGTTCCTTACGATCTTAAAATCTTCTTCTCCCAGAAACGCCCCAATAACCGGCTCTAACTCATCTATTTTTTCCATCTTCAGCAATAATACCGAAATCCCGTCCTGATTGATAATGGAATACCCTTTCTCCTTGTCAAAGGGGTGCTCATATACATTAATATCCAGTATCCTCTCAAATTCCGATAAATACCACTCAAATTCATCTTCTTCATTCGGAATCCTGTAAAACTTTTCTTCCCATTCTTTCCACGACTGACAGCCTCTTAATGCCCTTACGGAATCAACTCCAAAATTTTGCCACAAAAGGGAAACCTGACGGGCAATCGGCTCTCTGACAAGAGAGATTACTTTGCCGGATGTTTTCTGTATCATCTTCTTAATAAAAACATCGCCAAATTCAAACCGCTCGTATTTCAAAAGATTGAAAGAATGCACATGGACCGCATATATTCCAATAGCTTTGGCACTTTTAACAATCGTCTGTGAGCCGACCTTTTTATCCTGATAAACCCATACGACCTTGTCCATTACCGACGCAAAGAGCATTTCCCCCAATAGCTTCTGACGATATCCGGTCAATTCCGTGTCATCGTTACACACTTCCATGTTTTCCTGTCCGTTCATTCCAGCATGTCTTGCATACTCACCATCAGGAAGCGCAAGCATAGTTCCGGACTGCTTCATGGCATACAGGGCAGCCTGCACTGCATACCATGTAAAAACATCCGTCTCTTTGAGATTCATCTCCTCTATCTGCCGCAGGATACTCTCCTGTACCGCCAAGGTATTTGTTGACATGGCAATGGCATATTCTACACCGCTCTTCTGATACTCAGAAAGCTTCCCGATCGGGCACACAGGAATCCCTGCCACCAGCTTCCCTGCTTTCGCCTCATCCGCATCCACTATTTCCACGTCTTCCACATACATTTTCAGGGAACGCACCATTCTTTCCCCCCTAATGCCGGCTCCCCAGATCACCAGTTTCCTTTCAGACAATACCCCTGCATTATTGAATATCTTGAAATCTGCTATCATATTCACTGCTCCTCCTTAAAACCATAACTCCGACAAACTGCTGCCTATAAACTCCTCTAACTCGCGCACACTGCTATCGTAGTATGCTTCCAGCTTTTTGCGCTGATCCTGTGACATCTGTGGATGATATATTTTTTCTCTCTCCTCATACTCTGATCTGCTCCGCAAAATACTGTCAGATTCCGGCTCTTTGGTCTGAGGATTATACTTCGAATAAAAACGCAATTGATTAAGCTGCTTTCCTTTCTCCCACCCCTCCTTATCCGCAGGTACAAAGTCCCCCTTGTTCCAGAAAGGAAATTCTGCAGACCGGAACTTGCATTTGCTCCCTGCAAACCGTAAAACATCGTCCACAACCTTACCTGCATCATGAACCAGTTCCTCAAACAGGACTACCTTGATCTGTTCCCGCGGATAATAATTTCCAAATTCCTTAATCCAATGAATATACTTAAAATTTTCCAGTTCTACAGAAGTATCAATAAATTCGTCAAACATCTCCATTGAAAAACACTGGTATTTCTGGTACGCATTATTACAGTACTCATCGCCGTTTCGTACCATCATCTTAAACTCGGAGAATGCCGCCTCCACCGGATTTCTCACTGAGAACATTAGCTTTAACTGTGGTCCGAATATTTCATACACGGATTCTGCTCCCTGCCACCCCGTATAACGCATGAAAATCCCCGGTTCTATCGCCCCTGTAAGCTGGTTGCCCCTGATACCGCTATAATATTTTTCTGCCAGCACATTTTCAGCATTCTCTGTCTTTCCATACCATGTATTGAATAGGGTTTCCTTTCCTTTCGGCAGGAAAATATCATCAACTGTCTTCAAAGCGCCATACAGAGAAGTGGTCGCACATTTCGGAAATCCTGCCAGCAAAAAATCCAGCCCGTGATACGGCACTTCCAGCTTCTGTACAAGTGTCTGATATAAGTTCTCTGTAAGACAGCATAATCTCCTGCCATAACCTTCTACGACCTTCACAATGTCTCCCTGCTGCCGGTCGGATACTGCCACGATGATAAAGCACTCCCTGTCTGCCAGAAAATCGGGCGCCGCCGTCACAGCTATACCATGATAGTCATAATCTGTCTTCTTTCTTTCCGTTACCAGAAAAGATATAATCTTCTCCTGCTGCTCCCTTCTCACCTCCAGAATATAATCCGCAAGCCGCTTTCCAAAGTCTCCTGCACCATAAATAGCAAGTTCTTTCTCCCTGTCAAGGACCAAATCCAGTTCCTCTGTTGTGTGAAGGTATTTTTTCTGTTCCATCTGATTATTCTCCTGTCACTTTATCTGTTTCTTACTCTTCTTCGCACCAGTCTAACAAATTCTTCAACGTTATCACCCGATAATCGCATTTGTTCTTTATCAAGTCACACAAAGCACAAACATCACCCAGCACTGTCACAATGACGGCATCCACTTTCGGTAATGCTTCATCCAGCCTGATGATCCTCAGTATCCCTTCTCTGTCTTCCAATGCCTGATCCATCACATAGGCTATCTCTACAGAACTGTCTTCCAGTTCCTGATAAAGACTCCTTCCCAGATATCCCATGCCATAAATCGCAACCGAGTGAATATCTCTTTTCAGCAGGACTGTCACCAGAGACTTTTTTTCCAGCATGACAGCAAACCATTGACGTATCATTTCCGCCTGCATTTGGTTCTTCTCATTATTCTGACATGCTAGAGAATCTATGGCTGTACCTTTGTCCATATCTTTTACATTGATGCAGCGCTCCTGTAACTCGTCTGACAGTTCCTTGTTTCGGGTTGCAGCAGACCGCCCCTGATCCTGCAGCACATCCGCATATAACGCCTTTATTTTCTTCACATATTTTTCTGCATCAAAATTCGATATGGCGTAATCCTGCGCCGCTCTTTGCATAGACCGATTATTGTCCGCATGTTCTATCGCATACCGCATGACCCTTGCCAGATCCTGATAATTTCCCTGCCGGTACAAATATCCCCTGGAACCATCCTGCCCGATTATTTCCGCCGTTCCGCCTGTGTCGGCGCCTATCACCACACAGCCTGCCAGCATCGCCTCAACCGTCACCCGTCCCAGCGCTTCCATTTTAGAACCGGTAATGGAATACCTGCATCGCCGCCTCAACTTGCGCAAGTCCTTTCTGTAAGCGAGAATCCGTATATTCTGTTCCAGTCCGTATTGCTTGATGCACCTGTGTAAAAACCACCGGTAATAATCGCTCTCGACCGGTCCCACTATATATAAATAAGTCTCGATCCCCTGTCTTGCAAGTTCCCGGACTGCCTTAATCGCATCCATCTGGCCCTTGGCGGGTGTGATATGCCCCGCCATCAGGAAACTGTCTGCCTCTTTTTCGAATGATTCCGTCTCGATAAACCGTTCTATATGCAGCCCGTCATAGATACACGTGCAATCTACTCCATATTTGTCTTTATATATTTTACTTACGCAATGAGAAATACTAACGATTTTGTCAGCACAGCCGAACAGCTTCCTTTTTAAAGCATTATCTACAAATTCGCAGCCATAATGTTCTTCTACCAGTTCCCGGATATGCCATATATGCGGAAGCCCTGTCATCAGCGCCAGGAATGCCCCCACATTGCACACGCTCGAATTGGTATGAATGATCTGGATTCCCCGTTGTCCGACGATCTCCTGCAGCTCCAGTGCCGCCCGGTAATTGCTCTGAAAAATGAATTCATCTTCTCTGCGGGAATGCTCACCGATCTTCCGGTGATCCGTCTCAAACGGCACGATATAATATGTAATATGAGACTTCCCCAGCCATTCTTCGATTCTGCCGGCAGCTGGTATGATCACCGTAGGATCGATTTCCCCGTTACTTACAGCCAGCATGTCCAGCAGCGACTGTGCTGCTCCTCCCGGCTCCGATTCATTGACTATATACATTACCCTTATCAAACCATAACCCCCGCAATCAGCTTTCTCAGCTCGCTGTATAAAACGTAATGGACATTTTTTCTAAATCCGTTCTGGTATAGCTGCTTCTCTATTTCCTGCTCATAGCTGGTGGACGTAATAATTACCATGCTCTGCCCCGCTTTCATATCTCCCGGATTTCCTATTTCGATTCCGTCTATTAATCTGCCCCACTTCTTCCGGTCATTGTCCCACAATCTGGTTACAGTAATCCCCATGTTATTCAATATTGCTCTTACTTCTTCAAACATCGTGCCGCACCCGAACACCTCGTACTCACTTCTGTCAAAGAACCCTTTCGCCCGCATTAACGCACTGGCATCCTCACCCGCCATTATTCTCTTCATTACCCGTTCGACTCTGTTTCCTTCTATGCTTTCCGCATAGTTATTCTCTATAAACAAGCGCCATTTTTCTTTTTCATCTATACTCAGTTCCTGATTTCTATCCAGTCCGGAAAGTGCCACCTGCCTACGCTCCTCTATCTGTTTTTCTTCCAGATCTTCCCTCGTAGAAACACCTCCATACTGAAAATTTGTCAATACCCTGTCGATTATTCCTATCTTCACATGCTGGTCATACACCCTTAACAGCCAGTCATAATCTGCAGTAATCTGATACTGTGTATCAAATTTCCCGTATCTGGCAAAAAGATCCTTTCTTGCAAACATAGTCTGGTGGGGATATCCCATTTCAAACCGCATAGCCTGCCGGCCTTTTTGTTCATTGACATGATATCTGGTGACCGATTCTCCTTTGTGGCAATACATATCTCCGCATAAAATCTGTAATTCCGGTTCCCGAAATCTCCTTGCGATTTCGCCTAAAATATTTTCTTCGTACCAGTCATCGCTATTTAAAAAGGCAATAACCTCTCCGGTCGCATGTTCGATTCCCTTATTCATGGCATCATAGATACCTCGGTCTTCCTCACTGACCCAATAGGCAATGTTCTGCTCATACCTTTGGATCACATCCACGGTTCCGTCCGTAGAACCTCCGTCAATCACGATATATTCCACATTGTCATAATCCTGTCCTACTACACTTTTTATGGCTCTTTCAATGGTTTCCACACTGTTATAACACACTGTGACAATTGATATCCGCATCCCGCCCTCTCCTGTTTCTCTTGAACATCTCATTGAAAACCGAATCCGTATTTTTCCCGCAAGTGCTTTTTACTTGCTTCCATTCTTTCCTCATCAAACCGCACTGCTTCGTACTCCCTGCCCAGTCTGCTGTCAATCCGCTTATGGTCATGCACCAGACACCTCATGCCAATATTTCCAATCTTATATCCCTGCATATTGACGCGATACATCAAATCAATATCCTCATTTACATAAAGCTGCTCATCATATCCGCCGAAGGCAAAGAAAAGCTTTTTGTCCATCAGTACTGCACAACCTGCGGCATATGTGCAGAGCATGGGCGGCCACTGTCTTCTGTCCTCCGCAAATGACAGGTCTACCAGACAGGCCAGTTCCCATTCTCCGCTGTCTGTCCGTTGAAACTCCAGATTGCTGCCATAATTGGCAACTCTCCCTTCTCCTGTGTCATAATAGGGCAGCCCCAACATCCTGCAGCCGAGCGCGCCTACGTCCTCGTTGATTTTTTGTATTGGATCATCCGTGAAATAAATATCATTGTCAAGCTGTAGAATCCAGTCTGTCTGACATTCCCGATTCAGCTTATTCTTACCAACGGGAATCGAATAGTGTTCGTCGAATTGTATTACCTTGCATCTCAATTCTGTCCTTTTCAGCCTGTTCTCCAGACGATCAAGTTCCTCTCTATCAGAGCCGTTGTCGCCAAACAGAATCTCCCCGCAAAATGCAGGCATATATTTCTCTATAGAATCAAGCAGCCTGATCGTCAGTTCCACCCTGTTGTGCATCAGAACAGAAATGGTCATATTTTCTCCCTGTTTACCAATTCCTCCGTAAGTATCCCTGAAAAGATTCGTATAAGCTGTCTGATATTTTTTCCTGTCCATTATCGTATAGAGCGCATCCAGCACTTCCAGATCACACAACTCTTCCCTGCTCTCTATTTGCTCACAAATTTCCTGATAATAAGTGGAAATTACCAGCACCATAAATTCATAATCCTGCCGCATGGAGATCAGTTCTTCCAGATTTTTTACATAGAAAACCTTATCTGCCAGTTCTACCCGCATGCCGTGCTTGCGCTCATCATTGTCCACCAGTGCAATAATTCTCTCATGCAGACCTTTTTCCAGAAAAAAAGGCTTATACCGCTCAAAATATTTGCCCAGTCCAAGACACACTATATACTTGTCCTGCAATAATGTTAAAAAACGCCTGTACTCAACTTCCTGATAGCGCATGTTCCATTTTCTCCTGTCTGCTGACTGATCAATGAACCCCCGGCTTTGATTCATCCAGTCCACTCCACTGAGTCTTCAAAATTCCTGCGAATAAATTTCTTTCATGTTTTTCCCGCCAGAGATAATGATCAGGCACCCCGAATCCCATCTTAATACCATATAAAACTTCATCCGGCACAATCCCTCTATAAGCGTCTTTCAGACAGCCTTTCAGTTCATTCCCGGACAGACACTCTTCCTGCGAAAGGGAAAAAGCAAATTCCACTATTCTTCTCGCCAGAAAGGGCACTCTTGCCTCCAAGGAAACAGCCATACTTACCCTGTCTACTTTGGTTAAAATATCCTCCGGAAGATATGTCATCAGATCCAGATATCTCATTCTGGTTATAACCGGCAGTTCTTCCTCATAATACTGTTCATAATGCCAGTACGGATTATACCCGGCGGGAATCCCCCATCTTATTCTGAAATCCTCAACAGTGGATGCTGCATATGCATATTGCATACATATGTCTTCACTATTAAGTTTTCCTCCCCTGACATCCACAGTCCTGTACCGGTCGTATCCACCAAACAGTTCATCTCCCCCATCTCCGGTTAATACAACCGTACACTTTGTTCTTGCAAGTTTGGAAACTAAATACGTGGGGTATGCAGATGTATCTCCAAAAGGTTCATCATACCATTCCGGCAGTCTGTTCCTAATCTCCCCGATATCTTTGTTATGAAGACTCTGCTGTACCAGAGCTATCTGTTTCTTGCGGCAGAATGCCGCCGCACGTTTGGATTCATCATACTGTGCCTCTTTAAACCCGATAGAAAAGGCATTTACCTCCGGCTTTAATCTGCTTGTCTCATAGGTAATAATGCTGGAATCTACGCCTCCGCTTAAAAATGTCCCCACCGGCACATCCGCAATTAACTGTTCCTGTACTGTCTGTCTGATCAATGCCCTTAGTTCTTCTGTGATATCTTCTTTTTTGCGTCTTCTGCCTGCGGAGGCATTCACTTTGATTGTCCAGTATTTGTCTTCCCCTGTTATCCGATTTTCTTGTACATCAAATACAAGCTTCGTGGCCGGCCTTAATTTATATACTTTCTCATACATACTTTTAGGTTCCGGCACATACTGATAAAATAAGTAGTCGTAAACCGCCAGTCTGTCAATCGTCCATGGAACGTCATCCATCAGCTTCCGCAAAGCCTTCAACTCCGACGCAAACGCAAATCCCGTCCCGTCATAATAATAATATAACGGTTTCACGCCGATCCGGTCCCGATACAAATACACCTTTTGTATCCGCTCATCGTAGATCGCCATGGCAAATATCCCGTCTATCCTGTCAACAAATTCCTCCCCGTATTCCAGATAGGCATTAAGAATAACTTCTGTATCGGAAGAAGTGCGGAACAGATATTTTTTCGCCAATTCTTCCTTAAGCGATTTATAACCATAGATCTCGCCATTATAGACAATATGTACCTTATGATCAGGGCTGTTCATGGGCTGCATGGCATTTTCTGACAGATCCTGAATCGCAAGTCTGCAAAACGCAAAGCTCATCCCTGCATAATGCTCTGCCCGTTTCCCGTCCGGTCCTCTATGCCGAATACAGTCTATTGCTTCCGCATAATTCCAATCAGGATTATTTCCCCCAAGAATTCCACACATAATCGCTTCTCCGCTATCCCTCATACAATATTTCTTCTAAAGAAATAATCGGACAATCTATCCGATTCTTTAGCATTTCTTCTATTTTTTCAAAATCATAAACTGCCGTCACAATAACAGCGTCTACTGCTGGAAAAGATTCATCCGCCTTTTTCACCGGTATTTCGTCATACACCCCTGACACAATTCTGTCTATGGCGTACAATATAGTAACCCCACTGTCTTTCAATTCCCAGACAACATGCTTGCCAATCTTCCCTAATCCGTATAAAGCTATCGTTGAAATGCCGCGTTCCTGCAATATCCGTGGAATGGTCTTACCTTCTTCGTGCAGCGTCAGCCAGCGT
>ERZ777011.1532-NODE-1532-length-23534-cov-2.294731_pt1 | contig 23534 bp, 23 predicted proteins | sample MGYA00374964_ERZ777011 | MGnify/ENA primary metagenome ERZ777011 (study PRJEB29310, sample SAMD00008975) | mouse gut metagenome | study: EMG produced TPA metagenomics assembly of the Metagenome analysis of fecal microbiota from mouse which was promoted... | reverse complement strand
CGGACCTCGTGGTCTTATGCCAAACCCAAAGGCAGGTACTGTAACTCCTGACGTTGCTAAGGCTGTAACAGAAGCTAAGGCAGGTAAGATTGAATACCGTCTTGACAAGACAAATATTATTCACTGCCCGATTGGCAAAGCTTCATTCGGTTCTGCAAAACTTGAAGAAAATTTTGCTGTTCTCATGGAAGCCATTGTCAAGGCTAAGCCTGCTGCTGCTAAAGGTACTTACCTCAAGAGCTGTACAGTTACTTCAACAATGGGTCCCGGAGTTCCGGTTGCTACAAATAAATACGGTGCTTAAATGAACCGAAAATATATCACCCTCGGATTTTTCCAAGGGTGATTTTTTATATAAAAAACACGGCATCTTTTCAGACACCGTGTAATTTTTTTATTTTTTATTTGAACTATGGCACTTTCCATTCATTGCACAATTCTGACAGCCACATCTGCAAGAACTTTTTCCTTCTTTTTTATCATGGATAAGCTTCATAACAATTAATGCAACTATAGCAACAAGCATTAATGCTACAATAAATGTTCCCATATAAATCCTCCTTATACGGTTGTAACTTCCTTTGTAAGCTTTGTAGTTTCTTTATAAGGCTTGAACAGAAGATAAACTGCTCCGATTACAAGAGCTACTGAAATTGCTGCTCCGGCAATTCCAAGAACTGTAATATTTCCGGTAAAGAGACTGCCAAGCTGATAAATTACAAATGCAACAATATAAGCAAATACACACTGATAAGTAATTGCAAACCAAGTCCATTTTGCATTGTTCATCTCACGTCTGATAGCTCCGATAGCTGCAAAACATGGTGCACAGAGAAGATTGAATGCAAGGAATGAATAAGCAGCAACACCTGTGAATGAGGCTGCAATGGTTGAATAAACCGATGCTTCTCCCGTGCCAAAAAGTATTCCCATTGTTCCGACAATATTCTCCTTTGCAACAAGACCTGTAACAGATGCAACAGCAGACTGCCAGTTCCCCCAGCCAAGAGGAATAAATATCCATGAAATGCATTTTCCGATTGTTGCAAGAATTGAGTGGTCAAGCTCATCTTCTGAAAGCATACGGAATGAACCGTCAACAGTACCAAAGAACGTGAAAAACCATACAAATATTGTTGAAAGAAGTATAACCGTACCTGCCTTCTTGATAAATGACCAGCCACGCTCCCACATTGAACGCAGTACATTGCTTAAAGTCGGCATATGATATGCAGGAAGCTCCATAACAAAAGGTGCAGGGTCACCGGCAAACATTTTTGTTTTCTTTAACATAATACCCGAAATAATAATTGCTACCATTCCAAGAAAGTAAGCTGAAATCGCTACCCATGCAGAACCACCGAAGATGGCACCTGCAATCATTGCAATAAACGGCGTTTTAGCCCCACATGGAATAAATGTTGTTGTCATTATGGTCATACGTCGGTCACGTTCATTTTCAATTGTACGTGATGCCATAATTCCGGGAACTCCGCAGCCAGTACCAACAAGAATCGGAATAAACGATTTACCTGAAAGACCGAAACGTCTGAAAATTCTGTCAAGAACAAATGCTACACGTGACATATATCCGCAGCTTTCAATAAATGCAAGAAGCAGGAACAACATAAGCATCTGCGGTACAAATCCGAGAACAGCTCCTACACCGCCTATAATACCATCAAGAATAAGTCTGCTTAGCCATTCAGCACAATTTACTTTTTTAAGCAGTCCTTCAGCAAGTACTGGTATACCCGGAATCCATGTGCCATAATTTGCAGGGTCAACATCACCCTCATATTTTTCAAACATAACAACTGCATTTCTGAAATCAGCCATATTTGCAGTTTCTTCCATTACTTCAAGAGTTTCTTCATCCTCAATTTCATATGTAAATTCAACGGTATCTTCATAAAAAGCAGAAATAGCATTCAACTGAGCAGCAGCATCGACAGCATTAAATCCCTCAGATTCAATATCAATTGCAGATTCAGCATTTGAAACATCAATCCCATTATCAGATATAAAAGTTAGCCCTCCGGCAATAATAGCATCCGTATCACCATATTCTTCTTCTGCCTCTTCTGTTTCATCTGAACCAACACCGAAAAGATGGAAACCATCACCGAAAAGCCCGTCATTAGCCCAGTCAGTAGCAGCAGTTCCAACAGTAACCATTGAAATATAGTAAACAAGAAACATAACAACTGCAAAAATAGGAAGTCCGAGCCAGCGGTTAGTTACAATTTTATCAATCTTGTCGGAAGTTGTGAGACGACCTGCATTTTTCTTCTTGTAACAGCCTCTGATGATTTTCGAAATATATTCATAGCGTTCATTTGTTATAATTGATTCGGCATCATCGTCCAATTCAGTCTCAACTGCTGTAATATCATTTTCGATATGTTTCATAACTGATTCAGGAAGTTTAAGCTTTTCAAGTACCTTTTCATCACGTTCAAAAATCTTTATTGAATACCATCTCTGCTGCTCTTCCGGCATATCATGAATAGCAGCCTCTTCGATATGTGCAAGAGCGTGTTCAACAGTACCCGAAAAACTGTGCTGTGGCACTGTTTTACCTGATTTTGCCGCATTTATAGCAATTTCAGCCGCCTCTGCAATTCCTTCGGATTTAAGTGCGGAAATTTCAACAATCCTACAGCCAAGTGATTTTGAAAGTTCGGAGATATTGATTTTATCACCGTTTTTCTTAACAATATCCATCATATTTATGGCAATAACCATAGGTATACCAAGTTCTGCAAGCTGTGTTGTAAGATAAAGATTACGTTCCAGATTTGTACCGTCAATAATATTCAGAATAGCATCCGGACGCTCACCGACAAGATAATTCCTTGCAACAACTTCCTCAAGTGTATATGGTGAAAGGGAATAAATTCCGGGTAAATCGGTTATTATAACACCTTCATGTCTTTTAAGCTTTCCTTCCTTTTTCTCAACCGTAACACCCGGCCAGTTTCCTACAAATTGATTGGAACCAGTCAGAGCATTAAAAAGAGTAGTTTTTCCGCAGTTCGGATTTCCTGCAAGAGCAATTCTCATATCCATCTAATTAAGTTTTCCTTTCTTTAAATATTTTGTAAGTATTAGCTAACTAAGTTAGTATATACTGACTCAGAATGCTTAAAAACACCGTGCGGACTTTCCCGCACGGGAAATACTTAAAAAATTCATTTCACCTCAATATTTTCTGCATCAGCCTTACGGATTGAAAGTTCATATCCCCTTACAGAAACCTGAATAGGGTCACCTAATGGAGCAACCTTACGGACTGTTACTTCAACGCCCTTTGTTATGCCCATATCCATTATCCGGCGTTTTATAGCTCCTTCACCCATAAGTTTGACAACTGTGACGGTTTCACCAATTTTAACCTCTTTAAGATTCATATACGTTCACCTCAAATCATAATTTTTTGTGCCATTTCACGGCTTATAGCAACTCTCGTCTCCTTGACATTGACAATAAGATTTCCATCAACAACGTTTACTACAGAAACACTTCCCCCTGCAACAAAACCACCTATCTTAATAATAACATATTCCTCATCGGAATTGGCAAGCGTCAACGGCATCATATAAAAAACCTCCTGAAAAAACTATAAATAAGGTTAGCGGTTACTAACCTTTATTAACATTATATACTATTACAGCTTATAAGTCAACCTCTTTTTTAAATTTTGTTCAATCCGATATTTTTACTATATTTAATTTATTATATATATATATATTTACCAAATGGACAGAATATATTTTTATTTGCCTTTAGTCAAAAAACTATTTACATTATTCAAAAAACATGATATAATAAAATCAAATTATTAATTCACGGAGGTTATTTCCATGAACTTTTCCCCGAAAGAAATTCTAAAATTCATTGAAGAGAATGATGTTAAATTCATAAGACTTACATTCTGCGATATTATAGGAAATTTGAAAAATATAGCTATAATGCCGAATGAGCTCCCACACGCTCTTAATTACGGTATTCCGTTTGACGCCTCGGAATTTGGTGAAAGTCATTGCAACTTGTTTTTAGTGCCTGACATCTCCACACTTTCAATTCTTCCTTGGCGACCTAAATCAGGAAGAGTTGTAAGATTCTTCTGCAATCTGAAAAATCCTGACGGAAGTGATTTTATAGGCGATATGCGAAGTAATTTAATTAATTATATCAACGAGCTGCGTCTTGTCGGTTATTCCTGCGAAATGGGTACACGATGTGAATTTTATCTTTTTGAACTGGATGAAAAGGGCAATCCGACTAAAACCCCACATGATTATGGTGGTTATCTTGATGTTGCACCACTTGATAAATGTGAAAACGCAAGACGTGAAATCTGTCTTTCACTTGAAGAAATGGGATTAAGTCCGAAAAGCTCATGCCATAAACATGGTCCTGCACAGAACGAAATTGAATTCCGTGAAAATGAACCTGTAACGGCTGCCGACGATATGGTTCACTATAAGACTGTTGTCAAGTCAATTGCCGCACAGTGCGGACTTTTTGCATCATTCATGCCGAAGCCTTTGGCTGAAAAACATGGCAGTGCATTAAATATTTCAATCTGTCTCAAGAAAAACGGCGAATATATATTCGATGGTTCTTCCGAAATTATGTCACATAACGGCAAATGCTTTATTTCTGGTATTCTGAAAAGAATAAATGAAATAACAGCTTTTCTTAATCCGACAATAAACTCATATAAACGTTTCGGAGTAGGAAATGCTCCGCAGTATATCAACTGTTCATCTGAAAATAATTCATCTCTTATCCGTATACCACATTCCGTAGGAATTCCGCCCAGAATTGAACTTCGTTCAGCAGATGCTGCCTGTAATCCATATATTGCCTTCAGGCTTATTCTCTCATCTGGCATTGAAGGTATAAAGTCAAATGACTGCTCACTTTGTGAAAAAAGAAATATTTCATTAAAAAAGCTTCCTATGTGTTTAAGTGATGCTTTAAATCTGGCGGAAAAAAGTGATTTTATTAAAAACAATCTTCCGGAAATTGTACGAAAAAATATGCTGAATTATTTTGAAATGCAGATTCAAAATTACAAAAACAGTCCTGATAAAGAAATGTTCGAACAAAATTATTATTTTTATTATATTTAAGGATTTATTATGAATAAAGCTATTATTGTATCCCAGCCTTCTGAAAGTGTCGATTTAATTGAACAGACTTTAAAAAATTCAGGTTTTAGCACAATGATTGTTTCAGCAGGAAATGAAGCGAGACAAATTATTAAAAACAATTCATATTTGAGCCTTATTATAATAAATACTCCGCTTTCTGATGAATTTGGTCAAGAACTTGCTGAAACAGCTTCATATGAAACTTCCGCTGATGTAATTCTTATATGTACAGGCGATATTTCCGCCGAACTTGAAAACAGATTCTCTGAATTTGGCATAACTGTATTAACCAAACCAATAAGCCGTGATATGATTATCCAGAATATAAATCAAAGAAATTTCTCTGAAATCAAGGAATCCAGTGAAATAATGAATCAGATTGATAATATGAGACTTATTAACCGTGCAAAATCCGTACTTATGAAATACCTGAAATTCACAGAACCTCAGGCACACAGATACATAGAAAAACAGGCAATGAATAACCGATGCACAAGACGTGAATCGGCTGAAAAAATAATAAAGACATATGAAAAATAAAAAATTCCCCTGATAAAGAAATCAGGGGAATAAATCTGTTTTTTTATTTCAGATAGTTCCGGTAATTACAAGCGTACTTGTACCCGGCTGTACTGCCCATGCACCAGTTGCAGCATCCTGTGTGTAGGTTGCTGCCGGCACTGTTATACGTCCATCAACAGAAGTAAATAAACCGCTTGTTGTATCATAATTATAATCAGTAGTTCTTACCCAAGGAGTACCGTTGAATGTTACAGAAGAAATATTCAGTACAGGATTGAAAATATCACTGAATATTATACTGTCTGTTGTATCAGCCGCAGTACGTCCATAATTCTGAATATCGAAAGTATAAGTTATTGTACCGTTTTCAGGTACTACAGCAGGGTCAAGAGTCTTGCTTATTGCAAGATTTATAGCATCGCTGTGAGTTATAACGGCATCTGCTGTAACAGGAGTTCCAATGCCTCCACCGGAAACTGTAGCAGTATTTGTAATCTGTGCATTTTCACCAAGCGGTGCAAATTGATTTGTCCTCACTGTATAGACAACAGCAGCATTTCCTTTTGCCGGAACGTTTATTCCGTCCACTGTAAGCGGTTCAGTATCTGAAACAGTAGGGTCTGCCTGCTTTACACCATTTACATAGTAATTAACAGAATCAGCACGATAATTCAATGGTACAACATCCGTTGTTCCGTCGCTGAGAGTATAACTGCCAAGATTATCGGTAACCGTAAGATTAGTTAAATCTGTATCTCCACTGTTGATGATATTTATAACATAAGTTACATCTTCATTACCTGTATAGCTATCAACAACAGCATTTTTTGATACTGTAACCACTCCGACAATCTCACCTGTAGTTATATTTGAACCGGTTACATTTCCATTATAGGAAAGTGTAGCCTGATTATAAAAAGTCGCCATAAAAAATCCTCCTTTTTAAAGCAGCTTGTTTGCTGCTTTTATATAATATGCAAATCAGAATAAAATGGTGAAAATTTAATGAAAACTCTTTTATTTTTCCATAATCTGTGATATAATATATTCAGTTAATTTTTTGGAGGAAAAAATGAAAAATAATTTAAGATATTCACATTTAACCAAGGAAAAATATTTTCTGGCATTTATATTGGGATTTTTTACGCTTCTTCTGGCCATGTTGCCTGTAATGATTTGCGACAAGGGATATTTCATCTATTATGGAGATTTCAATGCCCAGCAGATTCCATTTTATAATCTTGCAAATAATGCAGTGCGTTCAGGTCAGTTCGGATGGAACTGGTTTACTGATTTGGGTTCTGACTTACTTACTTCATATTCATTCTATCTTATCGGAAGTCCGTTTTTCTGGCTTTCTGTGATACTTCCCCGAACCCTTGTATCATATTCTCTGCCATTTCTGCTTGCACTCAAACACGGACTTGCATCCCTTACATCATACATCTATATACGGAGGTTTGTAAAAAACAAAGAAGCTGCCCTTACTGGTGCAATACTTTATGCGTTTTCGGGATTTCAGCTTTTCAATATTTTTTTCAATCATTTTCAGGACGTAACGGCACTTTTTCCGTTGATGCTTATTGCCATGGAAGAAAACATAAATAACCGCCGACGTGGCTGGTTTGCAGTTATTGTTGCGGTAATGGCAGCACTGAATTATTACTTCTTTACCGGTCAAGCTGTATTCTTAATTATATATTTTCTTATGCGGCTGCCATGCAGTGACTTCAAAGCAACAGGGAAAAAATTCTTTTGCCTGCTCCTTGAGGCTGTTTTAGGAACTGCAATTGCTGGATTTATCTTACTTCCGTCCGCACTCGCAATTCTCGGCAACTATCGTGTAAATGAAAGACTATATGGTGAAAACTGGATTTTTTATTATGAAAAATCCAGAGTTTTAAGAATAATCCAAAGCTTTTTCCTTCCTCCCGACGTTCCCGCACGTCCGAATCTTTTCAAAGGCGACGGTGCAAAATGGTCATCTGTCGGCGGATACTTTCCATTGTTCTCAATGCTAGGAGTAATTACTTTCATGCGTACAAGAAAAAAACACTGGGCTGTAAGAATTTCTGCATTGTGCATAATATGTTCATTTATACCGATTCTCAACTGTATGTTCTATACTTTCAATGCTTCATACTATGCCCGCTGGTTCTATATGCCGATTCTTATTTTCGCTATGATGACCGCTCAATCTCTTGATGATGAAGATGCTGATTTCAAACCGGCAGTTAAAATTACTGCTGTCATGATTCTTGCATTCAGTGCAGTTTCATTTATACCTGAAAAAAAGGACGGAAAATTGAGCTGGTTTACCCTGCCGAATGATTTTGCTTATTTCTGGCTTACCACAGGTATCGCTATAGCTTTCCTGATTTACGCAGTATATATAATTCACCGCAAAAACAAAGGATTGAAATATGGAAATCTTATGGTATACAGCACCGCCGCCGCAAGTCTTATCTGCACTCTTACTACTGTAATATATGGAGCTGTAACCCCCGAATCTGCTGAAAAATATATAAACATGGCTATAAACGGCAAAGAGGGCGTTTTCGAGGAAGTTTCAGAAGAAAATTTCTTCCGTGTCGATATATCCGAAAACAATGACAATTATCCTATGATTTGGGAACTCCCCAACATGAGAGCTTTCCAAAGTGTCGTTGAAACATCTATCATGGAATTTTATGACAAAATAGGTATACAGCGTGATGTTGCTTCACGTGCTGATATTTCACACTATACTCTAAGAGGATTACTTTCAGTCAAATATTTCTACAGAGAAAAGGTTGACGGTTATACCTATCGTGAACTTCTTGATATGAAAGTAAACGGTGAATCACTTGAAAGTGATGAAATAAGCGATAAAAATGGCATAAAAGCTTCCCATGTCGATGTTTCTGAATACCTTCCGGGATTTGAATTTATTTCTGAAAATGAATATTTTGAAGTCTATGAAAACAAGTATTATATTCCTATGGGATTCGCCTATGATACGTATATTGAAGAAAGTGATGCGAAAAATCGTACAGAACCAGCACGTGAAAAACCACTGATTAAAGCACTCATTCTTAACAGTGAACAAATTGAAAAATACTCTGATATTCTAACGAAGGCTGACGGAAGTATCTGGAATATGACAAAAACAGACTATGAAACTGCCTGTCTTGAAAAACAGAGCAAATCTTCAGACAAATTCACATGGAACTCCAAAGGATTCAAATCCGAAATAACACTTGATAAGCCTGAACTTGTATTTTTCAGCGTTCCATACAGTACAGGCTGGACTGCTGAAGTAAACGGTGAACCTGTAGATGTTGAAAAGGTATCATATGGCTTCATGGCTGTTCCTGCTGATGCAGGTGAAAATACAATAACATTCCACTACAGTACTCCCGGATTCAAAGAAGGTATATATATAACAATTGTTTCACTTATTATTCTTATTGCATATCTTATAATCTGTCATTTCAATGACAAAAATACCAAGTTAAACAGATTTTCCCATTTCTATGATTACAATTCATGTCAAAAAACAACAGCTTCTGAATTATACACCAGAAACTGCTTCAAAAATAAGGAGGATTAATTATGCATCTTGATGAAAAAACACTCAAAAGCGAAACGGTATATGAAGGAGTCATTTTTACTATAAATCATGATACTGTCGAACTTGAAAACGGCAATACTGCTATCCGTGATGTCCTGCTTCACCATGGCGGAGTATGCGTTATACCTGTAACTGATGAAAATGAGATTTTCCTTGTAAGACAGTTCCGCTATCCGTTCCGAAAAACAACTACAGAAGTTCCGGCAGGTAAACTTGAAAAAGGCGAAAATCATGCAGAATGCGGAAAACGTGAGCTCCTGGAAGAAACGGGCTGTATATGCGATGAATATATCTATCTCGGAGAAATGCTTCCGACTCCTGCATATAATTCAGAAGTAACTTATATGTATATGGCAAAAGGACTGCATTTTGATAAGCAGAATCTTGACCCGGATGAATTTCTTGATGTTGAAAAAATTTCGCTTTCCGAAGCTGTAAAGCTTGTTATGGACGGAAAAATTACTGATGGAAAAACACAGATTGCAATTCTCAAAGCTGCAAGACTTCTCAATATTTAAAAACAAAAAATCCTGCCGGAAAAGCAGGAATTTTTGTTGAATTTTTTAAATTATGTAAGAAATTTCTTTATTAATCTCTTCATTTTCTTCTGTCTCAGCAGCAATGAGTGCTGTCTGACATTCATAAGCCGTCAGAATACTTTCTTCAAAAAGTTTTCTTGCATCTGAAGAAATCGGGTGAACAATATCACGAAAGATTCCGTTTTCATCTTTGCGGCTTGGCATTGCTACAAAAAGTCTTTCATCACCCTGAACCACTTTGATGTCATGAACAGCAAGCATATCGTCTATTGTAACCGAAACAACTGCACGAAGCCTACCGCTTGACATAAGTTTTCTGATTTTTACATCTGTAATCTGCATTTTCTTTTCCTCCTTAAAATGACATATATACTCCAAAACCCTTCTGCCCGTCTATACAGGCAAATTATATGTCTAAATTATATTATAACCCATAAAAACAAAAAAATCAATACAAAAACCAAAAATATTTATAAATTTTCAATCATCAAAATAAATTGTATTTGACTATTGAAATAATTTCAAAAATATAGTATAATTAAAAGGTTAAAAATTTTAATTTCAGGAAAAGGTGATACATTTTGGATAAAAATATTTTAAACGGCAAAAAACATATCCATTTTATTGGCATCGGTGGTTCTGGTATGTATCCGCTTGCCCAGATTCTTCATGGTCAGGGATACTATCTCACAGGCTCGGATAATAATGAAACTGAAACCCTCGACGCAGTCAGAAATATGGGTATACCTGTATTTATCGGACAGCGTGCTGAAAACATTGAAGGTGCTGACTTAATAGTTCACACTGCTGCTATCATGGCAGACAATCCGGAACTTATTGCCGCAAAAAAAAGCGGAGTACCTGTTCTGGAACGTGCTGACCTTCTCGGCATTGTTACAAGTTGGTATGACAATGCTGTATGTGTTTCGGGAACTCATGGAAAAACGTCCACTACTTCAATGATAACTCAGATTATGTATACAGCTGGTATTGATTTGTCTGCATACATCGGAGGAAAACTTCCATGTATCGGAGGAAGCGGTATTGCAGGAAAAAGTGATATTCTTGTATGTGAATCATGCGAATTTGAAGACCATTTCCTTAAATTCTCTCCTGATATTTCAGTAATTCTCAATATAGATGCTGACCATCTTGATTATTTCGGAAATCTTGAAAATATAATAAAATCTTTTCATAAATTCAATGAGAATACTTCCAAGTGCATTATAATCAATGGTTCTGATGAAAATTCCATGAAGTCTCTGGAAGGAATTACAGGAAAAGAAATTATTACTTTTGGAAATGACAGCTCATGCGATTACTATCCCGAAAATATAAGACATGAAAACGGTTTGCTTACTTCATATGATGCAATGTATAAGGGTAAAAATCTCGGAAGAATAATTCTTCACGTTGCAGGAGTTCATAATATCCTAAACTCGCTTGCGGCTGTTGCTGCATCAAGATACTGCGGTGTTGATTTTGAATTTATTGCAAAAGGTCTTGAGGAATTCCGTGGTGCAAAAAGACGCTTTGAAAAGCTCGGTGAGGAAAAAGGCATTACTGTTGTTGACGATTATGCCCACCACCCGACAGAAATTGCGGCAGTTCTCAATGCTGCAATGGAAATGAATTTCCAAAAAGTATGGGCAGTTTTCCAGCCTTTCACATTCAGCAGAACAAGCCTGCTCCTCGATGATTTCGCAAAGGTTCTTCAGATTCCTGATTACGCCGTACTGACTGATATTATGGGAAGCCGAGAAAAAAACACCTATGGAATTTTTACACGTCATCTTGCGGAAAAAATACCAGACTGTATATGGTTTCCGCAGAACGAAGAAGAAGAATGGACTGATGAACGCAAGTATTTTAATTTTCAGCAGATATGCGATTATATATGCGAAAATGCCGGAGAAGGCGATTTAGTTATAACCCTCGGATGCGGAGACGCTTATAAAATTGCAAAAATGATACTAAAAAAATTATCACAGGAGGATTAATTATGTCTAAAGAAAAAGAAATTGAGATTTTCAACTTCATCAAAAACAGGTTAAACAGTGGTGTTTCACCATCCGTAAGAGAAATTATGGATTATATGGGATTCAAGTCTACTTCAACCGCTCATCGTTATATCAATATTCTTACCGAAAAAGGAATGATTGAAAAAACCAACAGCCTTAACCGTTCATTAAGATTACCCAACAGTTCATCTGCTCCTGTTCCTGTTATGGGAACTGTAACAGCAGGAAAGCCAATTACAGCCTTTGAGGATATTACAGGTTATGTAAACTTTGAAGCTCCCAACTATAACCCTGAAGAACTCTTTGCACTGAAAATCAAAGGTGAAAGTATGATTAATGCAGGCATTCTTGACGGCGATATTGTCATCATCAAAAAGGATTCTTATGCAGAAAACGGCGATATTGTTGTTGCTTTCATTGACGGCGAAGATGCTACAGTAAAACGTTTTTTCAAAGAAAACGGCAGATATCGCCTACAACCCGAAAATGACAGCATGGAAGCTATTATAGTCGACAACTGTGAAATACTCGGTAAAGTTATCGGGCTTAAAAGATACTATAATTAATAAAAAAAGAATACGTTATTTCTCCTCGTTTCAGGGCGAGGAGAGATAATTTTGCATTATTATAAAGAAAGGAAACCATAAAATGCTCAATGATGTGAAAGTAATTATCTGCGGAAAGGAATATAAGCTTAGAACAGCAGAATCGCCAAATTATGTTTTTTCCCTTGCCCGTACCCTTGAAGGAAAAATAAATGAACATGTAAATTCAACAAGCGGAACTTCTCCGTATACTGCTGCAATCATGGTAGCTCTGAGTCTGCTTGATGACCTCAACAAATCCAATCAGCACGCTGAAAATATCCGAAATCAGACAAAGGAATATGTTGATGAAGCAGGTAAAAACAGAATTGAACGTGATGCGGCTCTTAAAGAAATTGAAGTTTTAAAGTCAAAAATCGTTCAACTCGAAAATATGGTAAAGCTGAAACAGCTTAAGGACAGCATTTAATGAAACGTCCGGAAATACTTGCACCTGCCGGAAGCCTTGAGTCACTTATTGCTGCACTCCGTACAGGTGCTGACGCTGTTTATTTAGGCGGAAAGAAGTTTTCTGCCCGTAATAATGCTGATAATTTTTCAATTGATGAACTTTCTGAAGGTGTAAAACTGTGCCACAGATACGGAGCAAAAATTTATCTTGCTGTCAATACTATAATTTCCGATAATGAAACTAAAGATTTTTGCAGTTATATAAAGTCCATTGCCGAAATGGGAATTGACGGATATATAGTACAGGATTTGGGAGCTGCCGAAATTATAAAAAATGCAGTACCTGATGCTGTTCTTCATGCTTCAACGCAGATGTCTGTACATACTGTCGCAGGAGTACGCCTACTTCATGAATTTGGATTTTCAAGAGTTGTTCCTGCCCGTGAACTGTCAGCCGGTACACTCGAAAAAATCTGCCTTGAAGATATAGAGGTTGAAGTATTGTCCGTATCAGGACAATGCTATATTTCCGCCATTATGGGTTCACGTTCCGCAAATCGTGGCTGCTGCGGACAAGCTTGTCGTCTTCCATTTTCTGCATCCGGAAAAAATAACTGTTCTGCACTTTCATTAAAAGATTTATCACTTCTTGAAAGTATTGACAAACTGAAAAAAATCGGTGTTGATTCTCTTAAAATAGAAGGAAGAATGAAACGGCCTGAATATATATCAGCATCTGTAAATGAACTTAAAAAATCTCTTGAAGGTGAAGCCCCTGATATGCAGCTTCTGCGTGGAATTTTTTCAAGAAGCGGATTCACTGACGGATATTTTTATGATAATCGTGAAAATATGTTCGGAATACGTGAAAAAGATGTACATAAAGTTAACTTTTTTGTCAGAATGAAAAAAGACAATCCGCTGTCAATAACAGCTTTATGTGATGATATTTCTGTATGTGTTCAAGGCGACTATCCTGAAAAATCACTTAATTCTTCCACTGATTTCCAAACAATTCAGAAACAGCTTTCAAAACTCGGAAATACTGTTTTTGAATTCAACGGACTTGATGCTGATATTGATGAAGGACTTTTTATATCTGCTAAAAAAATCAATGAAATGCGAAGGAATATTACAGAAAAACTTACTTCACTCATAACAGAAAAAAATACACCTGAATATACCATAACAACGGACTATACTCCGAAAAAACCAGACATTAAATTTTCAAAAAAATCATACAATACACTTCCATTAAGAACATTTTGCCATAATACCGAACAGTCTGTTGAAGCAGTGAAGTATTCTGAATATGTTATAGTTCCTATGGATATAATAAACGATGAGCTTCTGAAAATTATTCCGAAAGAAAAATTAATTATTTCTCCACCAAGGTTTATTGTAAATGAAAACAATACCATTATGCATCTTGAAAAACTTAAAAAATCCGGATTTGAACATCTTCTTTGTCATACACTTGATACTGCGGCTATCGGAAAAAATCTCGGATTCAGACTTCACGGAAATTTCAGTCTGAATATTTTCAATTCTTTCAGTGCTGAATTTCTGCACAAAATCGGATTTGAAGACTGTATTTTCTCAATTGAAGCAACTCTTGAACAAATCCGTAATGTGAAAACAAATATTCCTTCCGGAGCTGTAATCTATGGAAGAATTCCGATGATGCTTACAAGAAACTGTCCAATAAAAAACGAAGTCGGCTGTAAAAACTGCACCGGTCATTTAACCGACAGAACATTACGTAAACTTCCGGTTTCATGTTCAAGGGATTTTATTGAAATATTAAATTCCGATATTTTATATATGTCCGACCGTCTGAATGAATTTTCAGGTATAAGTTTCGGTATAGTAATGCTATATGATGAAAATACAGAACAGACAAGAAATGCATTAAATGGAATAAAACCAGCGGGAAATATTACACGTGGACTTTACTATAGAGGAGTTTCCGAAAAAATATGAAAATTACATTTAAAAAAATCAATGAAAATGCAATTATACCATACCGTGCAACACAATACAGTGCTGGACTTGATATATATGCCTGTCTGGATAAACCTGTCATTCTTGCTCCTGATGAAATAAAAATGATTCCAACTGGTCTTGCTGCAATGACAGACTGCAATGATGTTGCCTTATTGATTTATCCCCGCTCAGGACTTGCATCAAAATATGGCGTATCACTTGCAAACTGTGTTGGTGTCGTTGACAGTGATTATCGAGGCGAGTGGTTTATTCCACTTATAAATCATAGCAAGCAAAACTTCACTATTGAACACGGTATGAGAATTGCCCAGCTTGTAGCTACAAAAATACTGTTTCCTGAAATTGAAATCAATGATGTCATAACCGCTACCAAAAGAGGAGAAAACGGATTCGGTTCATCAGGGCTAAAATAAAAATAAGGAGATTTTTTAATGAAATATGCTTTATATATGTTTTTTCTTGCTTTATGTGCAATAATACTCGGCGGTATGCTCGGCAATATGGTTATCTCAATTGACGGTCTCAGCTGGCTCGGATATTCAAAAACCTTTGCTTTTGAACCGGGTACTTTTCTGAATCTTGATGTTATAAAACTTACTTTCGGATTGACAATCACTATAAATGTTGCACAGATATTCCTGCTTGTAGCTTCAATTATAATTTATTATAAGACAGCCCCGAAGATTTTTACTAAATAATATACATATTTTACTGCTTTTACAAAGAAAAATTTTCTGATAAAAAATATTGTCTATTTTCGGCTTTAGTGATATAATAAATAATGAACCATTAGAAAAATTAAGGAGTTTCAGAATGTTTACAAAAGATATTGGTATAGACCTTGGAACAGCAAATACTCTTGTATATCTGCGTGGAAAGGGTATTATTATCAGAGAACCTTCCGTTGTCGCCGTTAATACAAGAACAGACAAAACACGATATGTCGGTATGGAAGCTAAAAAAGTCATCGGAAGAACTCCGGGCTCTATTGTCGCAGTCCGTCCGCTTAAAGATGGTGTTATAGCAGATTTTGACATTGCTACAACAATGCTTCAGGAATTCATAAAAAAGGCTTTGAAGGGTACAATATTGACAAAGGCAAATATTATTATATGCATACCCTCCGGCGTTACTCCTGTTGAAAGACGTGCTGTACGTGAAGTCTGCCGTAATGCTGGAGCTAAAAATGTTCTGATTATCATCATAAATCTAAAGTAGATATGAATGATATGATTATAGAAGAATCAATGGCGGCAGCTATCGGTGCAGGACTTCCTACAAATGACCCCTCCGGAAGTATGATTATCGACATAGGCGGAGGAACAAGTGAAGTTGCAGTTATTGCACTCGGTGGAATTGTTTCATCACGTTCAATAAGATGTGCTGGTGATGAATTTGATACAGCTATAATCAATTATATAAAAAAGAAATATAACCTTCTTATCGGTGAACGCACAGCAGAAAACATAAAAATTGAAATTGGTTCTGCCTTTCCAAACGATAAAGAAGATACAATGGAAATCAAGGGCAGAAATCTTCTAAACGGTCTGCCTGAAAACGTTAACGTCAATTCTGCTGAAATACGGGACGCTCTTGTTGAACCACTCGCAAAAGTAATTGACGCGATAAAAGCAACCCTTGAAGAAACTCCGCCGGAACTTTCCGCTGATATTATTGACCACGGAATAACCCTTTCAGGCGGCGGTGCACTCCTCAGAGGTCTTGACAGGCTTATTAACCGTGAAACAGGTATGCCTGTTTTTATTGCAGAATATCCACTGGACTGTGTTGCGGAAGGTACAGGAAAAATTCTGGAAAATATCAGCAAATATCAAGATGCACTTACTGAAAATATAAAGTATTATTAAGGAGACAACCTAATGCGTGAATTTTTTAAAAGCACACGATTCAAAATCCTTCTTGCCTTTATTGCTTTTCTTGTCGGTATAATGATTTATGCTGTAACCAAAGGCGGTTATTCACTTTCAGGCGCATCCTTTATCAATACAGTCACCAAACCCTTCCGTTTTGTTTCAAATAAAATTTCCATGGAACTTGAAACCGTTCTTGACAGATTGAATAATTCCGATTCATATTATAATGAAAATCAGGAGCTGAAAAAACAAATCAGTGAACTTAATGAACAAATTGCAGATTATAATGACCTTAAAGCAGAACTGGAAGAATTTAAAAAGCTTGCTGATATAAAAGAAGAACACCCTGACAGTGTTTTCTCTCAGCCTGCTGAAGTACTCGGATATATTGCAAACGACCCTTTCAAATCTTTTACTATTGATAAGGGTTCAGATGCCGGTATCAAGCCATACAGCCCTGTAACTACATCTGAAGGAATTGTTGGCATAATTATTGAAGTATCAAAACATACTGCAACAGTAAGAACAATTCTGTCCCCTGATTTATCAGTTGCTGCTGTATGTTCATCAACAAACGCTGATTTCGGTATTGTTGAGGGTACAGTTATCACCGCAGAAAACAATACAACCAAATTAACCCATCTTGATATGAATCATAAGATAAAAAAAGACGACCTTATAATAACTTCTGGAAGCAGTGGTTTATTTCCAAAGGATTATTCTATAGGTACTGTCAAAAGACTGGACGTTGAAACCAACGGACTTACTGCCTTTGCGGAAATAGAACCCTGTGCTGACCTTTCACGCTTACGTTCTGTATTTGTTATTACAGATTTCGCCGGAAAAAAGGAGACAGAAAATGAAACTGCGAACACCCCGTGAAAAACGTATTTTATATATAAAAACAACTTTTCGCTGGATTTTGTATCTTATAATTGTTTTGCTTAGTTTTACAGTTATGACATCAGGTTCATGGAAAAAACCCATACTGCTTGTTCCCGTTGCACTCTGCATAGCAATCAACAACGATATCATGATTTCAGCGTATTCAGGTGCATTCTGCGGATTTCTCATTGATATAGCCTGCGACCGCTTATTCGGATACAATGCTGTTCTGCTGACAATTTTCTGTGCTGCTGTTTCACTTGTGTACGAACTGTACCTTAGAAAAAAGTTTTTCAACTATCTCTGGATTTCGGCTCTAACAGCATTCCTTCAGTGCTGGCTGGACTATAAGTTTTATTATGAGATGTGGGATTATGAGAACGCAGAACGAATATTCCATAATATTTCTCTGAAAGTCTGGCTGTATACCGTTATTTCATCAGTAATAATATATATAATTTTCAGTATAATAAATAAATTTCTTATGCCCAAAGAGCATCTTACCATAGAAGAAGTCATAAAAGCAAATTGAGGTGAATAAAAATTGAAATCATTTTCAGATACATTAAAATCAATAGTATTTGTCACTCTTGTTATACTTTTTGGTACCCTTGCTGCTTCAAAACTTATGAAACTTCAGATTGTCGGGGGAAATGAACCTGCTTCTTCACACAAATATGACTCCAATGCTTTCAAATTCAAACGTGAAATATCATCTACAAGAGGTGAAATTGTCGATTACAGTGGTAATGTAATAATCGGCAATGATTCCAGATGCGACATTGTACTTCAGAAAGCTTTCTTTCCGGAAGATTTAATTGAAGGCAACAAGATACTTCTTGATATTTACTGCACACTCCTTGACAATGGACATATCTTTGAGGAAGTTCTGCCGATAACTTTTGATGAACCTTATGAGTACAAAACAGAAGATATTTCAAAAGTTACTGAACTTCTCAATCTGAATGTATATGCAACTGCTGAAAACTGTATTGACAAGCTTATTTCAGACTATGAAATTTCAGACAAATATACAAAAAAAGAACAGCGTATGATTGCCGGTCTGCGTTATGCAATGCTTGAAAAGGAATTTTCATACAGCAATGACCTTATTCTTGTAACTGATGCTGATACTGAACTGGTTATAAAAATGAAGGAGCTAAGCAATATATGCCGTGGAATTGAGGCAGTAAATGCTGCTGAAAGAAATATATTACGCGGAGATATTCTTCCCCATGAAATCGGAACTGTCGGTCCCATATATGCCGAAGAATATGCGGAACTCAAAGAAAAAGGCTATGCTATGAATGATACAGTCGGCAAAAGCGGTATTGAATACGCCATGGAAAAAGAATTGCGTGGTGAAAGCGGTACTGAAGAAGTTACTATTCTTGATGATGCTATCGTTGATATAAAAACAATTAAAGAAACAGTCCCCGGTGAAACTGTCAAGCTTACTGTTGACGGTAATTTTCAGATTAAATTACAGAATGTTCTTGATAATTTTCTAAACAATTATGGTTACTATAACGGAGAAGCAGTAACAAAAGGAGCAATCGTTGTACTTGATGCAAAAACAGGTGCAGTAAGAGGAATGGCAACCGCTCCGACATATAATTTAAAGGACTTCTCCGAAAAATATGACGAACTTCTGGAAGCTGACGGCTCTCCGATGTTCAATCGATGTACACAGGGACTATATCTCCCCGGCTCAACTTTTAAGACAGTTACTGCTACTGCCGGCCTCAATGAAGGAATCGTGAACGGCGAAACTTCATTCTACTGTGGTAGATATTATAAATTCTATGGCGGTGATTTTCAATGCACCGGTGAACATTCATATATTTCCGCAAGGCGTGCCATTGAAGTTTCATGTAATATTTATTTCTATGAATTATCTTCAAAATTGGGAATTGATAACATAACAAAATATTCCAAACTTTATGGTCTCGGTTCAAGTCTCGGACTTGAAACAGGAGATGCTGCCGGTTTTCTCTGTAATCCGGAAACATTTGCTGAACGTGGTCAGGAATGGTATATCGGTTATGTTATTCAGGCAGGAATAGGAAATCAGGACTATGGCATAACCCCACTTCAACTTGCTACCATAGCAAATACTATTGCCAATAAGGGTACCCGCTATCAGCCATATCTTGTTGACAGTCTCTATACCTACGGTTCAAATAAACTTGTCCAGAAAACAAAACCCACTGTTGCAGGACAGATTGACCTTAATTACGATTATGTTTATGACTATATAACAAACGGTATGATTGATGCTGCAAGAAATGTTCCATATCCCTATTCACTCTCAAATCTCGGCTATGATGTTGCTATAAAAACCGGTACTCCGCAGACAAGCATTGATAATAAAAATAAGCAAAACTCGGTATTTATCGGCTTTGCTCCTGCTGATGACCCTGAAATAGCCTTTGCCGGAGTTATTGAAGGCGGTGAATATTCCAAATATATGGTACGTGGAATTATTGACGCATATGCTGAATGTTTCGGAATAAACGGCTCTGAAACAAATGACGAAAACACACAACTTCCGCCGGAAGTAAGAGACGGCACTACTGCCACAACAACCGAAACAACAACTACTACAGATACTTCAACAACTGATTCATCATCTCAAACAAAAACCACAAATACAACAACTACTGTTTCATCAACTGCATCAAGATAAAAAAAGGACGCTTTTCAGCGTTCTTTTTCGTTATATGTATCAAGAAAATTATGTATCCCTTGTTCATTCTTATAAGCAATAATTGTATTCAAATTTACATTCTCCACGCTTCTGAAAATATTCTTTTCAACCTGCGGATTTATTTTCTTCATTTCAGCAATGAGATTTTTTGTCTCCATACGCTTTGAAACTGAATGCCCGTCTTTATCAATATCAGAACAGGTTTCAGTAAATTTGCAGGCACACTGTATAAACTCCAGATTATTATAACTGCACCAATGCTTTATATCAGATTCACGGACAAGATAAAGCGGTCGTATAAGCTCCATTCCCTCAAAATTTGTACTGTGCAGCTTCGGCATCATCGTCTGAACTTGTCCTCCGTAAAGCATACCCATAAGAATAGTCTCTATAACATCATCAAAATGGTGACCAAGGGCAATCTTGTTACAACCCAATTCCTTTGCCTTGCTGTAGAGATAACCCCTTCTCATTCTTGCACATATATAGCATGGATTTTTTTCTATATGAAAAACTGAACCGAAAATATCAGAATCAAATACAGTAATCGGCACGGATAGAATTTCTGCATTGTATTTGATTTTATTAAGATTTTCTGTATTATAACCGGGATTCATTACTAAAAATACCAGTTCAAACGGAAATTTATCATGGCGTTTGAGTTCCTGAAAAAGCTTTGCCATTATCATTGAATCCTTGCCGCCTGAAATGCAGACTGCTATTTTATCATTCGGCTGAATAAGTTCATACTCATTAATTGCCTTGGTAAATTTGCACCATATATTTTTTTTGAATTTTTTCCGCAGACTTAATTCAGTCTGTACTGTAATTTCCGAAATATTTAACATAAAAAATGCTCCATTATGTAAATTCCCCGAATAAGGGGAATTTTTATTATTTATTAAGTTCTGACAAAGGGTCAATATAATTACCGTTATGCAGAATTTCCATATGAAGATGAGGAGACAATGCACTTTCAATATCGGCAGTATTTCCGACAGTTCCAATCAAATCACCGCTAACCATCATATCGCCGAGCTGTACTTCCAGACCATCGGACAACCCGCAGTATCTTGTGACATAACCGTTATGATGATCCAGCAAGACAGTAACTCCCCACACAGGGTCATTATTGATTTCCATAATCTCGCCGTTGGATATCGCATAAACTTCCGAACCGACTTCTGCGGCTATATCTATGCCATTATGGGTCTGCCATGAACCTGTTGTAATACTTTTTACAAGTTCACTTCCGCTGAACATTGCCAGAACATTATCCATATCAGCCAACGGAGATATTACATTCTCCATTTTTGATGCTCCGACATATAACGTTTCCTGTTCAATTTCAACATCTACAGGCTGTTCATAATCGTCTTCTTCAATTATCTCCACAATAGCCGTAGTAACAATTGGCGGTGCGGTTTCTACAATCGGTGCAGTTTCTGCAAAATTCCTTGCAGTTGTCTGAGTTACAGGCTTATATGCAGAAGCTGTAGTTTTGGGTATGTTGTCAATCTTTCTGTCAACTGCCGCATCACTTTCTGAAGTACTGTTTTGTGCTGTAAATTCTTCCGTCAGTTTTTCACCCTGATTGTATGCAAAATAACAGGCCGAACCTATCATAATGGCACTTATTCCCAATGCGGCATAAAATCCCTTTGAACCTTTGCTGTTATCTGAAAACATTTTCTTTTTCACGTATAACACCTCCGTCAATATTGTTGACGGAATACCGGAAATTATACGCAATTACTGAAAATTTATCAATTAAGATGTAAGCAGGTCAATTGAGAATTTTCTCGAATCAATATTAAAATAGTCCTCAAGTTCTGCAACATAAAAACGGAAACAGACTTTTCCATTAAAACTCAGTACGTCTCCGGATTCAGAAACTCCGAGACTCGCAATCTGTTCATTATTAAGCTCATTCAGCGGAACGGTGTAATCCTTTTCAATATCAAAAAGAGTATAACCAAATTCATCAAGATGAGACTGATTGAATGTCTCGATTCCCTTTGAATCAAGTTCACTCAAATACACAGTTTCTCCTGCTGATTTTTTGGCTCTTGAAAGAAGTTCCTCTAATGGCTCAAGAACATAATACTTTCCCGAATTGTCTCTGCCAATATCAAAAACGGCAAGCTGTTGTTCATTCAAGTCATCAAGTCTGATGGGATTTACATCTTTTGCAGTAAGACCGGCTTCCAGCAGATAATATATATTTACGTTTGCTATTTCAAGCTGATTATCAACAGTGTATCCAAATTCTTTAAGTTCGCTTTCTGTAAGCGTTACATCAATATCCTTTGTAATACTTGTAAGCTCACCTGTTATTTCTTCACGCGTCTGATTAGTCCATTCAAGATTTATCTCCTCACACACAGGTCGCTCATGATATACTATAAGTTCCATATTTTTAAGCTTGAATGTTACAAACGGATATGTAACATCAGCATAATTCGGTTCTATATACACTGATGTACTGCCGTTTGAAGTATCTTCTGTATTCACAACTGAATAGCGATATCTTCCTGAAGGAGAAAGTCCGCTTTCAATAACTTCAGTTTTGGCAGATGTGATGAAAAATGAAGTAAACAGGAAATATCCGAGTGCACCAAAAATATACATAAGCAGAATAATAGTTCCTACAAGTGTTTTTGTTCCCTCACCTGCACCCGACAGAAGCAGTATAAAAACACCTGTAAGAATTATAGGAATAAGCAGCTCCTTTTCACCAAAATACAACAGAACCACAGGAAGCATTGCCGTCAGTATAAGAAAACTTGAAATTCTTGTAAGCAGTTGTTTGCGTGTATAAAGCATAAGTATAAGTGCAATCACAGAAATTGCTGAAACAACAATACACAGTGAAACCTTGTCCCTTACATGAATTGAATAAAAGACTGAAAAATAAGACAGGCAGCATACTCCCACAGTATAAAGGGCAGCAATAACCGATACAAAACGTTTTGTCCATATGTTCTCAAAAAAGTTTTTCATTTTAACCTCCGAAAAAATTAAATGTCATATATCAGTAGGCATTATTGTACTTTATCATACATAATTATATTATAACATTTTTGGAACAAACTTACAAGCAGTTTTTTTAATAAATAGTTACTAAACGGTTACAATTGTTTTACAATTTTCAAAATAAGTTCTTAAACCATAATATAAAAAACTGCTGTACCTGAATAAAA
>ERZ777011.1531-NODE-1531-length-23538-cov-2.882937_pt1 | contig 23538 bp, 21 predicted proteins | sample MGYA00374964_ERZ777011 | MGnify/ENA primary metagenome ERZ777011 (study PRJEB29310, sample SAMD00008975) | mouse gut metagenome | study: EMG produced TPA metagenomics assembly of the Metagenome analysis of fecal microbiota from mouse which was promoted... | reverse complement strand
GACCGTGAGTTACCGCAACGGGGGGAAGGAGCTTATCCGGGTGGTCGACGACGGGGAGGGCATGTCGCCTCTGGATGCGAGGATGGCGTTCGACAAACATGCCACGAGCAAGATAACGCGCATAGAGGATGTCTATGCTCTCCATACGTTCGGCTTCCGGGGCGAAGCGCTGGCCTCCATCGCGGCCATTGCGCATGTGGAGCTTTCCACGCGTCGCCGGGAGGACGAGCTCGGCGTGAAGATCGTGGTGGAGGGGAGCCGGTTCCAGTCGCAGGAAACCGTGGTGACTCCCGCCGGCAGCCAGTTCGCGGTGAAGAACCTCTTCTTCAATGTGCCCGCCCGGCGGCGGGCGCTGGACAAGAGCACCACCGAGCCGCGCCATATCGCCGAGGAGTTCCGGCGGGTGGCCATGTGTCATCCCGAGATGGCCTTCGCGCTCTACGGCGAGGATGCGCCCGTCTACAATCTGACGCCCGGCGGACTGAAGCAGCGCATCGTGGGCCTTATGGGCAAACACATCGCCGGCAACCTGTTGGAGGTGGGCACCGAAACCTCGCTGGTGAAGATCACCGGCTTCGTGGGGAAACCCTCCTCCAGCAAGCAGACCAACCGGGAGCAGTACATGTATGTGAACGGTCGTTTCTTCAAGAGCTCCTACTTCCACAAGGCCGTTATGCAGGCCTATGAAAAACTGATCCCCGTCGGGACCCAACCCTCCTATTTCCTCTTTTTCGAGGTGGACCCCGATAAGATCGACGTGAACATCCATCCTCAGAAGATAGAGGTGCGTTTCGACGACGGCCCCGCGATATGGCAGATCATCCACGCCTCGGTGCGGGAATCGCTCGCCAAGACGGGAGCCGTTTCCTTCATGGATTTCGACGAGGCCGGGAGCGTGGAGATTCCCTTGCGAAAGGAGGGGCCCATCGACCGGATACCGCCCGCAGTCTCCGATCCCACCTACAATCCTTTCCGCTGCGAAGAGGTGGGAAGGTGTTCGCAGGCGGGGTTCTCGGATTTCGAGGAGGGATACGGGACCCTTGCCGGCATGGATCGCGACCGGTTGCTGGAGCGTTTCGACAGTTCGGTACTGGAGTATATCGGCGGGGAGGCTCCCCGGCAGCAGGCATTGGCATTCGGCGAACGTCCCGAGGAGGAGAAGTTCTGCGGTGCGTTGGCACTGGGGGGCGGCTATGCGGCCTCCTCGTGCGGCGGGGAACTGGTGGTGGTGGACCTTCGCAGGGCGAAGGAGGCCATTCTTTTCGAGCGGTACCGCATGATGCTCGGCAACGATACCTCCGTGACCCAGAAACTCATGTTTCCGGAGGTGCTCGTCTTTTCGGCGGACGACGCCGCGCTGCTGGCCGAACGTTACGAGGATTTTCTCGCGCTCGGTTTCGAATATGTCCGCAGGGACGAGAACAGCATCGAGGTGACGGGGATTCCGGCCGACTTCGCGATCGGCGAGATCCAAGACCTACTGTACGATGTGCTGGATGCGCTTGCCGACGGGATGCAGCCCGGCGACGAGGGCAAGGATCGCCTTGCGGCGGTGCTGGCCCGCGACGGCGCCAAACGTATGCCGGCGAGCTACTCGGAGGGGGAGATGACCGCTATCCTGGAGGCCCTTTCCGACGGCGGACGCTACAACTACACCTACGACGGCCGTCCCGTGCTCGTGCGGATGGCGACCGACGAGATAAAAAAACTTTTCAGTCGATGAGTTTTCCCTTGCGCCCCGGGGCGGAAAGGGAAGAAAACATACGGAAAAACAGATTGTCATGGCGATAACCAACGGGGCTTTCAGAACCCCGCCCGTAGTGGCGAACCTGCTGATAATAAATGTGCTCGTATTCATGGCGGAGGTCCTGCTGCCCGGCAGGGTCGGCAATGCGCTTCTCGAATTCGGAGCGCTGAGCTTCTGGAAAGGCGGCGGATTCCACATCTGGCAGCCGCTGACCTACATGTTCCTGCATGCCGGTTTCGGGCATATCTTCTTCAATATGTTCGCCCTGTGGATGTTCGGTCGGGTGTTGGAATACGACCTGGGCAGCCGCAGGTTCCTCACCTACTACATCGTCTGCGGTATCGGGGCGGGACTGATACAGTTGGGAGTGAACTGGATCGAGTACAGCATCGCCGCAGCCGATCCCGGTGTGCCGGCGGCCCTGCTGGCACGCTACGCCCACACCTATACCATCGGAGCTTCGGGAGCGGTATTCGGTCTGCTGCTCGCGTTCGGCATGCTGCATCCCAACAATGTCATTATGCTCGTCTTTCCGCCCATTGCCCTTAAGGCCAAATGGTTCGTGGTGATATACGGTGCCATCGAGCTCGTGGCGGGCATCAGCGGGCGCGGCGGCGTGGCCCATTTCGCCCATCTGGGGGGCATGCTCTTCGGCTGGCTGTTGCTGCGGTACTGGAAAAAGAAGGGCTGGATCTATTATTAACCCGGGAGCGGGGCATCGTCCCACGGATTGCAATGGAAGATTACGGATACTATCATAAAAAGGTGCGGCGGCCGCGGTCGGGTGCGCCGTTGGCGGTCAGGATCGTCGATGCGGTCATGCTCGCGTTGACGGTCGTGTGCACGCTGCTGCTGATCGCCGCGTATCTGGCGCGTTACGTCGATCCCCGCCGGGCGTGGCTGTTCGCTTTTCCCGGTCTGGTTTTTCCGGCCATCTACATTGCCGAGATGTTGCTGGGTCTGTGGTGGGTGGTGCGTTGGAAGAAGTACGCCCTCGGCGTGGCCGTGGTGCTGCTCTTCGGAATCGGTGCGGCAGGCAGGTTTTACAGGCCGGATCTGCGCAGGCACTACGCCGAAGCCAAACCTTCGCGGGCCGAGGTGGTGGTCATGAGTTACAATGTAATGGGATTCGACAAGCGCTTTGCCAGCGAGGACCGGTCGACCATGGGGCTGATCGCCGATCTGGTCAATGCCAACAATGTCGATATCGTATGTTTTCAGGAGTTGGGGGGCGATCTCTCCAAACCGGCCATCAATCAATCGATTCCGGAACTCAAATACTATAAGATATTTCCCTATGAGCTCGATAGCTCGGAGGGGAGCTATTTCACGGGGCTGGGTATCTACAGCCGCTATCCGATCGTGGCGTCGGGCATGCTGCCCGCTCACGACAGCGACAGGGTTTTCTCCATGTGGGCCGACATCCGGATACAGCGCGATACGGTGCGGGTATTCAACAACCACCTCAATTCGACCTATATCGACAACGACGACATCGATTTCCTTTCCAGTCTGAAGTTCGTGTCGGAGGAGCGCACGCGGGTGAGGCTTTCGGAGATCACGGGCAAGTTGCGCGAAAGCTACATGCGCCGTGCTCCCCAGGCGGAACTGGTGGCCGAGTATGTCGAGCAGTCGCCCTGGCCGGTCGTCGTGTGCGGCGATTTCAACGATACCCCCGCTTCGTTCGCCTACCATCGGGTGGTGCGCGGCCTGCAGGATGCTTTCGTGAAGAAAGGGTCCGGGGCTTCGGGCACCTACGACCGCCTGTTCAACATGTTCCGGATCGATTACATTCTGGTTTCCGAAGGGGTGGAGGTACTCAATTACTATACCTTCGATCATGTCTATTCCGACCACATGCCCATCGCGGCCGGGTTGGAACTCGTTGCCCGGTAGAGGGTCTCCCCATACGATAACGCTGTGGCCGACCGTTTTCTCATAGCGGAGCGGTTCGTGCCGGCACATCCGTGGCCGGCGTGCGTCGCGCGGTACATTCTTCCGATGCGAAAGATCATTCACATAGATATGGACGCTTTCTACGCCTCCATCGAACAGCGGGACGATCCCCGTCTGCGAGGCCTTCCCGTGGCCGTGGGGCATGCGGGCGAGCGCGGGGTGGTGGCTGCGGCGAGCTACGAGGCCCGTCGCTACGGGGTGCGTTCGGCCATGTCGTCGCGGGCGGCCGCGCAGCGGTGTCCCGGGTTGGTGTTCGTGCCCGCACGGTTCGATGTCTACCGGGAGGTGTCGCGGCAGGTGATGGATCTGTTTCTCGATTATACCGATCGCGTGGAGCCCCTCTCGCTCGACGAAGCCTATCTCGACGTCACGGTCAACCACTACAACATGCCCTCGGCCACCCTTATCGCAGCGGATATTCGCAGACGCATCCGGGAGACCACCCATTTGACCGCTTCGGCAGGGGTGTCGGTCAACAAGTTCCTCGCCAAGGTGGCCTCGGACTGCAACAAACCCGACGGGTTGACGGTGGTGCCGGCCGAGCAGGCGGAGGCGTTTGTCGAAGGGCTGAAGATCGAGCAGTTCTGGGGAGTGGGCAAGGTGACTGCCGAACGTATGCACGGACTCGGAATCCATACGGGTGCCGACCTGAAGAGGCGCAGCGAGGCCGAGCTCGTGTGGCATTTCGGAAAGGCGGGCCACGCCTATTACCTCAATGCGCGGGCGATCGACATGCGCGAGGTCACTCCGGAGCGGATACGCAAGTCGGTGGGGTGCGAGAATACCTTTGCGGAGGATACCGACGACCCGCAACAGTTGCGGCGCGAGCTGCATGCCGCAGTCGAGGAGGTGTGGCGCCGGGCGGGGCGTCGCGATTTCTACGGCCGCACGGTGACGCTCAAGATCAAGTATGCGGATTTCCGTCAGATTACCCGCAGCCATACCTTCGGCGGGTTCCTCACCGAGTACGGGCGGTTTCTCGATACGGCGCTCGAGCTGTTGGCGGGGGTGGACCTCGCCTACGGCAAGGTGCGCTTGCTGGGGGTGAGCATCGGCAATCCCGCCGACTGCGAACAGCCCCGCTACGGACAGCTCGTATTCGATTTCCCGGAAGAGTAGTCCCCGTGCCTGTCGTGCGGGACGGGGCTTGTTCGTTCCGGAGGTGTCAGCGGGTGAAATAGGTGCAGTGCAGCCGGTCCCAGCGCTGCTGGAGCCGGTTGCCCAACCGGTCGAGGCATTTCCATATCGGTCCGAGAAGCCGGTCGATGATGATGCAGAGCGTCACGACGACCAGTGTGAAGAGCAGGATGGCGCCCAGCAACAGCCAGCGGTCGGCGATGGGGCAGATGTATTGCAGGACGAACGGGGCGATGAGGTGGTTGGCGACGAACGGAGCGCCGTGCAGCAGGTAGATGAGCAGCGAGGAGCGTGCGATGCGGTTGACCTGCCGTGACCGGAAGCGCATTCCACCGATCCACATGAAGAAGAGCAGGGCGTTGAAAAGCAGGCCGAAGCTGCAGTAAGAGAACCACACGCGGTAGAAGATCGCCATTCCCAGGCGCGAGGTGAAGCGGGTGAAAAGGGCGACCAGTCCGACATTGAGTCCCAGCCAGCAGAGTCCGTACCACCGGCGGTAGGGAAGCCAGCGGTGGCGGTAGGCATGCAGCGTGTCGCCCATCGCATAGAAAAAGAGGAAGGTGGCGAGGTTTTTTCCGTCAGCCAGGGAGGCGTCGAATCCGATCGTTCCCATATAGAGGCTGATGCAGGCCAGGACGCAAAGCAGCGCGATGCGCTCTTTGGGGCCGATGTCCCGGAGAAAACGGTTGATTACCGGAGCGAACAGGTAGAGACAGATATAGGTGCGGATGAACCAGTAAGGGGTTGCCGAAATGAAAAGGCCGGCGGCGGCCCAATCAAGCAGTCCGTTCCCCCCCCCCATTTGCAAATTGCATATACTCAGTGGTATATGTATGGCGAATACCGTGCCTGTCAAGCGGACGACTCCTCGCACCGAGGGTTTGATGCCGAAGTAGCCGCTGACGAGAACGAAGAGGGGGACGCCGATGTGGAGAGGAAGCCACAGGGCGCGATAGAGGGGGGCGCCCGTTTCCGGAAAAACAACGTTGAGGAGGATATGGTAGTATACGATGAAGACCTGCGCCAGAATGCGGAGGAGTTCGAAAGAGCTTTCGCGGGGCAAAGTTTGTTTTTCCATGGGGCGTTGAGAGGACGGGTCGATAGGGGAAAACGGCGGATCGGACTACGCGTTGCCTCGTTCGGTAAACCGGCAAAGGCATACCGACGACTTTGTCGTGCGGAGCGATCGGCTGCTTTCCGTGCGTAAAAATAGTGATTTTCACGGGTGTCCGCAACCGTTGCCGCTGTTTGCGCTTCCGGCGTTTTGCGCTTCCGGCGGGTGGCGCGGTAGGGGCCGTGCGGCGGTTGGGGAACGGTCGGTGGAGCAGGCTGGGGCGGTGCGGACGAAGGGGATGGTGGATTCGGTCCGATCGGGGGTGCAGACCGTCCGCGAGGCACTGGGGGGCGAGAACCTCCGGCGGCGGAAAACTCCCGGTTCGGGGTGCCGGGACGGAGTTTTTCGGTATGGTGTCGGGGCGAGGCGCTCCGCAGGGCGGGTCGGACGAGGAAGCCGGGGCCGGATCTGCGGTTCCGGTGCGGCGGGCATAAAAATTCTACCGGTACGTCCCTGCGGGCGTACCGGTAGAAAGGTCATGCGGGGGAGTAGCCGGTCAGATGGAGATGTCGAGCACCTCGAAACATACCGTTCCGGCGGGAACCCGTACCTCTACCTTGTCGCCCTTCTTCTTCCCCAGAAGTGCCTGCGCGATGGGGGTGCCGATCGAAAGTTTTCCGGCTTTCAGGTTGGCCTCCTTTTCCGATACGATGGTGTATTCCACCTCTTTGTGGGTGGTGTGGTTCATGAGGTGGACACGGCTGAGAATCTGTATCTTGTCGGTATTCACGTTGGATTCGTCGAGAATACGTGCCCCGGCGAGCGTAGCTTCCATGTTGGCTATGCGCATCTCCAGCATGCCCTGTGCCTCTTTCGCCGCATCGTACTCGGCGTTTTCGGAGAGGTCGCCCTTGTCGCGTGCTTCGGCGATGGCCGCCGCTGCCGCCGGACGCTCGATCGCACGCATGTGCTCCAACTCTGCCTTGAGTTTGTTGTACCCTTCGCGGGTCATGTAGGTAACTTCTGCCATAACTCTTGTGCCGGATATGCTCCGGATATTAAGCGGTTTAATGTATTCATAAAAACTCCCGAACCCGCCGGATAGACCGCTCCCGAAAAAAGAGCAATCCCGACATGCGCTGCCGGAATCCCTGTGGCGTTCGAGTCGTAAGGGCCCTTCGTGCAAGGCATTTCCGTCTTTTTACAAACGGTGCATTGCTTGCGGGACCGCAGTCGGGGAGTGCAATTGCATAGGTACATGTAAAAAAAGAATTCCGCTGCCGGAACCCTCTTTGCACCATCCTCGAATACAGAGGCAAAGGTAGGTAATTAAACCGAAAAAACAAATGCGGCGGGGTTATTTTGGGAGCGCAGCGCTCCCCCGCGGCGGGAGCTGCCCTTTGTGTCGCGGTCGTCCGCGGTATTTGAAAGGCATAGGGCGGGCGGAAAAGTTGGGGTCTTGTCGTGTCCGGCATATGTTCCGGCCGTCGCTGCCTCCCTTGTTCCGGGAGGCGGTGCGGAAAGAGGTGCCGAGGCGCGGTTGCCGTTTCGGTTTTGGAACCGCGGAGCTCTGCGGCGGGCGTATGGGGCGATGCGCTCCGTTGGGAGAGGGGCCTTTTGCGGCACGGAGTGCGGCGACCCGTCCTGTCGTGTCGTCGGAGCGCGTGGCAGCTCTTGGTCGGGTGCCTGCTCGTCGTCTGCTTCGGGGAGCGGCGGATCGCTTTACGATCGTGCGGCCGGGCTTAGCGGCTGCGGGGACTTCGGGTTTTCGGCGAGGAGTTTGCTATATCGCTTTCCAACGATTCGCTTCGGGCCGACCTGCACTTTCGTTTTTCAGCGAATATAATGATATATTTGTAAATTCATGTACGGCATTCAGAGAGCGTTATGATGGAAGGTTTGACATCGATAATATCCGTGTCCGATATAAGGAGTATGATCGTGGTCCTCTATTTTGTGGTGATCGGCGCCACGGTGGCCGTGATCGTCCACGACCTGCGCGACCCGGTCAAGGCGCTTTCGTGGATACTCGTGATTACGTTGCTTCCCGTGGCGGGGATTGTCTTCTACGTGGTCTTCGGGCGGAATTATCGTAAGGAGAAGATATTCAACCGCAAGGAGATAGACGATTTCGAGCAGATAGGCAGCCTCTGCAACGTGCAGTTGCGCGAGCTGGTGGACCCGCAGATACAGCACCTCGAACCCATCGAAGCCAACAAGGACATCATCACGCTGCTGCTCAATAACAACAGGGCATTGCTGACGGTACGCAACAAAGTAAAGATTCTCAACGACGGAGAGAGCAAGTTCCGGGAGTTGTTCGACGCCGTCGCCAATGCCGTTTCGTCCGTCCACCTGGAGTACTATATCTTCGAGAACGACGAACTGGGGCGACGCCTGATCGATCTGCTGGAACGGAAGGTGAAGGAGGGCGTGGAGGTACGGATGATATACGACGACGTGGGGAGCTGGAACATGAAGCGCCGCCATGCACGCCGGTTGCGGGCGCGGGGCATTCAGGTGCACAGTTTCATGCCGGTGGCGTTTCCGTGGCTTACGAGCAAACTCAATAACCGCAACCACCGCAAGATCGTGGTCGTGGACGGCAAGGTGGGCTTTACGGGCGGGATCAACGTGGCCGACCGCTATGTCCGGGGTACGAAATTCGGTCCCTGGCGCGATACCCATCTGCGGGTCGAGGGCGACGCGGTGAACATGCTTCAGGCCATCTTCATGACGGACTGGTACTTCGTGAGCGGCAAGGAGCTGCTCAACGACGAGAAGTATTTTCCCAAGAGCCGGATACGTACCCGTACTCCGATGCAGATAGCCTCTTCCGGCCCCGATTCCGACTGGGCCTCCATCATGCAGGCTTTCTTCGCCGCCATCAACAAGGCTTCGCGCTCGATCTATATCTCCACCCCCTATTTTCTTCCCAATCAGGCCATTCTGACCGCCCTCAAGGTGGCGGCGCTCAGCGGTGTGGACGTGCGGATCATCCTGCCTCACCGCTCCGACAGCAAGATCGTCTACTGGGCTTCGCGTTCTTACATCGGCGAGATGCTCGATGCGGGAATCAAGGTCTACTTCTTCTGCAAGGGATTCAACCACTCCAAGATACTGATCATCGACGACGATTTCTGCTCGGTGGGATCGGCCAACATGGATATTCGCAGCTTCGAGGACAATTTCGAAGTGTCGGCCATCCTCTACGATCCCAAGGTGACCGAGGAGCTGAAAGGGTATTTCCTGAACGACATCAGCAACAGCGTCGCCGTCACCCCCGAATCATGGAGCAACCGTCCGAACATCCATGCGGCCTACGAATCCCTCGCCCGCCTGCTGAGTCCGTTGCTTTAGCCCGCTCCGCTTCGAGCCCGCGCGGGCGGTATCATGCACGGGAGTCGCTCTTCTCCAGGTCGGCCAGATACCAGCGGTAAAGCCTCTCCACGCCCTCTTCGATCTCCACGTTGTGGTGCCAGCCCAGCGCGTGGAGTTTGGTGACGTCGGTTAGTTTCCGCATCGTGCCGTCGGGCTTGGTGCTGTCGAACCGTATTTCGCCGTCGTAGCCGACAGTCTTCCGGATCAGGTGCGCCAGCGACCCTATCGAGAGTTCCTTACCGGTCCCTATGTTGATGTGGCAGTTGCGGATCTCTTTTCCGGAGGGTTTCAGGTCGTCGAAGTCCACGTGTTCCATGATGTAGACGCAGGCGTCGGCCATCTCCTCGCTCCACAGGAACTCCCGGAGCGGTTTTCCCGTTCCCCACAGCGAAACGGCCGCCGCCTCGATTCCGTATCCGGCGAGCACGGCGACGATCGCCTCCTCGGATGCCGTGCCGTCTACGTCGTTTACGGGGCGCAGGTTCATGTCCCGGCGGATGGCGGTCCAGTCGTTCTGGACCAGACAGCGGGCCAGGTGTATCTTGCGTATCATGGCCGGAAGCACGTGGGAGTTTTCCAGGTGGAAGTTGTCGTTCGGGCCGTAGAGGTTGGTCGGCATGACGGCGATATAGTTCGTGCCGTATTGCAGGTTGAAGCTCTCGCACATCTTCAGACCGGCGATCTTGGCGATGGCATAGGGCTCGTTGGTGTACTCCAGGGGAGCCGTAAGGAGCGCCTCCTCCTTCATGGGCTGCGGAATGTCGCGCGGATAGATGCAGGTGCTTCCCAGGAAGAGGAGCTTCTCGATCCCGTGTCGGAAGCTCTCGCCGATCACGTTCTGTTGTATCTGCAGGTTGCGGTAGATGAAGTCGGCCCGATAGGTGTTGTTGGCCATGATGCCTCCCACGTGGGCTGCGGCAAGAAAGACGTACTCGGGGCGCTCCTCGTCGAAGAACCGGCGGACGGCGAGCGGGTCCAGAAGATCCAGTTCGCCGTGGCTGCGGCCTATCAGCTGCGTATACCCTTTGCTCCGCAGGTTGTTCCATATGGCCGAGCCGACGAGTCCCCGGTGGCCGGCGACGTAGATGCGAGCATCCTTTTTCATGTCAATACGTTTTCCGACTGCGCAGATGCAGTCGTTTTACGAAATCCATATCGTGTTTCACCATGATGTCGATCAGCTCCCCGAAGGATGTTTTTCGGGGGTTCCAGCCGAGCAGATTCTTCGCCTTGGACGGGTCGCCCAGCAACTGTTCCACCTCGGCGGGCCGGAAATATCTGGGGTCCACCTCCACGAGAACGCGTCCGGTGGATTGCTCGATGCCTTTTTCATCGACTCCTTCGCCCTGCCACACGAGCTCGATGCCTGCGGCCCGGAAGGCCGTCGTCGTGAACTCCCGTACCGAATGGTACTCGCCCGTGGCGATGACGAAGTCCTCGGGGGTGTCGTGTTGCAGCATCAGCCACATGCACTCCACGTAATCCTTGGCGTAGCCCCAGTCCCGGAGGGCGTTCAGGTTGCCCAGGTAGAGCTTGTCCTGGAATCCCTGTGCGATGCGGCAGGCGGCCAGGGTGATCTTGCGGGTGACGAACGTTTCTCCCCGTCGTTCGCTCTCGTGGTTGAAAAGGATGCCGTTCACGGCGAACATTCCGTACGACTCCCGGTAGTTTTTCGTGATCCAGAATCCGTACTGTTTCGCCACGCCGTAAGGGCTGCGGGGGTAGAAGGGGGTGGTCTCTTTCTGCGGGATCTCCTGCACCTTGCCGAAGAGTTCGGAGGTGGATGCCTGGTAGATACGGCACTTCTTTTCGAGTCCCAGAATGCGGACGGCCTCCAGCAGCCGGAGGGTGCCTACCGCGTCGGTTTCGGCGGTGTACTCCGGGACGTCGAACGACACCTTCACATGCGACTGCGCCGCGAGGTTGTAGATTTCGTCGGGTTGTACGGCCTGGATGATACGTATCAGCGAACTCGAATCGGTCATGTCGCCGTAGTGCAGTTCGATCAGCCGTTTCTGTTTCATGTCGCGTACCCATTCGTCCAGGTAGAGATGTTCGATACGGGCCGTGTTGAACGAGGAGGAACGGCGGATGATGCCGTGGACCCGGTATCCTTTCTCCAGCAGGAATTCCGCGAGGAAGGAGCCGTCCTGGCCCGTTATGCCGGTTATGAGCGCTGTTTTATTCATGAGGGTCGGAATTTTTATCGATCGCTTTTCTGATGATGTTTACGTAGGCGGAGGTGCCGGCCTCCCGGGTGAGGTTGTCGAGAACGAACCGTCGGCCGTTGGCGCCGAATGTGCGGGCCGTCTCCTTGTGCGTGTAGAGGAACAGCAGGGCCTCGACGAAGGCCTCTGTGTCGCCCGCATTGGTGAAAAGGCCGGTTTCCTGCCGTTCGATGATCTCTTTCAATGAATTCTCGTCGAAGCTGGCCAGCACGGGGCGTCCCGCCGACATGATATTCCATGTCTTGCTCGGTACGGAATTGGCGCCTACTCCCGGTTTCGAGATGACCAGACCCACGTCGCCCAGACTGAAGACATGGGAGATGTCTTCGTAGGGTTGGAAGGGCAGTATCTTCACGTTTTCCAGCCCGCGTGCGGCCGTCCTGGCGATGACCTCGTTCTTGTATGCGCCTTCGCCGATGAGCACGAATACGATCTCTTCGTAAGAGCGCAGCGCTTCGGCTGCCTCCAGCAGCATATCCATGTTCTGGGTCAGGCCGATGTTGCCGCAGTAGGTGACGTAGAACTTCTCCTTGTCCAGTCCGTAGCGTTCGGTCAGCCGGTTCGCCTCCCGCTCCACGGGAACTACAGCCTGCTCGTCGACCCAGTTGTAGACGACCTCGATCTTCTCTTCCGGAACGCCTTTGGAGAGGAGGTTGCGTTTGAAGTCGTCGGAGATGACGATGATGCGGTCGGCGTGGCGGTAGGTGAAGTCTTCGATCCGCCGTCCGATGTGCCAGACCAGGCTGCCTGAGCGGGTGAGTCCCGTACTGACGAGCGAATCGGGAAAGATGTCCTGTAGGGTGTAGACCAGGGGAATGTGCCTGCACTTCTTTACCAGAGCCGCCGTAGCTCCCAGGATGGGAGGGGTGCTGCCGACGAAGAGCAGGTCGCCGCGGCGGGTGAAGACGCCCCTGTTGAACAGCTTGATGCAGCACAGGGTATAGCGCAGCGCCCGCAGGAGGGGGTTGCGGCCTTCGCCGAACAGGCGGAAGCGGCGGATGTGCAGCCTGCCTTCGTGCAGGGTTTCGCGACGCTTCTTTCCGTACGCTTTGCGGACTTCGCGGGAGATGCCGCGGCAGGGAGTCGGGGTGTATACCCGCACGTCGAACCCGTTCCGCACGAAAGCCTCGTCGCGGTTGTCGTCGAGGTAGCTGCTGGCTATCGCTTCCGGTCGGTAATAGGCGGTAAGGATCAGTATCTCAGGCATGGGAGATGAAGGGGCTGTGCCTCGCGCGAGGACGGGTTATGCTTGTCCGAGTTTCTGTTTTACGAGGCGTTCGATGTCCGCAACGCTTTTCATTTGTCCCATCTCTTCCGGTTCGAACGAGATGTCGAAAGCCATTTCCATCTCGACGATCATATTCAGATGGTGCAGCGAATCCCATTCCGGGCAGTTGTCCTGCGACGTCGCGTCGTCGACCTCTCTTTTCAGGACCGTGGCAAGTACCTCTTTGATGCGTTCTTTCATAGCTATTCGAATTGATATGGATCGGATGAATTCTCGGTGCGGCCCGCTGTGCGGAGCATGTATCTCTTGGTGCCGTCGTCGGCGGTGTCGAGCAGCGAGAAGCCGCCCTGTTCGTAAAAGTTCACGGTTTGGCTGTTTTTGGCGGTCGGGATGTATTCGGCCGTGATCGTTTCGATCCCCTCCTCTTTCAGCCCTCCGACGATGTGGTCGAGGAGGGCGTATTCGATGCGCTTGCCCAATATCCGGCAGCTGAGCAGAAAGGTGTCGATGTGCGCCTCGGTCGCCTGTCGTGTGACGATGCACAGACCCGATATGCCGCTGTCGCCGAACTTATCGCGGACCGAGAGGGTGAATATCCGTGTGCCGCGGGTCTGCATGGCACGTAGGTCGGCGTCGGTGTAGCGCCGTGTGGTCAGGTTGAACTGGTTGGTCTTCTGCGTCATCTGGGCCGCACGGGGAATCGTGATGTCGTCGGCCTCCCGCACCTTCAGCCTGATCTCCAGGCTGCGGAGGTAGTCGCCCATGTCGAGACACTCGTTTTTCAGTTCGTCGCGGAGCATGTTGGCTTTGTATTGAGCCGTTTTGGCCAGGTCCTCCCCGGTCAGCGAATATACCGGGAAATGGTTCTCCGCCAGCTCCTTGAGGAAGGCGGGCAGCATGTAGGGATGTTCGGGGAATTCCGGTACGCAGACTTCCGGCAGGGCCGTGCCTACCAGCGAGCGTTCGGCGGGATTGTCGTCGACGAAGACCATGCTGTCGAGCCCTATGTTGAGTTCCCGGGCGAGTTCCCGGATGTTGGTTGCCTTGTCGTCCCAGTTGATTTTCAGCGCGACGAAGTCCTCCTCCTTCAGTACGGCGTCGGGGTGCGTGTGCCACATCTCGCGCACATCGGCGAGGTTGTTCTTGCTGCACGCCGCAAGCATGACGCCCTGGCGGCTCAACTCCTTGAGGTACTTCTGAAACAGAAGGTACGCCTTGCCGGGATAATCTCCGCCCAGTGCGATGCCCGCGATGCCGTCTTCGCCGAGAATCCCTCCCCACAAGGTGTTGTCCAGGTCCAGTACGAGGCACTTTTTCCGTTTCAGTTCCACCGCCCGTATCCGGTTGTCGAGCCAGTCGGCAAACGGTTTGGCCAGGCGGGGATTCAACGCCATCTGGGAGAGGAAGTAGTATTTCCAGTCGATCGATTCGCCGGCGGGAAACCGTCGGATGAAATCGCGGAAATCGATGATTTTCAGTCGGGAATCCTGCGCTTCGAGGTCGCGCAAGGTCCGGTTGTAACGTTCGACGGCCCGGGAAAGCGTCGCGTCGGAGGTGACGGTACGGATGCCGAACAACTCTTCCATGGTGAGCGCGAGGACCATTTTGCCGCTCCCGATGCGGCCGAGGACCAGTCGGAGGGAGGTCGCATAGCTGTCTATCTCGGCGGCCGTGTCTGCCGGACGGGGGCCGATGGGGGCCATGTACCACCAGATGTATCGGTCGCATTCGGGAATGTTCGTGATCTCCCCGTAGCCCGAGAAGCGGGCTGCGAGGTTTCCGAAGAACCGTTCGACGGTCATGTTCCTGAAGACGTAGTATTCCATGCGATAGGCGATTAGCGTTGCGGGTCGGGGCGTGTCAGTACTCGATGACCGGCGAGATGTTGCAATCCTGGAGCGACACCAGGCCGGTTCCCCAGGAGAGGCCGGCTCCGAAGCCGCAGAGGATCACCTTGCCGGGGCGCTTCCCGCTGAGCTCGGAGCTGAGGGTGAGCGGGATGGAGGCCGAACTCGTATTCCCGTAGCGGTCCAGACTGTACGGCACGCGGTCGAGCGGATATTTCAGCCGCTTGATGATGAAGTCCGTCATGAATTTGTTGGCCTGGTGGAGTACGATGTGGTCTATTTCGGAGAGGGTCGTTCCTCCGATCTCGCAAATCTCCTTGACGCTTTTGGGCACGTTGCTCAACGCAAAGTTGAAAACGTCCATTCCGTCCATGTAGACCTCGTTGTCGGAGCGGATGTTTCCCTCGTCGTCCGTATGGGGTGTCAGGTTCTCCGCCGTCGCGGGGTAGCGCGCACCGCCCGCCTTGATCTTGACGGCATCCTCGCCCGAACCGTCGGAGTACAGGGTGAAGCAGGAGGGGGTGGCCTCCGGACTTTTTTCGATCAGCGTGGCCGTTCCCGCATCGCCGTAGAGGGGGACGTTCACCTTGTCCATCTTGTTGACGACCTTGGAAACGGTGTCGCCGTCGAGCAGCAGGACCCGGTTGATGCCCGGTATCGAGGCGTAGGACATGGCGGCCGACAGGGCGTAGACATATCCCGAACAGGCCAGGGTGAGATCCATTGCGGCGGTCGATTTGGGCAGTCCCAGCCTGTGTTGGAGGATGGGGGCCGTGGCCGGCATCCGGTAGTCGGGCAGTTGGCTCATGAACAGCACCATGTCGATGGTGTTCCGGTCGATGCGGTTGTCCCGGAACAGTTGTTCCGCCGCTTTGACGCAGAGGTCCGAGGCGCAGGTCGACGCATCGGTGATGCGTTTCTCGCGAATACCTATCGCGTGGATCGTCTTCTCGATCTCCTCCTGCGGGATCAGGTAGCCCAGGTCGGCGTTGTACTCCTTTGCGGGCGGGACGCAGGCCGCGACGGCCGATATCTTAACGTGTTCGAACTTCAGTGTAGCCATCTGTTTCTCGTTTTAGCCGAGGGTCGTTCCCCCGTCGATTGTCAGTTCCGTACCCGTCACCCATTGGCTTGCGTCCGACAACAGATACACAATGGCGTTGGCTATGTCCTGCGGCCGGCCGAGTCGCTTCAGGGGGATCTCCCGGGCCTCTTCCGCCAGGGAGTCTTCCGTGACATTGCGGGTCCGTATCATCGGAGTGTCCGTGGTGCCCGGCAAGACGCAGTTGACGCGTATCTTTTTGGGGGCCAGTTCCAGCGCCATGTTCCGTGCCATGGCCGTCAGAGCCCCTTTGGACGAGGCGTATACGGAGTTGCCCGCCTGAGCGACGAGGGGACCTACGATCGAACTCACGAAGACCAGGGAGCTCTCTTTTCCCAGCTTTTTGGTCTTTATCAGCTTTTGGGCCAAGAAGACGGGCGAGAAAAAATTGGTGTTGAAAATGGTTTCCATCTCCCGGCGGTTCATGAACAGGAAAGGAGTCATGGAGACGGTCCCGGCGCAGAAGGCTGCACCCTGGACGGCCGGCAGCGTATCCGCCAGACGGGCGAGTTGTTCCTCGTCGTTGAGGTCCGCCGCGATTTGCAGATGGCCGCTCCCCTTGAGCAGGGCATGGGTCCGGGCGAGTCTCTCCTCGTCCCGGCCCGTGAGGATGACCCTGGCCCCGGCCTCGGAACAGGCGACGGCTGTGGCGCAGCCTATGCCGGAGGAGGCACCCGTAATCAGGAGGGTCTTGCCTTCCAGAGAGAATGGAGTGTGCATGATTACATTTTGGAGGTTACCAGGTTGTAGAGCTCTTCGATCGTCTGTACGCTGCGCATCTGGTCGCCGTTCAGCTGTACGTCGTATTCTTCGTCGACCATCGCCATGACCGACAGCGCCGTCAGCGAACTCCATTCGGCCAGTTCCCGGAACCGTGTCGCCGGGGTGAAGGTTTCGGGAGCGGTTTCGTCGAATAAATCCGCAAAGGAGGAGATGAACTTTTCCATTACCGTTCGTATCTTTCTTTTAAATTGTATTTCATCAGGACACGTTCCCTCCCGTCGGGTAGGGTGAGCCGTTCCAGCTCCCGGGCCTTGTTCAGCTTATGGTACTTGAGGATGCTCTTGTTGAGGGTGTCGACCTCGAAGAAGACCTCGTCGTAACCCAGGGCGTAGAGGATGCGGTGGGCGATCTCGTCCAGCTCCACGGCTGCGATGGGATCTTTGTACCGTGCATCCCAGGCCCAGTATTCGCCCCGGGTCCCTCGGGCGGTGACGAAACGCACGTCGCTCTCCGCAGCGGTCGAGCGGTAGCGTTGCAGCAGGTGGCCCGCCAGGGAGGGCTTGCGCAGAAGCGAGGGGAGCGCCCCGAGGGCCAGGGCCAGACGGTGACGGCGGTAGGTAGCCATCTGGTGTTCCGCATCGAGCGTGTAGCTGCTGAACCCGATGATCCGTCCCTCTTTTTCGGCACATACGACCACTTCCCAGGGATCGTTCAGCATGATCCTGTAGTACTGCCGCAGGAAGGATCTCCCCAGACGGGCGAAAATGCCGGCATCGTATTGGGTGCGGATACCGTAATGTATGTCCGCTATCCGGCGGGCATCGCTCCGTTTGGCCAGTCTGTATCGAATCTCTTTCATGATCTTATCGTAAGATGCTTATAAAGGTATTCAATATTATCTTAAAATCCTTGAGAAGCGAACGGGAGCCGATATATTGCAGGTTGATGGCGAGCTTGTCCTGCATGATTACCTCCGTGTAGAACTCCTCGGGGTGCTCGGCCGTGGCGAGCAGTTCGTTTTCGTTGCGGTATTTGATGGATGCCGGATCGGTGATGCCGGGCCGCAGCGAGAGCACCTCCATTTGTGCCGGGGTGTACAGCTCGACGTATCGCCTCACTTCGGGGCGCGGACCCACGAGGCTCATGTCGCCTTTGAAGACGTTGATGAGCTGGGGAAGCTCGTCGAGCTTGTATTTGCGGATGCAGTGTCCGGAACGGGTGACACGCGGGTCGTGGCCGCCTACCGTGAGCAGGCCCTTGCTGTCGGCCCCTACGGCCATGGACCTGAACTTGTAGAGCAGGAAATCCCGATTGCCGCGGCCTACCCGCACCTGCTTGTAGAATACCGGACCGCGGGAATCGAGTTTGATCCATACGGCGAGTACCAGGAACAGGGGGGCGAGCAGGAGCAGACCGATGCCGCTCAGCAGCGTGTCGAAAAGTCGTTTCAATGGGAACGTTCGTGAGTGATGATGTCGATATAGTTCTCTATTACGTAGTCGGCCTCCTCGTCCGTCAAGCGTGTGTGGAGCGGGAGCGTGATCTCGTTCCTGTACATGGCGTAGGCGTTCGGAAAGCCGCCGATGTCGAAGCCGAGGTTTTTGTAGGCCGTCATCATGGGGAGGGGCTTGTAGTGCACGTTGGTGGCGATCTCCCTCTCGGCCATGCGAACGATCGTGTCGTTGCGCCGTTTCTCGTCCGCCCCTGCGAGCCTCGTCAGGTAGAGGTGCCCGCTGGAGGCGTGGTCGTCGCCGTAGTGGTTGAGTACCTCCACCGCTGTGCATGCCCTCAGGGCCCGGTCGTATCTCTCGATGAGCGCTCTGCGCCTGGCCAACAGCCCTTCGTAGCGCTGCAATTGTACCAGACCGATGGCGGCCGTGATGTCGGTCATGTTGCACTTGTAGTGGGGGGCGACGATGTCGTACTCCCAACTGCCGAGCCGGGTCTTCGCGAGCGCGTCTTTGCTCTGGCCGTGCAGCGACATCAGTTGGAACTGCCCGTATATCCATTCGTCGTCTATTCCTTCGATCGGGAGCCATGTCAGCGCCCCTCCTTCGGCCGTGGTGAGATTCTTGACCGCATGGAAGGAGAAACTCGTGAAGTCGGCGATCGACCCGCACCGTTTGCCGTGGCGTTCGGCGCCGAACGCGTGTGCCGCATCGGCGAGTACGGTGATGCGGCCGATCGCCTCGGTAAGGGCATTGGAGGGGCGGAAACTCGCTTTTTTCGCATGGACGATCTCGTAAATCCGGTCGTAGTCGCATACGATGCCTGCCAGGTCGACGGGAATGATCGCTTTCGTGCGGCCGGTGACGGCCTGCGCCAACTGTTCGTAATCCATCTCCAGGCTTCCGGGGGCCGTGTCGACCAGCACCGGCCGCGCCCCTACATGGCAGATGACGCTCGCGGTGGCCGTATAGGTATAGGCCGAGGTGATGACCTCGTCTCCGGGGCCCACGCCCAGCAGGCGGAGGATGAGTTCCATGCACGCGGTGGCCGAGTTCAGACATACCGCCCTGTCGGTGTGGCAGTAAGCTGCGATTTGTCTTTCGAACTCCTTGGTCCTCGGTCCGGTGGTGATCCAACCCGACCGAAGCGCCTCGATCACCTCTTCTATTTCCTGGGTGCCTATGTCGGGCGGCGAGAATGGGATTTTCATATCAGTTTCGTTTGTCGGTTCGTTTGTACTGCTGTGTCCGACGAAGAACTTCGGAAAGCATTTTCAGTCGGTACCGGATCTTACCCCAGAAGCGGTATTTGTGTTTCTCCGTGAAGTTGATGCCGTGCCGCCGATACTGTACCAGCGGTCGTTCGGCGTAGTAGTCGCAGGTGAACAGACGCTGGGCGACGAGCCCTATCCAGATGTCGTGCATGGCGATGCCGGCGGGGAACGGTACGATGGCGTCCGTCAGTTTACGGTCGAAGGACATGCAGCACCCCAGGTAGGGGTTTTTGTACAGGTTCCAGAGCAGCGAGTGGCGGACGGGATTGGGGTCGTCGAACACCGCAGCCCGGAAGACTTTGCCCTCCCCGTCGATGTTCTCGGCCTTGCAGATCACCAGGTCGATTCCCTGCCGGTGCATCCCCAACGCTTCGGACACGCGCCCCGGGAGCCAGACGTCGTCCTGATCGGCCATGAAGATGTAGTCGCCCTTCGCCTGTCGGATGGCGTGTTCGAAGTTGTAGATGGGGGAGTGGAACCCTCCGTGGATGATCCGGATGCGTCTGTCGGCGCCGTAGCGGGCCAGCAGCTCCGGCGTACGGTCCGTGGAGCCGTCGTCCGAAACGATCACTTCGTCGTCGTCGCCCAGTTGGACCAGAATGGAGTCCAACTGCCGCTCGATGTATCTCTCACCGTTGTAGGTGGCCATGCACACCGATATCATGATAGGAGCGGTGTTTTATCGTTTATCGGACCGGCGATGCGGCGGCGGTAGTCGCGAATGCCTTGCCATACCGCTGCGAGCTTGGTCCGTTTTCCTTTTTCGAAAAGCAAGATTCTGACAGCCAGGTTCCGCACCTCTTTCCGCAGCAGTTTGGCGTGGCGGGGGAAAAGGTCGCGGTATTGTCTGCCCACCAGGAGGTTGTTCCGGGCTATGTAGTAGCATCGGGTCGCGTGGTGGTGCGTGGCATAGCACAGGTGGCGGCCGGCGATGCGGATCTCGGAGGTGTCGTTGCCTAAGCGGTGTTCGAGCCGGAGGTAGGGCAGTTGCCACACCTCGTAGTCGTTGCGCAGCAGGTTCAGGCAGAACTCCGTGTCCACGCAGTCGATGAACAGTTCCTCCCGGAAGCCGCCCACCGCCTCCCAGGCGGCCAGACTGGTCAGGCTGCCCGAAGTGATCACCCGGAAGACCTGTTCGGCGGGGCGTGTTTCGGCGTAGTCCCGCGCGGTCCAGGATATGCCGACGATGCCGGTCTTCCGCCGATCCCCGGCATCGAGGAACCGGGCGCATGCGTCGATATACTCCTCCGGCACTACGGAGTCCTGATCCAGGGTGACGGCCCACCTGAAGCCTGCCGCGCGGGCGGCCCGGCACCCTTCGTTCAGGGCGTGGGCGATGCCCGTATTGCGTTGCAGGGCGAGGTAGGAAACCCCCTCCATGGATTGCAGGGCCGGTGCGTAAGGGCGGGCATCCTCCGTGTTGTCCACCAGGTAGAGCCGGTCGACCTGGCGGGAGATGCCTGCGATGTTTTTCAATAGCAACGACACGTCCGGTCGGTACAGGACGATGATGCCGCATGTGTCGTGTCGTAGGGGGTGCCGTTCCATGGTCTTATCGCGTGGGCGTATTGATCTGTTTCTTGCCCAGTATCTTGAGCATGACGTAGATGCAGAACATGAGGAGGCACCTCCATCCCAGGTCGGGAGCGATCACCAGCGCTCCGTTCAGGACGGTGGAGACGTAGAAGAGGTAGAGGTAGATGTCGGCCAGGTCGAGCTTCCGTTTGCGTATGAGGGAGAGCATGGTAAGGGCGAGGATCGTGACCGCGACCATGGTCCCCATCGGTCCGAAGTCGATGTACAGGGAGCCGACGAACGTGAAGAAGGAGGTGCCGAAGTGGGTGCCGAGCAGCCAGTCCATGTCCTGGGAAACGTAGCCGACGAAGCGCCGGAACGTGTAGGCGCCCTTGCCGTAGGTGTCGATGGTGTCGGTGAGGCCGTAGTCGAACGTAAGCATGGAGTGTCCGAAATAGTAGAGCAGGGAGGAGTTGCTCTCCTGTCCGAAGCGGGCGATGGTCACGGCCAGGGTGTAGAGTATCAGGATGCTTCCGAAGACGATCGCCCAGATCGTGAGGGTGCGTTTCGTCCGTTTGGGAATGTATTGCCTGAAACAAAGGAAGCCTATCAGGAGGTTGAACAGCAGCGTGAAGATGTGGCCGCGTGCCGCTATTACGATGGAGGTGAGGATCATCGGCACGACCGTAGCCGTCAGCAGGAGCGTTTTGAAGCCTTTGTTGACGCGGGGTTGTGTGAGCAGGTAGAAATAGATGGCGATGACCGCAATGGTGAAGTGGGTGGAGAGGTTGGCGAGGATGTTCAGCAGGGGGTTTTTGAAGAGTTGGAACTCCTCCTCGTAGGTGTTGTCCCGAATCATGGTCCAGGCGCCGGACTGTAGGTTGTCCCACGCCAGCGGGAGATAACATACGGTGGTGATGAGGGCGAAGACGATGTAGATGCCGCAGAATATCTGCAACCCCTGCAGGTTGATCGACCGGTTGTAGTATACCTTCGTCGCCACCCTGGAGCTGTCGGGGAACAGCGGAAGGAACAGGATGAGGTTGGCGATGAACAGATAGATGAACGGCCACCAGGTGAGCTGCCACCGATAGGGCTCGGTGGAGTATTCGAATGCGCAGCAGACCGCCACGACGAGGTAGAGGGCGATCGTTACGAAACCGTAGTCTATCCGGCGCTGTTTCCGCCAGTAGACCAGGAGGGCGATCAGGTAGAGCAGGGCATTGCCTATTACTAAACTCATGGTTGCCGGTTGGTTTTAAGGATTCGTGCGGGGTTGCCGCCGACGATGCTGTAAGGGGGCACGTCTTTGGTGACCACCGCATTGGCCCCGATCACCGCTCCTTCGCCGACGGTCACCCCGGCGAGTACGGTGGCCTTGTCGCCTATCCATACGTTGTCGCCGATGATGACGGGACCTTTGGAGAAGAGCCTTCGTTCCATCGGCACCCGGCTCAGGGTGTCGGGGTCGGTCGTCCCGTGGGCGTTGTCGGAGATGGTCACCCATCGTCCGGTGAGCACACCGTTGCCGATGCGGATGCGGTTGATCGCGGTGATGTGGAAATAATCGCCGATGTTGACGCGGTCGCCGATCTCGATGGAGGGCGTGAACGTGTCGTCCATGAACCGGTCACAGGCTGTCAGTACCCCGTGACAGCCGAAAACGCACCCCTCTCCGATGGTGATGTATTTACCTCCCGATAGCCGCATGGGTGGGGTAATGACCATATGTTTATCAGCCGATCGCATTCTTTTGAGGACCCTCCCGGTGAACAGGTACGACCCGATGGAACGCAGCTTGCCCTTTTCCCGGTAGGGAAACAGCCTGCCTGCGCGGCGAAGGAGTTTTTTGATGTGATCGAGCATGACAACCGAAGTTTTTATCGATGGCGGAGGATTAGCGGTGACCGAACAGGACCGTGCACAGCAGTGCACTGGCCTTTTGCCGGACCCAACTGTTCGGCAAATATATGGACATATTGTTAATGAATCGCAGTTTGCCGGCCTTTTCCGGATAACGGGATCGGCAGAAAGTCAGGTAATCTTTCATGATCTGCCTGTTGCCGGAGCCTTCTATGATGTATCTTCTGAAAGTCAGTATGATGAAATGGAAGAACTCTTCGCGGCGGCGGGGGTAGTCCTCGCGTAGAGCCAATGCGTCGAGGGTCTTGCCGAACAGGTAGAGCGTCGAGGCGTGCTTGCCGTTCTTGGTGAAGGAAGCGCATATGTTGGTGCCGGAGGACTGGTTGATGCGGTAATAGTAGTCGAGTCGGTCCTGATAACCGAACCGGTGCGTCAGCTTTCCGCTCAGCAGGCCGGTAAGCAGGTAGTCGAGATCCTGGTATATCTTGATCTGCTCGTCCCACCGGAACGGTGCCAGCGAAGCCCTGCGGTAGATGTTGCACCAGACGGCAAAGAGGTAATCGCCGTACAGGAGCGAGGTGAGCGCGTCCATCGAATCGTCGCCCACGCCCCAGCTCTTGCCCTTGTCGGTGATGGCAGGCAGGTGGGCGGAGTCGGTGAAGTATTTGGCCGGAAACGAGGCGTAGTCCGCATCGGGGTTCGCATCCATGAAAGCCACGCGCCGCTCGAAACAGGTGTCGGCGATCAGGTCGTCGGCGTCGAAGAATATGAGGTACTCTCCGCGGGCATGGTCGAATCCGATGTTGCGGCATGTCGTGGCTCCTTTCGGCTCCCGTTCGCGGCGGATGAGGCGGATGCGGTCGTCTTCCGCTGCGAAGGCGGCGACGACGCCGGGCGTACCGTCCCTCGAACCGTCGTCCACGACGATCAGTTCCCAGTCGCGGTAGGTTTGGCGCCGGATGCAGTCGATCATTTCGGACAGCAGCGTGCCGTTGTCGTAGCAGGGAATGATGACGGAAAGTCGGGGTGTATACA
>ERZ777011.1530-NODE-1530-length-23540-cov-16.379476_pt1 | contig 23540 bp, 18 predicted proteins | sample MGYA00374964_ERZ777011 | MGnify/ENA primary metagenome ERZ777011 (study PRJEB29310, sample SAMD00008975) | mouse gut metagenome | study: EMG produced TPA metagenomics assembly of the Metagenome analysis of fecal microbiota from mouse which was promoted... | reverse complement strand
GCCGCTGCGTTTTTACCCGAGCGGGAGCGTGTCCTGTTGGAACAAATGCACGCCCCGCCCGCCGCCATACAAAATGCGGAAACTTCCCCCATCTTTATAAAGGTATATTCCCATGCTTTTTCTTCACCGGCTCCGCTTTTTTACCTTTCAACGCCTTTAACGCCGCAAGCAGACGTTCCCTTGTTTCTTCCGGCTTTATCACTTCATTGACATACCCTCTCGCCGCCGCCACGTACGGATTCAAAAACCGTTCCTCATATTCCTTTTTGCATTGCAGGCGCATGGCTTCCGAATCGGGAGCTTCCTTGATTTTTCTTTTAAACGCGATATTCACCGCGCCGTCGGCCCCCATCACCGCAATCTCCGCTATAGGCCATGCATATACGATATCCGCGCCCATTTCCTTGGAATTCATTGCAATGTAAGCCCCGCCGTACGCCTTACGCATGATAACGGATATTTTGGGAACCGTTGCCTCGGAATAGGCGTACAAAATTTTGGCGCCATGACGGATAATGCCATTGTGCTCCTGCGCGGTTCCCGGCAGGAAAGCCGGCACATCCACCAGTGTCACCAGCGGAATGTTAAAACAGTCGCAAAACCGGATAAACCTTGCAATTTTATCCGATGCATGGTAATCCAGGGAACCGCAGTTTTCGCATGGCTGGTTGGCGACAAATCCCGTACATTCCCCGTTCATCCTGCCAAACCCGACCACCGCATTTGCTGCAAAATCCCTTTGGACTTCAAAAAAACTGCCTTCATCCGCTATGCAGGCTATCACCTCTTTCACGTCATAGGCCACACGCGGGTTTTCCGGGACAATGCTTTTCAGTCTGCCACACGGATTTTTTTCCTGCTCCTGCAAGGACTTCCTGCCAAGGGGAAGTTTCCTTAATATTTTATTTACTTTCCAAAACAAAGGCTCTTTTTCCGTAACGGGCATCAGGCAAGGCGCCTTCTCCTCATAATTGGCAGGCAGATATGTAAGCAGTTTCCTTACCCCCATGAGACATTCCGTTTCCGTTTTATAGGTAAAATGGGAAACGCCGCTTTTTTTTGCGTGGACTTCGGCTCCGCCCAGTTCTTCCACTGACACTTCCTCGTTGATTACCGTTTTTACTACATTGGGACCGGTAATGAACATTTTGGAAATATTTTCCACCATAAAAATAAAGTCACAGATTGCCGGCGCATAACATGCTCCCCCTGAACAGGGACCCAGGATAACCGCAATCTGCGGAATGACTCCGGATGCCTTCGTATGCCTTAAAAACATGCCGCTGTAGCCGCTCAGGGAAGAAATGCCCTCTTCAATGCGCGCGCCGCCGCTGTCATTGATACAGATAAAAGGCGCCTTCATCTCAAACGCCATATCCTGCAGGCGCGCAATCTTAAAAGAATGATATTCACCCAGCGTACCACCTATTACCGTAAAATCCTCACTGCTGACAAATACCAGCCTGCCGTCGATTTCTCCATAGCCGGTAACCACTCCATCCCCGGGCGCCCTTTTTTTATCCAGTCCAAAATCATCTATCCGGGACTCGACAAAACCATCCACTTCCACGAAAGTACCCTTGTCAAGCAGAATATCAATACGTTCCCTTGCCGAAAGCTTTCCCTGTTCATGTTGTTTATCCAGTTTTAGCTGGCCGCCGCCCATCACTGCCCTGTGGCGCCTGACTTCTAAATCGCTAATCGCTTCATCCCAGTTCATATTTCTTTCCTTTCAAATTGTTTGATATTTAAATACTTTGATTATCAAATTATATAGGTATTATATCACTACGTAAAAAAAAGGCAAGAATTTTTTCCTGCCTTTTTCTAAATTGCCCTCAATGCTGTTGTTCCGACTCTGCAAGCGCTAAAGCCGCCTCTATCACTTTATCCATGTCCATGTACCGATAAAGCCCCAGCCTGCCTCCGAAAAGAACGCCTTTCTCTTTTTCCGCCATCTCGCGGTAGCGTTCATACAGGGCATTGTTGCGCTCGTCATTGACAGGATAGTAAGGCTCGTCCCCACGCTTCCATTCCGCCGGGTATTCCCTCGTAATAACGGTATCAGGCTGCGTGCCAAACTCAAAATGCTTGTGCTCAATAATACGGGTATACGGAATCTCGCGCTCCGTATAATTTACCACCGCATTTCCCTGATAATTGTCACAGCCTAAAAGCAGTTCTTCTTCAAACCTGAGGGAACGGTACTGCAATTCTCCCAGACAATAATCAAAATACTCATCTATCATGCCTGTGTAAAGCGTTTTTCCAAAGGAATCAGCGCCAGCGCCCTTTTGTTCGTTTTCCTTCAAAAAATCCCGATAGGAAATGCCCAGCCGCACAGGGAGGGCCTCCAGCAGCTTTTCCACTATACGGGTATATCCGCCCTTTGGAATGCCCTGATAAGGGTCTGTAAAATAATTGTTGTCATATACAAAACGAAGCGGCAGCCTCTTGATAATAAACGCAGGAAGGTCCTTGCAATCCCTGCCCCACTGCTTTTCCGTGTAGCCCTTTACAAGCTTTTCATAGACGTCGGGTCCGGCAAGCGACAATGCCTGTTCTTCCAGATTGGCCGGGTTTTCGATATGCAGTCCCGCAATCTGTCCCGCAATCTTTTCCTTTGCCTGAGCCGGAGTCCTGACTCCCCACATTTTACTGAAAGTATTCATGTTAAAGGGCAGATTGTACAGTTCATCCTTGTATACTGCAACCGGCGAATTGATGTAATGATTAAACTCAGCATACTGCTGAATATATTCCCAAACCTTTTTGTTGGAGGTATGGAATATATGGGCGCCGTATTTATGCACCTGGATTCCCGCTTTTTCCTCGGTATAAATATTGCCGGCAAGCGTGCTTCGCCTGTCTATCACCAGACAGGTCTTTCCGGCTTTCCGCATCCTGTCGGCAAACACGGCGCCGAACAACCCGGCGCCGACAATCAGATAGTCATATTTCATTTTGTTTTCCCCGAATCCGAATCTTATTTGGACTTTCTGGACCTTGCTTTATACTTGTCTATCTGCACAAAGTCATCCATCAATTCCAGAATCTTGTCCCGTCCTTCCTGATTCAGCTTCACATAGTACTGCATCACCCTGTTTTCCAAAAGCTGTGCGCCAAGGGAAGTATCGCGTTCCAGGGAACTGAAATCTACCGGATTTAAACTCAATTTATCACACATTTTGATTACCGTGCCATATGCCATCCCCTCTATACCGCGCTCCAGCGCAGTGACCAGCGTGCTGTAAGGAATCCCCATCTCCAGTGCAAACTGCCTTACGCTTCTGTACTGCCTTAAAATTTCTTTTTTCAATACCTCTGCTTTGGTCATCTTCTTATCCTCCCATTTCAGTGATAACTTACTTACAGTAATAGTTTACGATATACCGTCTTTTATTTCAATAGTTACTTCCAATTTCATTAAAAATTAAGGTTTTATTCAGAATTATTCTCCTGTCAGGCGTTTTGCAAAGTATTTTCCCATTGCTGCGAGCAGAGCCAGCACCTGCGGATGCAGTTCCTTTGGAAAACCGTCCATACAGCGGAATGTTTCAAAATTTATGACTCCCCTGTACCCGATTTCCTTTAATCCCCTCAGGAAACCGTCCCAGTCCGTGGCTATGCCGTTCCACCCCCGGGCAAAAGTATACGGCATGGTATGCAGGTCACTGACACCGTCATTGTCATGCACGTGCAGGATTTTCAGCCTGTTTCCCAGGGTTACCACCGCCTGATACAGATTTTTTCCAACGATGTTTGCATGTCCCACGTCAAAACAAAATCCAAACAGTTCTTCCCCGGCAAACACATTGAGCTCATCCATCATCGCTGCCGCCTCCGCAAAGTCGGAGCAGACCCCTTCCATCAGATGGCTGTTCATTTCCAGAAACATGTTTTCCAGACACACGACCAGGCCGCATTTCTTTGCCGTCGGAATCAATTCCTTGTAGAGGGCGATATTAAAATCATGCTCTTCCTTTTTGCTGTATTCGTACGCCAATGTCACCGGATGCACCACAATATATTTTCCACCCATGCGGGCGCAGATTTCCATACAGTTTTTTGTAATGCGGGTCATTTTTTCGCTGATGTCCTCCCTGTCCTTTACCAGGGCCGGGAACGGCGCATGCATCTGTTCAAAAGTAAGTCCGTACTTTTCCGCCGCCTTCAGATGCGGTTCAAAATCCTTCCAGATTTCCTCAATCGGACGGTCGAACACATCGTTAATCTTTCCTGCAAGCACATCGTTTACGCCCAGATACTCGTCAAAATTAAAATCCACACAATCAAATCCGGCCTCCTTTATCATACGGTAGCCCTCTTCTATATTTTCACGCCTGATACTTCCCGTAGACTGAACTCCGATTTTTATCATAATGACTCCTCCTTTTTATGCTTCCCGCCACAAGGGTGATTAAAATGCACTATCAGTATTATATAACATATGTGCCGGGCTGCCTACTCCTTTTCCGCATTTTGCATTGCGGCTGCCCCGGCGCGCATTTGTTCCAACAGGACGCGCTTTCGCTCGAGTAAAAACGCAGCGGCACATAGGAGGTTAAAAAACAACCTCCAAATGCCGGCGTTTTTACACGGTCCTTTATGGAATCAAATGCGCGCCGGGGCAGCCGCAATGCAAAATGCGGAAACGCAAACTAAAATATTTGACTTCCTTTTTGCCAGATATTATACTTGTCTGGTAAACAGTATCTTTCATTGCCGCACAGGAGCGCAACAGCCATGAACATCTTATTTTATGATATGGGAAGCTACACCTATCATGATTTTCTTTATTATCTGAAAAAAGCCGGCCATACCTGCAAGACAGTCTATTACCATTTCCCGGATAAATTTCAGGACGCCTTTTTCTGTGAACGATTTGACGCGTATCTGACAGAAAAAGAGTATGATGTAGTGATAAGCGTGAATTTTTTCCCATTGGTGGCGCAGTTGTGTGACAAACGCCATATCCGGTATATTTCCTGGTGCTATGACAGTCCCCTGGAAGAGCGGCTGCAGGATTATTTTTCCTATGAAACCAACTATATCTTCCTCTTTGACCGGATGGAAGCCGCGCAATATCAGGCCGCCGGGTATACAAGGGTTTTTCACCTGCCGCTGGCTGTCAACGCCAAACGGCTTGACGCGTTTTGCGCAAACCCTGCCATAGACACAGCTTACCGGGCCGATGTGTCATTTGTCGGCAATCTTTATGAATCCCCTTTGGAAACCCTGCTTTATTCGGCAGGCGATTATATCAAAGGCTACATTGAAGGAATCCTTCAGGCACAGCTGCGCATTTACGGCTGTTATCTTCTGGATGATTTGATTTCAGACGATTTGCTGGACGCCGTAAATAACTCTTTTGCAAAAATAGGCCAGACAAATCTCCGTTTAAACCGGCGCGGCTTGTCCTATGCCATAGCCACGGAAATCACCCATCTGGAAAGAAGCTTTTTGCTGGAAGAGTGCGGAGAATTATTCCATACCTGTTTTTATACCTCCAAAACCTTCCACTTAAACCATGTAAAACTCTGCGGGCCTGTTAAATATGAGGACGAGATGCCCCTTGTTTTCCGCAACAGCAAATTAAATCTGTGTCCTACCCTGAAATGCATCCAGTCCGGCATTCCGCTCAGGGCGTTAGACATAATGGGCGCCCGCGGCGTATTGCTGTCCAATTACCAGCCCGAACTGGCAGAATATTTTGAAAATGAAAAGGATGTCATCTGGTATGACAGCATGGAAGACGCCATTGCCAAAGCAGACTTCTACCTGAAGCATGAAGATTTGAGAAAACAGATTGCCCTGAACGGATATCAGAAAGTAAAAGAACATTTCACTTATCCGCAAAGAATCAGGGAAATGTTCGATATCGCCGGTATTAGCTGATAAGACGGCATATTTTGGCCGTTTCGGTCACGATATTGCAAAGGATGCCTGCATTTTTGTCCAAAACGTCCTCCGCGTTTGTATCCTCCCATCCCTCTATTTCCTTCAGATACGGAATTTCCGGATAACCGGACGAAAGATACTGGCAGTATGCCGTACCCACACAATAAAAAAACATGGCAATACTCATTTGTTTTTCCAGAAAATGCTCATTGGGAAGCTTTTCTGACAAAAGGAAATGTATCTGCTTGCAGTTGGACAGATTGTAAGCAATGCCGCCCGTCAGGGTTTCCTGTTCAAAGCCGGATAGATTAAAATTGATAAACAAATCAGGCTCTTTCCTTTTCAAATCAGCAAGCGCCATTCCCTGCCCTGCGCCTTCCCATATTTCCACCGCTGTATCTTTACAGACAGCTTCCAGCTTTTCCTTCAGCAAATATATCAGTTTTTTATCCCTGCCTGTCAATGTCTGTGCAATTATCACTTTCACCGTTTTCCCACTGCCTTTCCTCAAAATGGATTTCTTTCGCTCCTGCTATTTTTGCTCCGACGCGTGAGAGATTATAATACGTAATCCGGGGCGTAAGCGCAATGCGGGCTTCAATCCACTTCCTGTAAGCGATAAACTTACTGTCCGCGTACACAAAGTCTTCCCCCACGCCCTGTACCGGCAGCATACCCTCCGTATTGACTATGGTCCTGTCCACGGTTCCTTCTGCATGTGACAGGTTGTTGGGAAATGCCAAATCCACACCCACCAGAAATATGTTTTCCGCCCCGAACCTGACTGCCGCCTCTATCGCCAGATGCGTCACCGTACCTCCTATCGCCCATGGCTCGTCACTTTCCCTTTCCTCATGGACGCCTGTCAGGGGAACCAGATATTTATCCCCCTGATAATTTGCCGCAAACTTCCAGTATGCCGTGGCTGCCACCAGCATCGGCACGTTTTCTCCTTCCAGCCCTTCCAGCTGCCGGTATACTATCGCCATCGGGTCTAAAATTACCACCATATCCGGCCTGATGCCCTGTTCCAGCAGTTTCCGAAACACCGTACACACGGCAATCACTGTTTTCTTTCCCTGATTTTCCTTTAAAAAATCCAGACTGTCATCCAAAGACGGACCGGCGGCAACAATAATAAAATCTTTTTTCATAGACTTTGTATCAAAATCCTTGACCGCACGACAACCGCTTCTATGGTTTCTCCAATAGTTCAGTTCATTTTCCGCCTGCATCTTTTTGGGCGTGGCAAACTCCATGTACGCGTCTTCAAGTTTACGCTGCGCATCGGCCTCTTCCCTGTAGATTTCCGGAAGAAAAACATAATATCCCATATCTTTTTTTGCCATGCACTGTAAAAAGGACTCTGTGCTTTCGTCATGAACGATATCCAGCACGTCCTCGGACACCCAGCAAAGCACACCGTAACGTTTTGCATATTCCACCATTCTTGCGTCCTTTTCAAATACATGAATCCTGACAGTCCCCTCCGAAAGGATGTATAACTGGTAAATCAGATACCCCAGCCCAATCCCCCAAATGCAATATTCCTTTTTTTCGGGATTAAAAATATACTCCGCCAGCTTTGCCGCCTCCCACATAGGGTCACAGATGCTGTGGATATATTTATTGCGCTTCAAATCCACAAGCGTCAGAAATCCGGAATCGCTGCTTTCAAACAGGTAATCCCCTTCCTCGTTTTCCACGCTGATGTCCCCGCCGCCGCGCCTGATTTTTTCTTTGAGCATGGGCAGAATCTTTTCTTCTATCACATCGCCGCGCCTGACCAAATCATTGTCTATTTTCACCAGCGACTGTATGGATTGCCATAATGCAATTCCTTTTTCTTTGTCTTCCTGCAGATACTCTTTGCAGATTTCACACAAAGGCAAAAAAACGTCATTGCAGATTGCAATCATATGAAATTCATCATGGATTCTGGCATACTCCACCGCTTTTTTTAATCTGTATGCCAGATATGCTTCTCTGTAAATTCCTTCCAAAAATTCCTCTGCCACAACTTTTTCCTCCGTTTCACCGTTCTATAAAGACTATTTGACTTCAATCCGTAAAAAAACTATACTTAATATTAAGAAAAACACCAGACAGGAGACAATATGGACACATCTTCCCATTTACTTTCATCCACCGACGCTTTTTTTACTAAATTAGAAACAGACAAAGAAGCTATCCGGGCTTCCTGGAATCACATCGTGACAACGCTGGATACCGCGCTTGCGGCCAGGGACGACAAGGCGCTCTTAGCCCTTATCCCCTATATCGAGCAGGGAGACGGCACGAAGGCATATGAATACATCGCGGAAACGCGCCGTATTCTTCAGATACTGCATATTTCCCGGTTGGAGCTCTCCTGTCAAAAAGAACCGTTTTTTTTGCAATGCGCCGATAAGCAAAGCCTGATGGAAAAATACATGACGGCGCTTTTTGTCCTTCGCAGACTGTATTTCCGGCTTTCGGAAGAATCCGTCAGGGAAGCGTCCGACTGGCTGACCTGCAATCCCTTATCTGTGTTTGCAGTGTATGTCATGACGCAGGAGGATTTGATTACCCCCGACAATGCCCTGTACGAAACCATTGCCCAAATCTGTTTTTCTTACTGGAATGAAGATGACAAAAAAATGTTTCTCTCACTGACTGCAAAGGGATAATGCCATGAATGAAAATAAATTTTGCTTTATCATATGTACAAACAATGAAATACTGTTATCGGAAGCCATGCATTACCTTTCCCATCTGGTAATCCCCGACGGCTACACCACCGATATCCTTACCGTGACGGACGCCAAATCCATGACCCTCGGCTACAATGAAGCCATGGAAGCCTCCGATGCAAAATACAAAATCTACATGCATCAGGATGTGCTGATTTTAAACAGATATTTCCTTTCCGACGTACTCTCCATCTTTTCGTCCGACGCATCCATAGGACTTATCGGCATGACCGGTTATACTTCTGTTTCGGCAGACGGCGTTATGTGGCACGCCGATGAAAAACTTGGCACGCCCTACAGGCGTAAGGACTCCTATCCCCCCTTGTCCGACTACCGGTATTCCCTGTCGGAAGACGGTTACCGTCCCGCGGCCCTGGTAGACGGCTTTCTGATGGTCACTGCAAACGACTACCCGTGGGATACCCAAAACCTGACCGGATGGGATTTCTATGACGCCTGCCAGTCCCTTGCCTTTCTCCTGCACGGCCGTAAAATCGTCGTACCCGTCCAGCGCCATCCCTGGTGCATGCATGACGACGGCGGGCTGCTCAACATGATGGAATATAACAAGTACCGGCTGAAATTTATGCAGACCTACCGGGAATTTCTGGGCAAGCGCTATTCGGAAATTACCGTCCCGATAAATCCGCTATAACCTGCGCTTCATATGCCTCGTCATGAATATCCTCCACCAGATACCCTTCGGGATATTCATTGTTATATTTGTGATGCACCGCAGCCTTTTGGGCGCTTCCGCTCTTTAAAAACCATTCATAGGCCAAATCCGCATGTCCGATGTCTATCGCATGATACCCTGCCCTTGCCAAATCATATGCCAGCACGCTGGCGGTCGGTCCGAGGGCGATTAATATGGTCTTGTCCTTCGGCAGCTTCACCGCCTCTTCCAAAATGGCGTCATACACGTCAAAAGCGCTTTCCGAAGGACACAAAATCCTCTGTATGGATTTGGCGTTGTCAAACAAATCGTTTCCCACGCCCATCCGGGTCTTATCCCCTTCGATAAATACGCAGTCCTTTCCTTCCCAGATTCTCTTCTGGTTTTTGATTTTTTCCCATGAACCGGTACGGGAAATGCACGCATGCGCATAAAGCCTGTCTTTCCTGAGAAGCGACATATGCTGGCTGCGCGCCTTCACTATGTAGGAACGTATGCCGTCGGCATCTGCCTCCGTCCTGTGGGATAAATCCCCATAAAAATCATTCAGCCCAATCAACAGGTTTTCTTCGTCGGACTGTACCACTTCCCGAAGCCTTACGGCAAGCTTTTCATCCTCACGCTGAAACCGCCAACGCGATACGCCGAACATAATTCCAAATTCGCCGTCGCCAAACCTGGCTATGGATTTTTTATGCAGCACAATCTCATCTATGGTATCTTCCAGGCTCATTATCTTCGGTATTCCATACCGGTCCTCGAACCTGGTATCCCGAACTTCATAAGGCAGGTTGCGCAGCCGGTTATACAAAACGGCATTGTTGTGGGTATTGTCCGCGACATCTTCGTTCATCCGGGATACCACTTTTACCACCTCATTTAATGTCGTGCAAAGTGTTTGGAAGGAGATTTTCAGCTCTTCTATTTCCTGACGCAGTGCAGCATTTTCGGTTTCCAGCCTTTCCACTGCCCCAACGGTTTCTTCCCTGTTTTCTTCCATAATGGTCTCTCCTCTACTTTTGGGTAATCCTTGCTATGGTTTCCAGACTGGCTTTTCTCGTATCACCGCAGAAAGCGTCCGACTCCGCTATATGGGCGGCATCAGCCACAACCCCGAAAAAGAGGCTTTCCAGCTGCTGATAATCCTTCCACCCTGCTGCCAGTCCGTACCTGCGTGCCAGTTCTGTTAAAGGCAGCGCCTTGTTTGCCTCCTCAAAAGAACAGTAAAAACGAAGAATCGCCCTGTATAAGACAAAATCGGCCGGCACATTTTCCAGCGTCCATTCCTGGTCAAACCAATAAATAACATTGTCCTCCCAAAACGCATTGCGGGGAATCATGTCCAGATATCCCGTTTTCAGTATTGCACCGTATTTTTCTTTGTCCGGCACAATATCCAGCCCAAAAGTATATAAAATATTCTCCTCCCAGGATATTTCTTCCGAAGATGCCAGAATCTGCTCCCGGATTTGGTCCCACAGGGCATATACCTTCTCCGTATTGCCCTCCTGATAAGTACGCAGCATAACCTCTTCCAGCGTTTCTGTTTCGGAGAAAGCGGAAACAAGTTCTTTGCCGCAGGGGCTGCTTTCCCACACATGCAGGCCCCGCTGCTTTAAAACCTTTTCATTTGCCAGCGTTTCATCCAGATGCTTTCTGCCAGCCTCTCCTGCAAGCGCAAATTTTGCCACCTGTCCCGACTTTTCAAATTTTGTTCCCACCTGATATTCCGGGACGCGCCTGCTGCTCATGCTTGCAAAAGTGACTTCTCCCACGCATCCGCCATCGGAACACTCCGCCATAAACGAATTGGCAAAAAAACCAAACACCCCGTTATCAATCACATCCCTGTAAATGTCTTTTTCCTGTGCCACAAGCGTGCTGTTATCCGGCACATAGTAGTACTGCATGTTCAGCATGTTTCCATTTTGGGGCAGGCACGCTTCGGAATAGACAACGGCGGGCAGCTTGTAGTCGGGCATGGGATAGTAGAAAAAAGTGTTGGAAAATCCGCTCTGTTTAATCAGTTTCCGCAGTCCGTCCTGTGAAAACGTCCTTACTTTTTTCTGTGAAATGGTGTACTGGTTCATCCCTTCAAAGGGCAGCCCCGTGTGGTCCTCCTTTGCGCCGCACCAGTACTTCAGCCCATACTGGTTCTCTATGGCAATTAAGAGCCTTCCGTCCGGCTTTAACAGGGTTTTCACTTTTTTGAGAAAGTCCAGATACGGATTTTCCGTATTGGTATAACTTCCCTGATATTCCAATACCCCTATCAGGGTAATGTAATCAAACTTCTTTTCAAAAGTAATATCGTTTAAGTTTCCGACAATAATCTCCAGATTTTCTTTTTCCCGGCAGCGAAGAAGGGTTCCCACCGCCCTCCTGTAGGAAAGCTCCACCGCCACAACCTCCCTGCATGTATCGCACAACGTGCCTGTCACGGCTCCCATGCCGCATCCGATTTCCAGCACGGAAGCCTCAGGTGAAAACGGATACCAGTTTAAAAGATTCTTTCTTGTATGCGTCAGATGGTAATACACGGACCAGCAGAAATTGTCTGCAATGGCCTGCACATAATCTTCCGGCTCATTTTCGGCAATCAGCCTGATAATCGTATCCTCCACCGCTCCCTCGGAATACAAATCTTCATTTTGATACCATGTCAGGTTCAGTTTCGGACTTGGCTTTAACTGTGCAATTAACTCCTCATACATATTGTGATTACCTCCGGATAACTTTTTCTTATTTTACCACAGCTTTCCCGGCGTTTCAAATGATTCCGCGCCATCCGCCGTTTGTTTTCCTTGATTGAACCTGCGTACCATGCTATTATTTAAATTACACAAAATAATCCGTATCTCATAAGGTAAGGGACATTATGACAAAAATATCTATAGATATCCTGCTTGCCGTCGCAGAAAAAGGCGGCGTGGAAAATGTGGTAAATCAAACTGCGCTTTATTTACAGGAACAGGGGATTCAGGTAAGGATAATTCAGATGGTATGGGAAGGCGTTCATTGGGTCAGCCCTTCCGTCCCTTTTTACCCGCTGCTTGAGGGCAGGGGAACCTATTCCCTGAATCAGTTTACCGAAAGTTATACTGATTTCCTGCTTACACGTAAAAAGCCCGACATTGTCCTGGCAACCGCATGGCCCATGATGGTTTTGACCGCTAAAATGGCGGCTGCCAGACTGAACATCCGGTTTAAAATCGTTTCCTGGCTGCACGCGCCCGTCGACAGGTATGTCGCCGCCGGTTTCGGCGGTCTGGAATGTCTGGAAAAGGCAGACGCGGTATTTGTCCTGAATGAAAAGGCGCAAAAGATTATTCGCGCGCACAATCCTGCCCTGCGTACCGAGCTTGTAAACAATCCTGTTGATTTTACCAGATGCGCCCTGCACACTGACACCGGCCCGGAAAACAAAACCCTGCTCTTTATCGGCAGACTTTCGGTTGAAAAACGTATCGACGTGATTTTGCATGCACTCCGCATTGCCCATACCCCTTGGCAGCTGATACTTATAGGCGACGGTGACGAGCGAAGCAGGCTGGAAGAACTCGCTGCCTCATTGCAGCTTACGGACCGCGTCCGCTTTCTGGGCTGGCAGTCAAATCCATACGAACATGTCTCCGGGGCGTCCGCCATGGTGATGGCATCCGAATACGAAAGCTTTCCCCTGTCGGCAATAGAGAGCCTTGCAAACGGCATACCTGTCATATCCACGCCCGTGGACGGAATTATTGAACTCATCAGACCCGGCATAAACGGCTATCTGTACCCTTCAGGCGACAGCAACGGATTGGCGGTTCTATTAGACAGCCTTGCATTGGGAAAACTGCCCTGGATTTCTCCCGAAACGTGCCGGGAATCCGTGGCTGCCTATGAAGAACAGCAGGTTCTTGCGGATTTTAAGCAAAAACTGACAAATGTTTTGGATAAAATATCTGTAATTATTCCCTGCTACAATGTGGAAAAACAGCTATCCCGCTGCCTTGACAGCGTGTTAAACCAGAACCTGCACGGCGTGGAAATGGAAATCATATGTATCGACGACAAGTCAACGGACAATACCCTGCAGATTCTGGAAAGCTATGAAAGCGCCCATTCCGAAGACTTTCTGCTGATACCGCTGTCGGAAAACAAAAAGCAGGGATATGGGAGAAATACGGGAATGCAGTATGCAAGAGGCAGCTATATCACATTCGTGGACGCAGACGACGCCATATCGCCCGATATGCTGCAACAGTTGTATGACGAGGCTGCTGCCCGTAACTGTGATGTTGTGGAATGCTTCTACAAAGAAATACACGACGGCGACGCGCTGTCCGTAAGCGGAAGCGGCCTGCCCGAATACTTTGATATGCGCAATCCGTCGGTTAAAAGAAAATACATTCTGCAATACGGCTGGAAAACCGCCCCCTGGGGAAGACTTTATAAAAGCTCTTTCCTGACGGACAACGAAATCCGGTTCCCGACAGATTTATATATGGAAGATATTTATTTTTCCGAACGCTGTATGCTGTTGATGCGTTCCTACAGCAGGATTATGCAGACACATTATTTCTACTGCATAAATGAAACCGGCGTCATGTTCGGCGATTCCATTCTCCGCTATTACATGCATACCGCACAAATTCAGAATGCAACCACCGAAATGGTTTTGGAACAGTCTCTGATAAACGACTGCCGCAATGAATACGCCTACTTACATTTTTCCAAGGCCTTTGCCGAACCCGTCCAGCGAATGCTTCGGGATGAACGTTTCTTTTCCTATCACAATTTCAGGTACATGAAAGAAACCCTGTTCCATTTCTTTCCCGACATATTGGAAAATCCCTATGTCGCTAACGACCATTCGCCGGAGATGCTTCTTTACAAAGAACTGTTAAGCCAAGACTATCCTGAACAGCTGCTGCGCGAACTGTTGCTGCGTTTCAGTGAAAGTCAGCAATAATCTGTGACTGATACGTTTCGTCATGGATTTCTGCCACCACATATCCCCCCGGCGCTTCGTTGCTGTACTTTTCGGGTACCCTGTTGTGGTTTCCGCGAAGCATCCACTCATAACTCAAATCTGCGTGGCCGATGTCAATTGCCTGATAGCCCGCAAGCGCCAAATCATAGGCAAGCACACTGGCCGTAGGACCGAGTGCAATCAGCATCAGTCTGTCCTTCGGCTGCTTTATTGCTTCATGGTATATCTCCTCATACCTGTCAAAAGCATTTTCCGCAGGACAGAGAATCCGCACAATGGATTTGGCATTGTCAAACAAATCGTTGCCGACGCCCATCCTGGTCTGGTATCCTTCTATAAATACACAGTCTTTCCCGTCCCAGATTTTTTTCTGCCACTCTACACGCCGGGGCGTTTCATTCCTTGAGATATTGGCACAGGCATATTCCCTGTCCCTGTCCAGAAGCGCATAGTGTTTTTTTCTGACTTCCGGCGTCAGGTAAATCCGGACTCCGTCCGCAGCCCTCCTGGTCCATGTGCTTAAATCACCGTAAAAATTATTCAGCCCAATCAGGATGTTTTCCTGTCTTGACTGCAAAGCCTCTTTCAACCTGCATGCCAGCCTGTCATCCGTACCCTGAAAACGCCAGCGCTGTTCCCCGAACATAATGCCGAACTCCCCGTCTCCAAACCTTGCTATAGACTTTTTATTTTCGATGATTTCCCGGAAAGTATCCTCCTCACTCATAATCTTCGGATACCACAGGTTCTCCTGAAACTTTCTGTCGCTGATTTCATATCCCAGATTGTCCTGCGCGTGAAATAAAATCTGAAAATTTGTTTCCAACGCATTTCTGAATTTGGCAACTTCTTCATTCAGATTGTTAAGCGCCTGCCGTAAAAGCTTATTTTCCTCCTGCAGCCTTGAAAGTTCACGTCCGGAGTTTTCCTCCTTTCGCTCCACCAGTTTTATATCCTTTGTCGCCACATACATAATAGATAAATGGTCAAATCCGTATTCCTGATAGAACTCCCTGCCAAACCACTCTTCGCCAAGTTCATTCACATAAAATCCGGACTCTTCCAGACGCCTGATAAAATCTTCTTTTCCGTACAGCCTGGAATGGTCTCCCTGCCCAAACCGCCTCCAGTTTTCTTCTATGGAACGGTTCCACTGTTCTTCCGTATCATGCTTACCCACAATCAGAGGCACCTGTACCAGGCACACGCCGTCAGGCTTCAGTATTCTATGCAGCTCCTGCATGGCTTTGGCGTCGTTTTCCACATGCTCCAGCACATGCGAGCAGACGATAATGTCGTAGGTCTCGTCCTCCACCATGTCCATGTGCTGTAAATCCGCCTGAAAGGTAACTCCCTCCATCATCAGGTCCGAGGATTCGTACCAAATGTCTTCCCTGCCCAGCGCGTAACGCTCTATGGAGGGTGACGGCGCAATATGCAGCATCCTCAGTTTTTCCCCTTTTTCCGCCTGCACTTCCTCCAGAAAAGCAATCATCAGCCTGTCCCTGTCATACGCTCCGCACACCGGACAGCCGTAGTTTTCCCTGCTCTCCAGCTGGAAATCCGCATTCCAGTACAGAAAACCACACTGCTTTCTGGTCTCCTCATAGCCTGAGGGAATCGGCGTAAAAAACACCTCATTCTTACATGCATTACATTTTTTGGCCTTCTGCCCGATATACCCCTCCAGCAGTTCTATCGTTTCAAAAAGGGTTTCCAGCAAGGCGGCCTGTTCCCCGGCATCCTGCGTTTTTTTCTCCAAGGCCGCTTTTATCTGCCCGCACTTTTCCGAAAGTTCTCCCTGTATGGCAAATAAAACCACACAATTACATAACACAGACGCAATAGTCAACGCTTCTCTCCCGGTGCTTTCCGTCCACGGAATACCGCGTTCCTTTACATCGGGATACCATGCAAGAATTTTCTCTTTTAACACGGGAAGCTGCCTGTAAACCTGCCATTTCATTTGATTGACTTCCTGTTTACTGAACTCTGTTTTCTCCATCCTTATTTCCATACCTCCAGATAGCTTCCTTCCTTAAATTCCTGCTGCGCAATCTCCAGCATCTGTCTGGCCGACAGCTTTTCCTGATATTCTTTATTGTCAAAGAGATTCTTCTGGTCTTCCCTGACAAAATCACCCTTTTCAAAAGAAATGGCAAAAAAATCCCTGCCCAGCCACGCATAGTCTGCGTCCGAAATGGTATCCAGACTGTAAAATACACCTCCATAGCGGAAAGAATGCCAATCCCTCAGCCGGTAACTTTCCGGGTGCCTCATTGCCACAAAAGTACCGTAAGTTTCAAATTCGCTGAAACTGTTTTCCTGAAGCCCTTTCACGTCAATGGCGTGTATAATCTTTTCCCAGAAACATGCTCCCGCAATATTTCGGTTGGACTCTATCTCCGAAAGCAGCTCCCTCATAATCCGGCTGTTCATCAGCATATGCTCCGAGATAAAAGACTTCTCAAAGCACTTATGAAGTCCCGGAACCAGCTTTGCCATTGTGTCAAAATAGGCCGCGCAGTATTCACTCTTCATGTCCAGATAAGGCTGGCGGGTGCCCTCCTTAAACATGGAGAACGGCGCGCAGGGTATGGTATCCCCATCCCACACAAGATAATAGGCGTCCTCACACATACGGGCATACTGCATTTTTATAAACTGCTGGTAATACCAGCCCGTGATTCCTCTGGGAAGCTCCTGCCCCGCCAGTTCATCTTTTAACGCTTCCTTCATTACTTCATGCACGGCGTCAAAGGGCAGAACCGTATTTTCATTTATAAATCCGACTTTCTCTCCCAGCCCGGCGCTTCGGACAAGCTGCTCCACGTCCTCATTGCCCACAAAAAAGATGCGCCGTGCAGGCAGGTTTGCGGAGAGTCTCGGATACTGGCTTTGCACCCTCTCAAAATCCTTTGCCGTAACCACAATCAATGCGTCAAACTCCGGCGCCCCCGCCTTTTCCGGGGACTGTCCCGTCTTTTTCCCAAACACGACGCCGCGCCTGACTTCTGCTTCCAGATACGCTTCCATCGTCCAGTCCGGACACATATAGCCTTTTGACGTCGTTGTTTCAAATCCGTAACCGCTTAAAACATTCCGAATGCTTTCTTCATCCTCCCTGCAGTGATAGGAACAGATGGCGCAGCGGATGTCGCTGCATCTTGCAAGCGTTTTCTCCGCGCCTGAAAGAGCCGCTTTTTCCGCCCCTTCAATATCCATCTTGATATAATTGATTTCCTCCTGCCCAAACAGTCCGTCAATGCTCACATGGCTGCCTGCATGGTAACTGTCCAGAAATCCGTAAATAAGACACACTTTTTCCCCATCGTCCCTGAATGTCTGTTTCAGCGCCTCAAACCATGCCTCGTCCGCCTCTATCAGGTAAACTTTGGATGCTTTATCGATACAATCCAATGCAAAAATGCCCTCCGCCGCACCGGCATCCACTACCACATCCCCCTCTTTTACCACAAATGTTTCCTTTGCATAGCAATGGGGAGAACGCTCGTCCTGTTCCATGATTACACTGCGGTAATAGCCGGCGATTTTTTCTTCGTCCCATCCCCTGGGAAAAAACATCTTTCTTCCTTTATAGGGTATGTAAAACATGCCGGATTTTTCGTCCGGGCATACCGTAACCGGCAGTTCATCATATTCCTTTACAAAGTCATAGCTAATCAGATTTATCTTCCGCTCCCTGTCTATATACTCTATGATACCGGCAATTTCCGGGCTTTCTGCTTTCTCCCCGTGTTTATAACGCCAGTAATCCCCGTTTGCCAGCGTATAAACCGCCTCGGATATCATATCCACCCCAAGAATCATGGCGTCCATAAACAATAGGATTTTTCCTATGTCCGTTTCATCCTCGCGGATGCCTGCACCCAGCCTGTCAAACCGTTCCAGAACCTCTGTATACTGCTGTTCCGTAAAGGTGCTGCGGTGTACTTCAAGCTCCGTGCGGACGCACTGCCTGATATCTGCAATCGGTACTGAACCGGCAGACAGCCTGCCATCCGCTGCCGCCTCCCGTATTTTTACCAGCAAATTTTTCGTTTTATTCATAATGCCTCCCTGTTTCCTGCGTTTTTCCACTTGTACACATTTTTTCTCTATGCTAAAATAATATCAATTTATCATATATTACAGGCGGTGTTTCATGAGGACGATACAAATCCTGTTACAACTTATCAATTCCATAAGAACCAACCCTGCCGTTGCAGCCCTGCTTCCCTGGGAGGATATCCTGCTGTGCGTATCCGAAGAACTTTCCTACCGTACAGGGCTTTATACCGATGCCCGGTTTGAACAAGTCAGCCGCCTTTTTGCCGAATTGGTGGAAGAGGCAAAAACAGAAGCCGCTGCATACAACCCGGACGCCGTCATCCTTCGCCTGCAAAAACTGATTTTTGCACTTCAGGTTCTGCCCGAAACGGAGCATGTGGATTCCCTGCTTGAACAGGCAAATTTTGACCATGCCTGCCTGCGCCACTACCGGGATGACACCGTGATTGTGCTGGGTGATTCCCATGTGAATTTTTTCAGCGGCAACGAGGAGCTTTCTTTCCTTCCCATAGGAAAAGACATCAACACCTGCGTCAACCATACCTCTTATCCGTTTACCCCGCTGCACGCAGGCCCCTGTCTCGCCTATACCTGCAACCGTCCGGACGCTACTTATTCTTTTCGGGAAAAGGCAGAATATCTGTGCCAAAACTTTATCAAGCCGGGGGCAAAAATCCTTTGCTGTCTGGGCGAGATTGATATCCGCGTCCATGTGTTTAAACAGGCAGCGCTCCAAAACAGGGATTACAGGCAGATTGTAGACGATATCCTTGCACAATATATGCAGTTTCTTCTCTGGCTGCAGGCCAAAGATTATAAAGTGTCCTGCTGGGGACCCATCGCGTCCCAAAAGGAAAGCTGTCCCCTTGACCCCAAATTCCCGCGCAACGGAAGTGAGAAAGAGCGCAACCTTGCCACAGCATACTTTAACGAAAGGCTCTCTGAAATGTGCGCCGCACACGGCATCCTCTTTCTGTCCGTATTCGGGAAGATGGTTACGCCTGACTTTGAAACCTGCGAACAGTATCTTTCATCTGACCGGTGCCATCTGGGACAACGCGCGCTTTCCCTTGCGCAAACAGAATGGCAGAAACTGTTTTAGTCCATTTTACCATAGCTTTTCCAGCGTTTCAAATAATTCCACGATATCCGCCAGCAGGTAAAGCCTGTCGTTTTCCGTCAGTTCTTCTTCCGCCAGTCTTTTCTCTATGGAATTATAACGCTCCTTTAACTCTTTGGGCACTGAAAAAGCTTTTTGAAACAATACGATACTGCTTACCAATTGTTTCAAAGTATCCTGTTTATCCTTTGACCAAAAGCCTTTGTTTTCATAAAGTTCCGAATAAATTTCCAACACCTTTTGTTTAAACTGCGGAAGGAGTTTAAGCATTTCCATTTTCCGGTAAACATTTTCCTTACCCTGCTCCATTTTATCCAGATAAGAAAGGGCCGTTTCTCTCTCCCCTCCCGATAAATATTCCTCCGATAAGCGCTGCAGTTCTTCTATGTAAATATCATGGCACAATAAAGATTCTGCCTCATGAAAAACAATATCCAGTTTATATTCCAACAAATTCCGCTCCCGCAGCGAATCCAGCATCTCCCTCACCATGTAAAACTGCGTCCTGATTCTTTCACCCAGACGCTGGTTTACACTGTTTGGAGAATTGTTTACCTTGACCAAAGGCTCTGCAACAAATCCAATCTTGTGATTTTTCGCAAAGCGCAGGGAAAATTCAAAATCTTCATAGGACTTCAAATACTCATTGAACCCGCCTGTTTCTATAAATGCATTCGTTTCCATCACCATTGTCTGCGTACTGATGAGGGGATACAGCAAAAGGTAAGGAAATATGTCGCCGTGCTTCTCCTCATCAGGAATTTTTTTGGAAGGTATAATGATTATCAGTTCTTCTCCACGATAAAAGCCAAACTCAGAATAAACTAGGGAAACGTCTCCGTTTTCCAGTATAATTTTCATCTGCTTTTCCAGCTTATCCGGCATCCATTCATCATCGCTGTCCTGAAATGCCAGATATTTGCCCTTCGCCAGTTCCGCTCCCTTGTTTCTTGCCGCCGAAGGTCCCATATTCTTTTCCGCTCTTCTGTACCTGACCCGGCTATCCGCAATGCTGTTTACATACTCCTCCGTCCCATCGGTAGAGCCGTCATCCATAATGATTAACTCCAGATTTTCGTATGTCTGATTCAATACACTGTTCACGGAAACCGGAAGGGTGTTAATTCTGTTGTAGGTGGGTATCACGACGCTGACTAAGGGCAGTTCACGATTTTCCATGCATTTACTCCTTTTGCTTTCCCTTTTTACCTTTTTGTTGTAGTCCCCGCTGCAATACGATATAATCAACTTAAATTGATTCGCAATCCGTTTGACAGGCAGGGAGATTTTATGAAAATACTATTTATCAACTGGAACAGCTTTGGTAATGAGGATTTGACAGCCTCACTGAAAGAACTCGGGCATGAAGTCCTGCTTTACCCTTTTTCCAAATCCATATCCTTTTATGACCGCAAATGGGAACAGGCCTTTATTTCCTATCTCCGTAAAAACACACCGGATTATGTATTTTCCTTTGCTTACTTTCCCATTGTATCCAAAGCATGCGAAGCGGAAGGCATCCTGTATCTGTCATGGGTATATGACAGCCCGCATGTGGCGCTGTACTCCTATACCATGCTTAACCGCTGTAACCGCATATTTTTGTTTGACAAGGAACTCTGCCTTACTTTTCAAAAATCCGGCTTTCCCCATATTTATTATCTGCCCATGGCGGTAAATCCTTCCCGCCTGGCTCCCATGCTGGCAGGCCAGTCTGAAAAAAACATCCGGCAGTACGGCAGCGACGTTTCTTTTGTCGGCTCCCTGTATTCCGAACCCAAACACGACCTTTATAACCGCCTTACCAATATCAGCCCCTACACCAAAGGTTATCTGGACGGTCTGGTACAGGCCCAGATGCATGTATATGGCTGCAACTTTCTGGAAGACGCACTTACGCCGGATATTATGGAAGATTTACTGCAATCGGATTATCCCATGCTGCCTGCCTCCGACAGTGTGGAGAGCAGCGAATACCTCTATGCACAGTATGTTTTGAGCCGCCGGGTGACCGCACTGGAAAGGGAAAAAATATTAACCCTTCTCGGGCAGTCGCATACAGTCGATTTATATACGCATGACGCGTCCGTATCCATCAAGGGAGTCCGCAACCACGGCCCTGTAGATTATTATGACGTCATGCCTTTTATTTTTCACAACAGCAAAATCAACCTCAACATTTCCCTGCGCAGCATCCACAGTGGCATACCCCTCCGGGCCTTTGACATTATGGGGAGCGGCGGATTTTTGTTGAGCAATTATCAGTCTGATTTTCTGGATTTCTTTGTTCCCGGCGAAGACTTTGTTTTTTATGAAGCGCCGGAACAGGTGCCCGCACTCGTTCGGTACTATCTGACAAACGAAGCAGAGCGGGCAGCCATATGTAAAAACGGATATGAAAAAGTAACCCGAAACCATACTTACAGACAACGCCTGGAAGAAATCTTTTCGGTACTTTAACCAACGCTCTCTTCCACAATCCCCAGCAGGTCTGTCAATCTGTCATGAAGGGAAAACTGCGCCATTACTTTTTCACGCCCTGCCTTTGCAATGGCTTCCCTTTCTTCTTCATGCTGTAAATAATAATCCGCCTTTTGCACCAAATCCGCCATATCTGTATACATTACAATTTCTTTACCGTCTTCAAAAAATTCGGCTGTTTCGGGCTGGTAATTGGTAAGGCAGAATCCGCCTGCGGCAAGAATATCCAGCGCTCCCTGTTCCATTCCCGATTCCGTGGACTTGGACGTTATATACAGGTTGATTTTGCTTTGGCGGTACAGGCATTGCCCCTCTTCCTGGTTGGCATACATTTTTATTTCATGACCCAGCTTCTCTGCCACCCGCCTGCGCTCTTTTGCGGTTATTTCTTCATTTATCAAATCTGCTGCAAGCTGCACCGGATTGTCAAAATACATCTCCCCATACTGAATGCCTGCCTTGTCCAGAACATCCCTTGCCACCTCTTCTTCTAACATTTCCTGCACAAAATTATATCCGTATACCCTAATCTGCGCCTCTTCTATACCGTTTATGTATCCTTTTACATACGCCGGAATCCCTTCTAATTCCCCTAAAATCTCCCTACCATCCTGCATACTCCCCAATAAAGAGATGTCGTATGCATATGTTGAGGCTTCCTCCTCACCTTCAGGAAATTTTTCCTCTACAGCAGCCGTGTCTACGGCCAGCGGAAAATGATACACATTTTCACATCCAATCCCGGCCAGCCTGTTAGCGCATACCCTGTCAAAACAGAAAAAATAATTGCATTTGTAGAGAATCGTTTTTGACAGCAGTTCCTGCTGCGGACAGCTGCTAATCCATGAAGCGTACGGCAGTTTCTTCATCTCACAGACGCTTGCCAAGAGCGGAATATACTCACGGGACAATACCATGTGGATTCCTTCTGACTGAATGCAGTTCATAACTTTCATTACAAAGGAAGCATCGGTATGGCTGTCCTCAAATATATCCCCAAATTCCACACAATGGAGACCCATGGAATTTAAAATAGGAGAAAGGGACGGTTTTGGGGATGACGGATTGTTGTAGTAAAGGATGTTTTTTATCATATAGGGGGGGCCTCCGAAATTCTTTTCACTCTCCATTCGCAGTGCAAATCCGAAAAACCTCCGGTTTTCCGGATTCACGGGCTTCGCCCTATCAAAATACAGGCTGCCAAAATCGCCAGCAAGCTGTCATTTTGGCATTCTGTATTTTGGCACTGCTCATTGCTTACGTGCACATTATACCATTTCCCAAGTATTTATGCACTAAGTTTCTTTCCCTCGCCATAATCGCCGGAGATTCCGTATTTTGCATGGCGGGAGCCGGGGGATACATTTGATTCCATAAAGGACCGTGTAAAAACGCTGGTACTTGGAGGTTGTATTTTAACCTCCTATGTACCACTGCGTTTTTACCCGAGCGGGAGCGCGTCCTGTTGGAACAAATGCATCCCCCGGCTCCCGCCATGTAAAATACGGAATCGTAGTATACTAAACTGTAGGTTTGTCAAACATATGTTACACCGACTGCAAATAATCCCTTAATACCTGA
>ERZ777011.1528-NODE-1528-length-23548-cov-3.322181_pt1 | contig 23548 bp, 16 predicted proteins | sample MGYA00374964_ERZ777011 | MGnify/ENA primary metagenome ERZ777011 (study PRJEB29310, sample SAMD00008975) | mouse gut metagenome | study: EMG produced TPA metagenomics assembly of the Metagenome analysis of fecal microbiota from mouse which was promoted... | reverse complement strand
TCTGTTTGAGCAGGGGGCTTGTTCTTTAGCCCCTTGCGAGTTACGCTCGCAGCTTAGAAGATGGCGGTATTCCCTTGATAGAATTTCTTCCTCTTTTCGAAGCTTTAAAAAAATATATAATTCCCTGCTCAAGCTGTCCTGCCGCCCTAAGCTCCCTTTATTCTTAAGCCACGGCTTACATGTGAGGAAAAACATATTTTAAACGTACAAATTAATATTTACTGTCTGAAACTCTCATGCGCTCCTCCATAAAGCTCTCAGCACTTTATTCTCTCATTCTGAATACAGCCATAAGTAAATCAACAGGCCTTACATCCTCAAGCCAAAGCTCATATTTATGAGAATTTGACAATATTGTATCTATGCTTCCAGCAAATAGATTCTTAACAAGCTCCTTACAAATTATGGACAGTTCAGTGGTTTTATCATCCTTTGCAAGCAGCCGTTCAAGTAAATATGTTAAGCTGTTAATCTGCCCGTCTGAGATAATGGCTGTTATCTTTGTGATATCAACCGTATAATCATTGATTTTAATATAACGCGCATTTTCAATTTGTACACATTCAGTAAAGAAAAAATCATTATACGGGGTTTTAAAATCAGAGCTTCTTTTTTTAATCCAGCAATAATCCGTGTAAGCAGGTAAATTATTAACGCTGTCAATATCAAACACCGGTTTAATATTTCTCTCTACAAACTCAGTCTTATCCTTAGCTATATAATCTTCCATAAGGATAACGGTATCGGCGTATCTTAAATATTCACCGGAGCCGCCTATAACAAGCAGGGTAGATATTCCCATTTGTTTAAGCTCTGTTATACGGCTGGTAAAGGGAATTATAGGCTCCTTTTTAACAAGTCTTTGCATATTTGAATCTCTTATCATAAAGTTTGCTGCGCTTGTATCTTCATCAATCATTAGAAGTCTGCATTCTCCATATATGGCCTCTATTATGTTTGCAGCCTGAGACACGCTCCCGCTTGCCTTTGGAGTGTGAAAGCTGTGAATGCTTTCACTTCCCGGGATATACGTAAAAAATGGAGAAAGGTCTGTATTGTTTATATATCTTCCATCCTCCGCATATATTTTACATGCGCTTTCATCAGCGATTACATATTCCCTCCCGTCTCCTGAAACGTGATTGTATATGCCCGCTTCTATGGCATTAAGCAGGGTGCTTTTTCCCGAATATGCGCCTCCGGTAATTACGGTAATTCCTCTGGGTATACCCATTCCGGTTATTATATTGTCAGGTGACAGCTTTATTTTAACCTGTAATGGTGCAGGAGAAATAAAAGGTATTGCATTTTTCATGGGTGCGTCAGACTCTCCGTCCCGGGGAAAAATACTTCCGTTTCCGACAAACGCCGTAAGATTGTTTTCCTTTAGGTATTTTCTGATTGTCATCTGATTTTTATATAAGCATATATGAGCCTGCAGCTTTAATGTATCTATAGCCTTTAGCCTTTCATAAATAAGCTCAATAATAGCCCTAACAGCGCGAAATGCGCTTTTGCCGTTGAGATTTACTTCATTTATCAACGGTGCGCTAAAATGTATTTTTATCCGAAATGCCTTCTTTTCTTCAATGTAAATACAGCCGTTTCTTTTTTGGATTATGGAATTTACCTCTTGGGCTGAAAACTCCGGCTTTTCTCTTGAGCTTTTCTTATCATTTTTATATTCCGCTGATAATTCGTTTATATGGCTTGAAATATTTCTTAAAATAAAATCCTCATAAGGGATTAGGTAAGTGTTTTCTTGTAAATTATCCATGTTTTCTAAAATAATAAGCTGTTGCGGAACGAAAACATAAATAATCATTTTTTCAACAGTTCTGAGGCCTGTTCCCTGAAAGCTGAAGGACAGTTCGTTGTAGTTAAAAATCTTTTCATCTTCAACAGGCTGCATGGAGCTGCTGATACTGCTTATATAAACCTGTCGGTCTGTGTAAAGCTTTTGTAAATACTCTTTTCTCTGCGTGTGGCCTGAAATAATTAATTTCTTAAATTTGTTCATAAATACCTCTCTTAAAATATTTTCCTTTTTGTTTTTTATAGAAAATATTGCAGCGTAAAAGAACAAAAAAGCATACCAATAACGGCATGCCCTAACCACATTATAATTATTTAATTTCATAAAGCTGATATGCAAAATCTGTTATACAAAAATTTGATATGCAAAAGCTATTTTGCAAAATCCGCTATGCAAAAGCTGTTACGCAGATAGAGAAATTAAAATAGTGGTTAATATAACATCCGACTTATATAATCCTGTTCTTGTCATATTAACCACCTCTTTTCCTATACCTGCAATATTCTGCGTATAATGATAGCATATGAAGATAAGTTAGTCAAGAATTAAAAATTTCAGATACATGTTACATAAAAACTTCAGAGGAATGTTACTATTATGTGAAAAAGGAAAAGCAGGCTAGTTCAATTAATAATTTAGTTACAGATAATAGTAACATATGATATAATTATTCCATTGAAAGCAGAAAATTGCAGGCTTGCGTCCGCATGGCATCCGCAAATCTGTAAGCGCAGCCGTGCTTTGCGCAGCCGTGCTTTGCGCATATAAAGCCATGCAGAAATGAGGTAAAAATGTTAGAAGATTTATTGGCAGAGAAAACGGCTCTATTTGAAACGGGCGTACATACGGAGCTGCGGGCCCATGAAAACCGTGGCAGAGGCGTAGCTTTAAATCAGGGAAATCTTGTGGAAAATAACCGGATAGAGGTATCAGGCGTTTGCGCAAGAGCCTACAAAAACGGCGTTTACGGATTATCTGCATCAGCAGAGTATTCCGGTGACAAGATTGAAGCGGTGCTTCGCGCAGCTACTGAAAATGCTTTATTTATGGATAAAAGAATAAATAAAGGCAAGGGTATGATACCGGTGATAACGCCGGGGTATGTTAAGCTTAACAAGGATATTATAGATACGCAGCAGAAAAGAATAATAGAGTTATGTAAGGAAACGGATAAATATATAGCAAAAAAATATACGGATATTTCCAGCAGGCTTGTAACATATTCAGAGGATTCCATGGAAAAGATACTTTACACATCTGACGGCTATAACGGACATACTACCTTGCCAAGGTGCTATATATTTATTACTATGTGCGCGGAAACAAAGGAGGGAAAGCCTGTTGAGCATTTTGCGGCAATAGGGGGCTATGGAAGCTTTGACGACAACTTTTCAAATCATGAGCATATTTATGAAAGGATTGATAAGCTGCACAAAGAGTTAATGGATAAGAGAGAGGGAGTATATCCCGAGGCAGGCTATAAGACAGTTATTCTGGGAGGAATGATGTCAGGAATGCTTTCCCACGAGGCTGTGGGACACACTGTTGAGGCGGACTTAGTACTTGGCGGCTCAGTGGCGGCGTCAGCCCTTAATGAAAGAGTTGCATCAGAGAAGGTAAGTCTTGTAGATTTCGCCCATACTGCCTTTGGCAAACCGACACCCCTGCCTGTATATCTTGACGACGAGGGCGTACCGGCGGAGGATGCTGTTCTTATAAAGGACGGGATACTGACAGGATACATGAATAACAGGGAAAGCGCCATGCATTTTGGAATGAAGCCCTTGGGAAATGCAAGAGCCTATAGCTTTTCAAGCGAGCCTCTTGTAAGAATGAGGAATACAAGCATACTTCCGGGAACAGACAAGCTTGAGGATATGATAGCTTCTGTTGACGACGGCTACTATCTGCTTCAATCACAGAACGGTCAGGCAGATTTGACAGGTGAGTTTATGTTTGGCGTATCTATGGGATATGAAATAAAAAAGGGTAAAATAGGACGGGCGCTGCTTGATACAACCGTTACAGGCGTAGCTTTCGATATGCTTAAAACAGTTGATATGGTTTCAGATAAGGTTATATGGTCAAGCTCAGGCTATTGCGGTAAAAAACAGCCAATGCCGGTAGGTATGGGAGGTCCGGCCCTCCGATGTAAAATAATGATGGGAGGCAGGTAAAATGTCTGATATAAAGAAGATTTTAAATAATGCAAAAAAAAGAATGATTGATAAGGGCGCGGATAAGGGACAGATATTTGTCACCGAATCTGAGGCAAGGGAATTTAATGTAGAAAGCGGAGAGTTTACTCTGCTTAGGACAGTTTTTACCTCGGATATAAATATAATTGTATACAAGGCTCAGAGAAAGGGTGAATATTATACCAACAGGATTGATGATGAAGCTGTAAACAATGGGGTGGATATGGCTGTCACATCAACAGAGTCAGGTGAATATGACGAAGCCTATGATATAGCGCCATATCAGGGAAACATACAGGCAGACAAGGGAGTTTACGAGCCTGATACGGATATGCTTTTTACGAGAACAAAGGAATTAATAGACGACATAACAAAAAATCATTCAAAGATTGTAATTAACCGGCTGATAGTGTCCCACAACAGAAGACATATGGTGTTTGGCAATACAAACGGAACATTTTGTGACGAATATATAGGCTCATATGGTATTTCACTGGGAATCGCAGCCCATGAGGGTGATAAGAGCACATCCCTTCGCAACAGTTTCGCCGTAACTGATAATCTTGATAAGCCGTTTATTGAACTTGGAAATATAAGAAACCATATTTTAATTACAGAGTCCCAGCTTGCCGCAGAGCCTATGGAGGGTAAGTTTACGGGAACTATGGTGGTTATGCCGGATTGTATAGGTATGTTTATAAGCCCTCTAAGTAATTTTGTAAGCGATTACAGTATTTTAAACGGCACAAGCATATGGCTTAATAAGCTGGGAGAGCAGGTGGCAGACAGGAGGGTTACAATAAAAATTGACCCGTGTGACAAGCGTATTATATGCGGTGAAACCTTAAGCTTTGACGGCTTTAAGTCAGAGCCTTATTTTCTCATTAAGGAGGGCAGGCTTGAAAGCTTTATGATAAACCAGTATACTTCCAAAAAAACAGGCTATAAGCAGGCTAAAAACGGAAGCTTCAGCGTAGTTATGGATGGGGGCGACAGGTCTGTTAATGATATTATAGGCAGCATAGACAGGGGAATTATTGTCGGGGGCTTTTCAGGAGGACAGCCGGGAATAAACGGAGACTTTTCAGGAGTTGCAAAAAACAGCTTTTTAATTGAAAATGGAATGATAACAAGGCCTGTAACGGAGGTAATGATTAACGGCAATATTGCAGATATGTTTATGAATATTGAAGGCATATCAGAGGAAACCGTCTGCGACGGATACGACGTGCTTCCATATATGGCGTTTAACGGTATTATTGTGTCGGGAAAATAAAGCCATAACAGGTTTACACAAATTTCTCTTGAATAAAACGTCAATATACTATAAAATTAACATTAAGAAATATGAACGGTGTATAAAATTTTATATCAGGAGGTAGAACTTATGAATGTGTACACGACGGAAAAGATTAGAAATGTGGTGCTGTTAGGCCACGGCGGGGCAGGAAAGACGAGTCTGGCGGAATCTATGGCATATCTTGCAGGAATTACAACAAGAATGGGAAGGGTTGAGGATGGAAATACCATAAGCGATTTTGGCAAGGAGGAGCAGAAAAGGAAAATTTCCATACATACGTCAGTAATCCCTATTGAGTGGGAGGGCAGCAAAATAAATATACTGGATACGCCGGGATATCAGGATTTCGTCGGCGAGACGGAGGAAGCGGTAAGCGCCGCCGATGCGGCCATTATTGTAGTGTCGGGAAAGTCAGGGGTTGAGGCAGGCACAGAAAAGGCCTGGGAGCTTTGTGAGAAATATAAGCTTCCAAGAATCATATATGTTACAGGTATGGACGCCGATAACGCTTCATTTAAAAACGTTGTGGAAGCCTTGACGCAGATGTACGGAAAAAGAATAGTTCCCTTCCATTTTCCAATAAGGGAAAATGAAAAATTTGTAGGATATATAAACGTAGTAAGTGAAAATGCAGAAAGATGGAAGGACAAGACGGTAGTTGAGTGTGAAATTCCTGATTACAGCAGGGAAAATCTTGATTTATACAGAAATATCCTTATGGAGGCCGTTGCAGAGACAAGCGAAGAATTTATGGAGAGATACTTTGCCGGAGAAAAATTTTCAGAAAATGAAATAAGGTCTGCCTTAAGAGTAAATGTTATAGACGGCTCCCTTGTGCCTATTACAATGGGCTCAAATATCCTGTGTCAGGGAACCTACGCGCTGATAGACGATATAGTTAAGTATCTTCCAAGTCCTGAAAACAGGGAAATAGCCGGAATAAACATGAACACAAAGGAAGTGTTTTTAGCAAATTACGATTTTGCAAAGGCAAAGTCTGCGTATGTGTTTAAAACCATTGTTGACCCGTATATAGGAAAGTATTCGCTTATAAAGGTATGCTCGGGAGTGTTCAAGACTGACGACGTTATTTATAACAGTGAAAAGGATATTGAGGAGAAGATAAGCAGGCTTTATGTTCTTCGGGGAAGTAAGCCTATAGAGGTGCCTGAGCTTCATGCGGGAGATATAGGAGCTATAGCAAAGCTGACTGCGGCAAGGACAGGAAACACTCTTTCAACTAAGGCAAATACCATAGTATACGGAAAATTTGATATTTCAAAGCCATATACAGCCATGAGATATAAGGTGCCTAATAAAAACGATATAGACAAGGCGGCTCAGGCGCTGCAAAAGCTGTCCCACGAGGATTTAACCCTGAAGATTTTAAACGATTCCGAAAACAGGCAGCTTCTTCTTTACGCGATAGGAGAATTACAGCTTGAAATAATCCAGAGCAGGCTTGAAAATGAATATAAATGTAAAATAGAATTAAGCAATCCAAAGGTTGCATTCAGAGAAACCATAAAAAAGACATCTGACGCAGAATATAAATATAAAAAGCAGTCGGGAGGACACGGACAGTACGGCCATGTAAAAATAAGGTTTGAGCCGTCGGGGAATACAGAGCTTCCATATGTATTTGAACAGGAGGTTGTGGGAGGAGCAGTGCCGAGGAACTTTTTCCCGGCAGTTGAAAAGGGCTTGCAGGAATCTGTTATTAAAGGGCCAATGGCTGCCTATCCTGTAGTTGGCGTAAAGGCTACGCTTTACGACGGCTCATCCCATTCGGTGGATTCTTCGGAAATGGCATTTAAGATGGCTACTATACAGGCGTTCAGAAAGGGCTTTATGAATGCGGCTCCGGTATTGCTTGAGCCTGTTATGAAATTAAAAGTAACAATTCCTGATAAATATTCCGGCGACGTAATGGGTGATTTAAACAAACGCCGTGGAAGGGTGCTGGGAATGAACCCTGCAGGAAACGGAAGACAGGTTATAGAGGCTGATATTCCTATGATGGAATTAACAGGCTATTGTACGGTGCTCCGCTCAATAACAGGAGGAAGAGGCAGCTATGAATATGAATTTGAAAGATATGAGCAGGCGCCTAAGGAAATTCAGGAGGCGCAGGTAAAAGAAAGGGCAGGAAAGGTAGCGGAAGGAAATATAGAATAAAAAATTTTAATTGAATATATTTCATGAGTATATGGGGCTGTTGCAAAATAGATTAGCAATTATCTATGGAGCAACGGCTTCATTTTGTGATTTTTTTATTCGTCTTATTTTTAAGGAAAAATGTATAGTAAAATTAAAAATTGTTCATTATTTATTATATGAAAATAAAAATAATGGAGGATGTAGGAATGTCATTAATTGGAAAAGAAATAGGAGATTTTAAGACGTGGGCTTTTGTAAACAATGATTTTAAGGAGATAGCCAGGAAGGATGTTGTCGCGCAGTGGTCAGTATTTTTCTTTTATCCTGCGGACTTTACCTTTGTATGTCCGACGGAGCTTGAGGATTTGGCAAATAAGTACGAGGATTTTAAAAAGATAAATTGTGAGATATACAGCGTATCCTGCGATACTCATTTTGTTCATAAGGCGTGGCATGACGCGTCAGACACCATAAAGAAAATAAAGTATCCTATGCTGGCAGACCCTACAGGCGCCATAGCCAGAGATTTTCAGGTAATGATAGAAAGCGACGGCATGGCGGAGAGAGGAAGCTTTATAATAAATCCTGCGGGTAAAATAGTGGCCTATGAAGTAATAGCCGGAAACGTGGGAAGAAATGCAGATGAGCTTTACAGGCGGGTTTTAGCTTCACAGTTTGTGGCAGAGCATGGAGACGAGGTATGTCCTGCAAAATGGCAGCCGGGAGAAAAGACGTTAAAGCCAAGCCTTGACCTTGTAGGACTTTTATAGCTTTGGAGGTCAGAGTTTATGAGTACGGTAAAGGCGACAGAAAATCTGTATGACGTTATTATTGTAGGAGCAGGGCCGGCAGGGCTGTCTGCCGCCATATATGCGGCAAGGGCAAAGTATAGGGTGCTTGTTCTTGAAAAGGAAAAAATAGGAGGCCAGATAACCATTACTTCCGAAATAGTAAATTATCCCGGCGTGGAAAAATCAGATGGCGAAAGACTGACGTCATCTATGAGGGTACAGGCGGAAAATTTCGGAGCGGAATTTTCTATAGAAGAAGTAACGGACATGGAGCTTGAGGGAGATATAAAATTTATTCACACAAATAACAGGGATTACAGAGCCCTTGGGGTGGTTATAGCAGTGGGAGCAAATCCCAGAAGGCTGGGCTTCCCGGGAGAAGAGGAGTTTATGGGAAGGGGAGTGGCATACTGCGCTACCTGCGACGGAGAATTTTTTATGGGGAAAGAGGTATTTGTTGTGGGAGGCGGCTTTGCAGCCGTAGAGGAAGGGATTTTTTTAACAAAATACGCAAGGAAAATCACCATGATAGTCCGTGAGGAGGATTTTACCTGCGCAAAAACCGTGGCTGAGCAGGTGAAGGGTTATGAGAAAACGGGGCAGATAGAGGTTAAATTTCATACGGAGGTAGAGAAGGTGGGCGGAAGCTCTGTCTTAAGCTATGCGGCGTTTAAGGATAATTTAACCGGAGAAAGCTGGGAATACAGGCTGGAGGAAGGCTTTGGAATGTTTATATTTGCAGGCTATGTTCCAAATACAAAATGGCTTAATAATCAGGTGGAGCTTGATAAGCAGGGCTATATAGTTACCGACGTAAACAGAAAAACCAGTGTAGACGGAGTATATGGGGCAGGGGACGTATGTATAAAAAATTTAAGACAGGTAGTAACAGCCGTAGCTGACGGAGCGACAGCGGCAACCTCTCTTGAGAAATACGTTTCGTCTGTCCATGAAAGGCTTGGAATACCTGAGCTATCGGTAAAAGGCGCAGGCAATAAAGAAAGCGGCGATATGGGCGCTGTGGGAAACGGAGGGGAAGAAAACAGTACCTTAAAGAATAATTCCTTAGAAGACGCACATGATACAGGACAATTTATTTCACCGGATATGCATAGTAAACTTAAGGAAGTATTTGAAAAATTTTCTTCAACCGTAACCATAAAGGCAAGGCTTGATGAGGGAAGCCTGTCAGGGGAAATAGAAGAATTTTTAAGGGAGCTTGAGACTGTTACTGATAAGGTAAGGATAGAGCTGCATAAGGATAACGACGGAAAATATATTCCATCCATGGAGCTTTATAATGAAGACGGCAGCTACAGCGGCATAAGCTTTCATGGAGTACCGGGAGGCCACGAATTTAATTCCTTTATAATAGCGCTGTATAATGTGGCGGGAGCAGGGCAGGCAGTTACAGATAAGGTTATGGAAAAAATAAAAACCGTAAGTGAAAATACAAATATTAAAATTATGGTATCTCTCTCATGTACAAAATGCCCCGAGGTGGTTATGGCAGCCCAGCGTATAGCGTCCCTGAACAAAAATGTACAGGCAGAAATGTTTGACTTAAGGCATTATCCGGATATAAAAGATAAGTATAGCATAATGAGCGTACCATGCATTATTATAAATGACAGTAAGATTCTATTTGGGAAAAAAAGCATGGAAGAAATATTGGAGGAGCTGTAGCAGGAATTTCATATAGAGAAAAAAGGCTGCCCTGCTAAGAAAAAAGCCTATTATATTTAAGGAAAATACCATTAATTAACAGTATGTATAATATAGGCGCTATTCTTAGCGGGGCAGCCTTGCTGCTTCGTAATGAAGTGAAATGAACATGAATATATGTAAAATCAAATGACTTACTTCCTTTTCGCCATTTTGATATTGTTTTTAGTCGGTACTAATCTTGTGCAGACTTTTGTAAGAACAAGGTCAGTGCCTTTTTGCTATAAGAATATGATAAAACCAAATTGTGTTTTTATGGTGAAAAAAGTATAAATTGATTGTGAAATAAAGGGTACTCCATTAAGGAATTTACATATTAAAAAGCAGAAAACTTCAATTTGTGAGCAGTATGTATCATTGAAAAAAGCGTTTATATAGCATATAGTAATTAAATTAAAAAATAAATTTTCAATAAATGCTTGAATAAGCTAACTAAAATTGGAGGAGCACTATGAGTAATCAGATTAATTTAACTGTAGATACAACCGAAAAAAAGCAGAGCTTTGGAGATATGTTCGGTATATTTTTTGAGGATTTAAACCATGCGGCAGACGGAGGCTTATATGGAGAGCTTATAAGAAACCGTTCCTTTGAGTTTGACGAGATTGACAACAGAAGCTACAATCACCTTACAGCATGGAATATATCAGGTCTTAAGAACGACGGGGAAAACGGCCCTCTTAAGCAGGAAGTCAATACCGATAATATATATGGAACATACGCTATAGAAAATGAAATGCCTCTTTCGGAAAAGAATCCCCACTATCTTACCGTAAATATAAAAGAAGGCAATATGTATGATATTTCAAAAAATGTTTCCATTGTTAATGAGGGCTTTAATACGGGACTTTTTCTTGAAAAGGGAAAGGAATATAATTTTTCAATATATTGCATGTGCTATGAAAATGATATGAGCCTGATGGTTTCACTGACAGACGGGGAAGAGGAGCTTGCGGAAAATGTAATAGCGGCTGCGGGAGACGGCTGGAAAAATTACAGATGCGTATTTACTCCGGACAAGACTACCTATAACGGAAGACTTAAGGTGCAGTTTTTAAATTCAGGGAAAATAAGCTTAGACCATATATCTCTGTTCCCTAAGGATACTTTTTTACAGAAGGAAAACGGACTCAGGGCAGATATAGCTTCTATGCTTAAGGATTTAAAGCCTAAGTTTATGAGATTTCCGGGAGGCTGTCTTGTACATGACGGCTCCCTGAACGCAGATGACAGGGATTCTATGTACAGGTGGAAAAACACCATAGGAGACGTGACAAAGAGACCTGCCAGAAGAAGCAACTGGGGCTACAATCAGACCCTTGGACTTGGATATTATGAATATTTCTGCTTCTGCGAGGAGATAGGAACAAAGGCCCTTCCCGTGCTTCCGGGAGGCTATAATCCCCACAGGCAGATAAGTGCGCCGTTAAGTGAAATAGGAGAATGGGTGCAGGACGCCCTTGACCTTATAGAGTTTGCAAACGGAGACGAGACTACAGAGTGGGGTAAAATAAGAGCAGAGCTGGGACATAAGGAGCCGTTTAATCTGGAATATATAGCAATAGGAAATGAAGAAGTAGGAGAAGCGTTTTTTGAGAGATATCCATTTTTCCATAAGGCTATAAAGGAAAAATATCCTGATATAAAAATAATAAGCACAAGCGGGCCTTTTGCGGCAGGCAGCGAGTTTGAAAGAGGCTGGAAATCTGCTATAGAAAACAAGGCGGATTTAGTAGACGAGCATTATTATATGGCTCCTGAATGGTTTTTAGCCCATATGGACAGGTATTCTGAATATAAGGAGGAAAATCCAAAGGTATTTTTAGGGGAATACGCCACATGGGGAAATACATGGTATAATGCTCTTGTTGAGGCTGCGTACATGACAAGGATGCAGGAAAATGCTCACGCCGTAGGACTTGCCTGCTATGCGCCCCTTCTTTGCAATGTTGGTTATGTAAACTGGAGACCTGACCTGATATGGTATAATAATCATCAGGTATACGGTACGGCAAACTATTATGTACAGAAAATGTTTATGCATCATCAGGGAGATTATCTGTTAAAGACAAAGGCAGAGGGTATGGAAACGCCGTATGTTAAGTATCCTGTTGATTTTTCGGGAGATATTGTATTGAGAGCTATTGACGGAGCCGTTACCTACAGTGATATAGAGGTAATAAACAATGATACGGAGGAAACGCTGCAGTTTGGAGACAAAGCTCTTACAAGGGATGACAACAGCTATAAGCTTATGACTCAGGAGACAGGCAATTATACTATCAGGCTTAAGGCAAAGCAGGATGAGGGAAGAAAAGGCTTCCTGATAGAATTTGGAAAAAAGGATGAGGGCAACAGATATTTCTGGGAGCTTGGAGGCTGGCAAAATCTTGACGCCACAATATGTCACAATACAAACAGAAGGGGAAGCTGCCTTACACAGTCAGAATTCAGTGTAGATTTTGAACACACATATGAGCTTATGATAACCGTTAAGGATAATGGTGAAATAAAAGCGTTTGTAGACGGAAGGCTTTTCCAGACCACAAGGTCCCTTCCTGCATTGGTTGAGGATATATATGTGACGTCAGCTCTTGAGGAGCCTACAGGAGATATTATTATAAAGACCGTAAATATTGGTGAAAAGGAAAAAACCTCTAAAATAACTCTTGCAGGTTTAGAAAATAAGAATTATACTGTTATGGTTGAGGATATAAAGGATATACCGGTTGACAGTGAAAATTCATTTGACGAGCCTGTGAAAATATGTCCTAAGCAAAGAGAAATAACAGTTACATCAAATACATTTGAATATGTATTTCCAAAGGAATCCGTAACGGTGCTTAGGGTAAAGAAATAACAGAAATGAAGGGACTGTCATTATTTGGACAGTCCTTTTAAATATCCATAAAAAGTATGAAAGAGTGGGATGTTATGAAAACAGTGTTAAGATATTTAAGCGGATATAAAAAGGAATCAATATTGGCTCCCCTTTTTAAGATGCTTGAGGCAAGCTTTGAGCTTCTTGTTCCCCTTGTGGTGGCTGCAATTATTGACACGGGAATATCGGGAAAGGATACAGGCTATATCTTAAGAATGTGCGGAATAATGGTAGCCCTTGGAATAATAGGACTCGTATGCGCCATTACCGCCCAATACTTCGCTGCGAAGGCAGCAGTAGGCTTTGCAAGAAAAATAAGACATGTGTTATTTGAAAAAATGCAGGGGCTTTCATTTAACGAGATAGATAAAACAGGAACCTCCACCATGATTACCCGCATGACAAGCGACGTAAATCAGGTGCAGTCAGGAGTAAATATGGTTTTAAGGCTGTTTTTGCGCTCTCCATTTATTGTGTTTGGAGCAATGATTATGGCGTTTACCATAGACGTAAAGACAGCCCTTGTATTTGTTGTGACTATACCTGTTCTTGCCCTTATTGTATTTGGCATAATGCTTATAACAATACCCATGTATAAAAGAGTCCAGAGGGCTCTTGATAAGGTGCTTGGAATCACAAGGGAAAATCTTACGGGAGTACGTGTAATAAGGGCGTTCTGTAAGGAGGATGAGGAGATAAAAAGCTTTGATGACGCCAACGACACCCTTACAACCATGCAAAAGGTGGTAGGGCGGATATCTGGACTTATGAATCCCCTTACCTATATTGTAATTAATCTTGGAATCGTTGTTCTTATATATGTAGGAGCAATCAGGGTTGATACGGGAATTATTTCACAGGGAGCCGTTGTGGCCCTTTATAATTACATGTCCCAGATACTTGTAGAGCTTATAAAGCTTGCAAATCTTATTGTTACAATGACAAAGTCCGTTGCAAGCTGTAAAAGACTGGAGGATGTGTTAAAGCTTGAGTCTACTCTTGAGCTTCACAGCTCAGGGAATACAGGCTTAAAACCGGATATGGCCGGAGCAGCAGATGCAAATATAAATTCAAATATTAATGATACAAATGTAAATCAGGAAAACGCTCCTGCGGTGGAGTTTGACCATGTTTCGCTGACATATAAGGGGGCGGGAGAGGAAGCCCTTACGGATATCAGCTTTACAATAAATAAGGGAGAAACCGCAGGCATTATAGGCGGCACAGGCTCAGGAAAAACCTCCCTTGTACATCTTATTCCTCATTTTTACGACGCCACAAGGGGTACGGTAAAAGTAGACGGAATTGATGTAAAGGATTACCCCCTTGACGAAATAAGAAATAAAGCGGTAATAGTTATGCAGAAGGCTGTATTGTTTAAGGGAACAATAAGAGAAAACCTCCTGTGGGGAAATGGCGGGGCAACGGACGAGGAGCTGTACGAGGCGCTTGAGACGGCGCAAGCAATGGACGTAATACGGTCAAAGGAAGACGGACTTGATGAAATGGTAGAGCAGGGAGGAAGAAACTTTTCCGGAGGACAGAAGCAGAGGCTTACAATAGCAAGGGCGTTAGTGAGAAAGCCGTCCATACTTATACTTGACGACAGCGCGTCAGCCCTTGACTATGCCACAGACGCAAGGCTTAGGAAGGCGCTTAAATGTATAAAGGACAGGACTACGGTATTTATAGTGTCACAGCGTACGTCATCAATACAGCATGCAGACAGGATAATAGTTCTTGACGACGGAAGGGCTGCAGGTATAGGAACTCATGAAAGCCTTTACAAGGACTGCCGGATATATAAGGAAATATATGATTCACAATTTAAGGGAGCAGGGGAGGCGCAGACAAATGAATAAAGGGACAATAAAAAAGGTATTAAATTATATTGGAAAATATAAAATATTTCTGGGCCTGTCGGTTTTGTTTGCGGCCCTTAGCGTAGTACTTACTCTTTATGTTCCGATTCTTATCGGAAAAGCCATAGACTATATAATTGAGGCAGGCAGGGTGGATTTTGACAAAATGGCGCCTATACTTATAAAGGCAATGATAGCAGTAGGAATCACGTCATTTTTACAGTGGCTTATGAATGTATGCAACAATAAGATTACCTACAATGTGGTAAGGGATATAAGAAAGGAAGCGATGAGAAAAATAGAAAGGCTTCCTCTTAAATATATTGACAGCCGTTCATATGGAGAGATAGTAAGCAGAGTGGTGGCTGATGTGGATACCTTTTCGGAAGGCCTGCTTATGGGCTTCACCCAGTTTTTTACGGGAGTTGTAACTATATTTGGAACACTTATATTTATGCTTACAATAAATGTAAGGATAACTCTTGTGGTGGTAATAGTAACTCCTGTATCATTGTTTGTCGCAAGGTTTATAGCTTCAAAAACCTTTAGCATGTTTAAGCTCCAGTCAGAAATAAGGGGAGAGCAGACAGCGTTTATAGATGAAATGATAGGAAATCTAAAGGTAGTGCAGGCATACACCCATGAAGATGAAAATATGGAAAAATTTGACGATATAAACGAAAGACTTGAAAAGGCTTCCCTTAGGGCAACCTTCTTCTCCTCCATCACAAATCCTTCCACAAGATTTGTAAACAGCCTTGTGTATACGGGGGTAGCGTTAAGCGGCGCATTGATTGCAGTAAACGGCGGAGCCGCAGGCATATCCGTAGGCCGCCTGTCTACCTTTTTAAGCTATGCAAACCAGTATACAAAGCCCTTTAATGAAATTTCAGGAGTAGTTACGGAGCTTCAGAACGCCATAGCGTGCGCGGCGCGTATTTTTGAGCTTATAGAGGAGGAGGCTGAAACGCCTGATAATAACAATGCCGTTGCGCTTAAGGAAGCCCGGGGAAATATAGAGCTTAAAAATGTATATTTTTCGTATGTTCCCGATAAAAAGCTTATAGAGGATTTTAACCTGTCCGTAAAAAAAGGCCAGAGAGTTGCAATAGTGGGGCCTACAGGCTGTGGAAAGACTACCCTTATAAATCTGCTTATGAGATTTTATGACGTAAATAAGGGAGAGATAAGCGTAGACGGAAATGAAATACGAGACATTACGAGACATTCTCTTAGAAGCAATTACGGTATGGTGCTTCAGGAAACATGGCTTAAAAACGGTACGATAAGGGAAAATATTGCGATGGGAAAGCCGGACGCAACAGACGGCGAGATAATAGAGGCGGCAAAGGCAGCCCATTCCCATGGCTTTATAAGAAGGCTTCCAAAGGGGTACGATACGGTTATAGGCGAGGACGGAGGAAGCCTTTCACAAGGCCAGAAGCAGCTTCTTTGTATTACACGAATAATGCTTGCGCTGCCTCCTATGCTTATACTTGACGAGGCAACCTCCTCCATAGATACAAGAACGGAGATAAAAATACAGGAGGCCTTTGCAAGAATGATGAAGGGAAGAACCAGCTTTATAGTCGCCCACAGGCTGTCAACCATAAAGGAAGCAGATATTATACTTGTAATGAAGGACGGAAATATAATAGAGCAGGGCAGCCACAGGGAGCTTCTTGCAAGGAACGGATTTTATACAAAGCTTTATAACAGCCAGTTTGCGCAGTAAGTATGTACAGGGAGGAATGTAAATGAGTCACATAACAATAAAAAATAATCCTTCATTAGACGGAATGGCGGAAATTATACCTGATATAGTATTTTCTAAAGACGGTCTTAAATTGCAGATAATTAATCCATGGTGGGACAGGGTAAATGGAAGTACTCCGTCATATCCTCTGGTGGTATTTGTTCAGGGAAGCGGATGGACATTTCCAAATGTGTGGATGGAGATGCCACAGCTTTGCAGGCTTGCCGGGAGAGGGTATGCGGTAGCAGCCGTTACCCACAGAAATTGTTATGACGGTTATCCTTTTCCTGCCTGCCTTGAGGATGTAAAGACAGCCATACGGTTTTTGAGATGTCATGGAAGGGAATATGGAATAGACACAGAAAAAATAGGCATATGGGGAACCTCGTCAGGAGGAAATCTTGCCCTTCTTACGGCGCTTACCATAGGAGATGAAAGATACAGGACAGACGAGTATAAGGAGTATTCTGACAGGGTGGATTACTGCATATCCTGCTTTCCGCCTGCAGACCTTGTGGAAAGCATGAAGGACGAAAGCTTTAGCGCTGATTTAAAGAAAACCTTTCTTTCGCTTTCAGGAGGCCATATAGATGAAAATATGAGCATTTTAAGGGAAATGAGCCCATATTATATAGCTAAGGACATGGCGGGGGAAAAAAACAATAAGAAGCTGCCGCCTGTTCTTATAGCCCATGGCGACAGTGATAAGCTTATACCATATAATCAGGGAAAGAAAATGTATGAAGCCTTACTTGGGCTTAATGTTAAAGCAGACATGGTGACGGTTAAGGACGCAGACCATGAAGGCTCGTTTTGGAGCGGGGAAATGCTTAATATTATATTTGAGTTTATTGAAAAGTGGAGATAAATAATGGACACAGACACAGGATTACAGGCAAAGCATTTATTTAGCAGTATTGATTTAAGAAAGCTTTTGATTCCTCTTATTATAGAGCAGCTTCTTAACTCTCTTATGGGAATTATTGATACCGTAATGGTCAGCAACGTAGGCTCAGAGGCTATATCGGCGGTATCGCTTGTGGATTCCATAAATATACTTATTATCCAGCTTTTTACCGCGTTGGCGGCAGGGGGAGTAATTATCTGCTCCCATTATGTTGGCAGCGGAAATGACGACGCTGCGAAGGGCGCGGCAAAGCAGGTTATTTTAGTTGCTGCTGCAATATCCATAGGTATAACAATTATCTTTCTTATTTTTAAAAATCCTCTCCTTGACCTTGTTTTTGGAAAGGTTGAAGCAGGGGTAATGAAGGCGTCAAAAACGTATTTTTTCTATACGGCCCTTTCTTTCCCGTTTATAGCCGTATATAACGGGGGAGCGTCTGTGTTCAGGGCGCAGGAGGACACTAAGACGCCTATGGCCATATCGGTTATTTCAAATATTTTAAATGTGGCAGGCAATGCCATACTTATATGGGGCTTTCATATGGGAGTGGCAGGCGCGGCTATCTCAACACTTGCGTCAAGAATATTCTGCGGAGTGGTAATAATGATAAGGCTTCACAGTAGCTCCAACAGGCTGTGCATAAGGGAATACAGAAAAATACGGCCGGATTTTCAGGCCATAAAGAAAATTCTTCTTATAGGTATACCATCAGGCGTTGAAAACTGCATGTTTCAGTTTGGAAAGCTTGCAATACAGTCGACGGTTTCCACAATGGGAACGACAGCCATAGCGGCCCAGGCCATGACGAACATACTGGAGAATTTAAGCGGCATAGGCGGCATAGGTATAGGAATAGGGCTTATGACGGTTGTAAGTGAATGTATGGGAGCAGGAAGAAAGGATGAGGCTGTATATTACATAAAAAAACTGACTTTGCTTGGAGAAATAGTAGTGGCGGCAAGCTGTGTGCTGGTGCTTGCCCTTACAAGGCCTGTCACCTGGATAGCGGGAATGGAGGCTGAAAGCGCGGCGCTGTGTCTTAGTATGACTTTTGCCATAACTATTGTAAAGCCTATAGTGTGGACTCTTTCATTTGTGCCTGCCTACGGCTTAAGGGCGGCGGGGGATGTTAAATTTTCCATGATATTGTCCTGCTGTACAATGTGGCTCTGCCGTGTAAGCCTTTGCATATTTTTGGCGAGAGTATTGGGAATGGGGCCTATGGCGGTCTGGATAGGCATGTTTGCAGACTGGACCATAAGGTGCGTTATATTCAGCATAAGGTTTAAATCAGGAAGATGGGCGGAGCATAGGGTTATATAGCTCAATATAAAACCGGACATTCATGCAGCTTATTGTCTTAAATAATGCAGATAATGAGCAGAATGTCCGGTTTTTATTTTTAAATATATTGATTTATTTTAAAATCTTATGTTCTGGCAGCCCCGTCAACAGATAATATTTCACCTGTAACATAGCTTGCCAAATCACTTGCAAGATAAAGGAATGCGTTTGCCACATCCTCAGGCTCGCCTACACGTCCCAAAGGAATACCTGCGATTATAGGCTTAATAACAGCTTCAGGGAGAGCTGCAACCATATCTGTTTTTGTAACGCCCGGCGCCACTGCATTTACACGGATGTTATCCTTGCCAAGCTCCCTTGCCAGTGATTTAGTCATTCCGTTTACTGCGAATTTAGACGAAGGGTACGCAACGCCGGAAGGCTGGCCGTAAAGACTTACCATAGAGCTGGTGTTTAATATTACGCCGCCGCCCTGCTCCTTCATAACCTTTGCTGCCGCCTGTGAGCAGTAGAATAATGCGTTTACGTTAAGCTCCATTGTCCTTGCAAAATCCTCAGGCTTGTAGTCGTAAATGCTCTCTCTTGCAGATACGCCTGCATTATTTACTATAATGTCAAAGCTTCCAAAGGTTTCCTTTACTGTATTAACAGCCTGTTCAATTTCTGACGGATTTTGAAGGTCAGGACACAATCCTATAACCTTGTAATCAGGGTTTTCAGCCTTTAGCTGCTCTAATGCCTTGTCCACTGTTTCCTGTCTTGAGCCGCAAAGAGCAACAGAAGCTCCGTTTTTAAGAAAAGTTCTTACAACGGCAAGGCCGATACCTCTTGTACCGCCTGTTACCATTGCGGTTTTTCCTTTTAATAATTCCATTCTTTATCCTCCTTATATTTTAATTAAATATAAACATAAAATTTATATGTTTTTATATAATTTATTTACCTGTTAAATTTTTTAACGACACAAAAACTCTGATAGCTCTATTATATGGATTTATCCGGAAAAATGCAACGCAAAAATAAAATATTATTGTCATTTGTATTAATATCTGTTAGAATACATCAATAGATTACACATAGATGTATTTTAATAATATACATGCAGGAGATTAAACTATTGGAAAACAAAATAAAATCAGAAAACATATTGGAATTTAAAAACCTTTACCGCACCTTTGAAGACGGCTTTACGGCAGTGGAGGATTTTAACCTTACCATAAAGCGGGGAGAGTTTGTCACATTTTTAGGTCCGTCAGGCTGCGGAAAAACAACCACCCTCCGTATGGCAGCCGGCTTTGATTTGCCTACTTCAGGTAAAATACTCTTAAACGGAATGGACATAACAAAGCTTCCTCCAAATGAAAGACCTATAAACACTGTATTCCAACGCTACGCCTTATTTCCGCATCTGAATATTTATGATAATGTTGCATTCGGATTAAAGCTAAAAAAGCTGCCGAAGGAGCAGATAATAAAAAAAGTAAAAAAGGCTTTGGAAATGGTAGATTTGGAGGGCTTTGAAAGCAGAAAGATACAGACCCTTTCAGGCGGTCAGCAGCAGCGTATAGCCATAGCGAGAGCCATAGTAAACGAGCCTGAGATACTTCTTTTGGATGAGCCTTTAGGCGCGCTGGATTTAAAGATGAGAAAGGAAATGCAGCTTGAGCTTAAAAATATGCACGAAAGACTTGGCATTACCTTTATATATGTAACCCACGACCAGGAGGAGGCTCTTACCATGTCAGATAAGATTGTGGTTATGTCAGAGGGCAAAATACAGCAGACAGGAGCTCCTGAGGATATTTATAATGAGCCTAAAAATGCTTTTGTTGCGGATTTTATAGGGGACAGCAATATATTTAACGGAATTATGACCGGAAGGTGTCAGGTTCGTTTTTGCGGAGCTGAATTTCAGTGTGTGGACGACGTGGAGCACGGGACTATGATTGACGCGGTAGTAAGACCGGAGGATGTCATAATTACGTCACCTGAAAAGGGCATTATAAGGGGCAGGGTAACAAATGTTATTTTTAAAGGCGTTCACTATGAAATAACGGTAATGTCAGGCAAAAACGAGATAATAGTACAGTCAACAAAGAAAGCGGAGCAGGGAGCGGAGGTTGGCTTAATTGTGGAGCCTGAGGGCATACATATTATGGTATCTGAAACGGCAATAAATAAAATAGAGTCGTCAGTCAGCCAGTCTTACGGACTTTTGATTTTTGACGGAAGCATAGAGTGTGACATTGCCTCCCTTATACCGGGAGCTAAAATGACCGGGGACAATATAATGACTGACGCTCATGGCAATGAGCTTGATTACGATAAAATGAAGGTTATACTCACCATAAGTCCAAAGGATATATCCATGAGTGATGATGAAAAAGAGGGCATTGCAAAGGGACATATTATAAATCTTATATATAAGGGCGACCATTACAGCTATGTGGTAAGGACTGACGATGAGACGGATATTATTGTGGACGACGAGTATTTATGGAATATGGGAGATTATGTAAGCCTTATTATTCCAAGGGACAAAATAAGCTTCTCATTAAAAAAATAATATTTATGAAATGCTCAGTTGAAAAAAATACATGGAACGTACGTATTACTTTAAAAAGTTCAACAGAATAAGCGTACAGATGGGAGAAGTATGAAAGGTTTTAATTTTTCAAGAAAACACCTTGGCATACCATATGGTATGTTTTTGACATTATTTGTGGCAGCCCCTCTTTTTGTTATTATATATTATGCTTTTACAAACGGGGAGGGAAAGCCCTCATTAGAAAATTTTACAGGCTTTTTTACAAGTCCAAATACAATAGGCACTCTTTTCTACAGCTTATCCATAGCTGTAGTCACAAGCATCGTATGTCTTTTGCTGGCGTACCCGGTGGCTTATATACTTGCAAGAAGCCGTTTTAAGCAAAAATCGGTTATTGTCGTTATGTTTGTGCTGCCTATGTGGATAAATTTTACCCTGCGTATTACGGCATTAAAGGAGATACTTACCCTTATTGAAGGAAACCTTGCCTTTCATCCTTTTTTAAATACTATTATAGGTATGACGTACGACTTTCTGCCATTTATGATACTGCCAATGTATACGACTCTTTTAAAGCTGGACGGAAGTCTTCTTGAGGCAGCGTCAGACCTTGGGGCAGGCAGGCTTCAGACCTTTATAAAGGTTACTCTTCCCCTTTCGGTTCCGGGAATTGTAAGCGGTCTTGTTATGGTGTTTTTGCCTGCAATGACAAATTATGTGGTGCTTGACATGCTTTACAACAGTACATATATTATGGGAAGTCTTATAGGCAGTTATTTCAGCGCTTACGACTGGCATAACGGCTCCATGATTTCTCTTATTCTTCTTATTATTATACTTGTATTTACACTTGTTACTAATAAATATACAGATGATGATACCAGCAGAGGAGGAATACTATAATGAAAAGGATATTAAGCCGGGGGTATATTTGTATAATTCTTTTGCTTATGTATCTTCCCATATTTATATTGGCGGTATACAGCTTTACAACATCATCACAGATAGGCTCAATACATGGCTTTTCCACTGAGAATTATAAAAATCTTTTTGGGAACGGCGAGCTTAGAGGCATGATAATAGGCACGCTTATTTTAGCCTTTGGAGCGGCTGCAATTTCAACCATATTAGGAAGCATGGGAGCCATAGGAGCGTTTTATTCAGGAAAAATGGCAAAAGGCTACATAAATACAATAAACCAGGTTCCGGTGGTAAACGCCGACGTAGTTACAGGCTTTGCCGTATGTATAGCCCTTGTGGTAGTATGGGGGATAGATAAGAGCACATATATTCCATTGGTGGCAGGACACGTAGTATTGTGTACGCCTTTTGTATATCTTTCTGTAGTTCCAAAGCTTAAGCAGATGGACCAGAGCCTTTATGAGGCAGCCCTTGATTTGGGGGCAACGCCCTTTAAGGCGCTTAAAACGGTAGTTATACCTCAGATAATGCCGGGAATTATATCCGGCTTTGCCCTTGCATTAACATTGTCTCTTGACGATTATTTTATAGCAAGCTACACAAAGCCTGCAACCTTTGACACAATAAGCACATATGTTGTAAATGCAACAAAAGGCTCTCAGACTGAAATAAAGACGGCGCTCTGGGCGTTGTCTACGGTTATATTTCTTGTAGTCATGATTACCGTAATTATAATGAATACTGCGGGAAAGAAAGCAGCCGTCACAGATGAGAGAAATAAAGGTTAAGGAGATACAGTAAATGATGAGAAATATAAATAAGGCTGTTTGGTGGTGTACAATATCTGCGTTAATAATAGTCCCTCTTTTTACAGGCATATCAAATGATAAACATATACCGGATAAGGTAAATGCAAAGGAGGAGGTTATTACTCTCAGGGTATGTAACTGGGAGGAATATATAGACCTTGGAGACTGGGATGAGGAGGAGCTTATTGAGCTTGATAACGGAGCAGAGATAATTGGCGTAAATCCTCTTTATGAGGATTTTGAGAATTGGTATTATGAGACATACGGCAGGAGAGTAAGGGTTGAATATTCCTGCTTTGGAACAAACGAGGATTTGTATAACCAGCTTACGCTGGGAGATACATATGATTTAGTATGTCCTTCAGATTATATGATAATGAAGCTTATGGCTGAGGATAAGGCTGAGCCATTTTCAGTAGATTTTTTTGATACAGGCAATAAATTAAATTATTACGCAAACGGGGTTTCTCCATATATAGAAAATGTATTTGAGGAAAATAAAATAAACGGTGAAAGCTGGAAAAAATATGCGGCGTGAAGGACGGGGATGTCGGGCGGTACTGGCTGGA
>ERZ777011.1527-NODE-1527-length-23560-cov-2.982812_pt1 | contig 23560 bp, 17 predicted proteins | sample MGYA00374964_ERZ777011 | MGnify/ENA primary metagenome ERZ777011 (study PRJEB29310, sample SAMD00008975) | mouse gut metagenome | study: EMG produced TPA metagenomics assembly of the Metagenome analysis of fecal microbiota from mouse which was promoted... | reverse complement strand
CCATCAAAAAGAATACCGTTGACATTACGGGCTGTGGCAAGCTTGGTAGCCGTACCCGCGTTTCCCGTTATATCGGTCTGGGCGGGATGGACATGATCCCCGCGCGCGAAGTTTTTTTCTGTGCCTGCGACCGCGGTTCCGGCGGCTTTAGGAGTGGTGGAGGAAGCCTTGTTGTAGGTGGCGCCATCGGCTATCCCGGACAGCTTTGTTTTTTCGGTATCAGTATAGTCGTTGGAGGACAGTCCCATGCCGTCTTCCTTGTCAACTTTTTTGGCAAGCTCTGCGGATATATCCGTGGTGCCGGGACCGCCGCTGCCTATCAGATCCGCGATTTTGCTGTCCGTATATGATTTGGATTCCTCGTAAGCGGTCTTGACGCTGTTAGCGGTTGCCGCTGTCGTAACGGAGTCGCTGATAATGCTGTCGGTCAGCAGGGTTATGCCTTTTTCCGAAATTGTGGCGTCGTACAGCTCGTTTGCGGGAATTTTGGAATTTGCGTCCAGCGCTGCAACGCCGCCTGCCGCGCCCTTGTCCGTTGACAGCACAAAGTGGTGCGCGTCCAGCTTTTGCTGGAGACTGTCGGCAGCGGCGCCGGCTTTTGCGGCGGCGGTTTCCGCGTCTGCGACGGCAGCGGCGGCGCTTGTCTGCCTTTCGGATTCCTGATCCTGACGTATGGCTTCGTTCTGATTTCTGGCGGTTTCGGAAAGAACGCGTGCGTCCTCATTGGAAATTCTTGAGGCTTCCGCGGCGGCACGCATGCTCTCGGCACCTGCCCGAGCCGTTTCGTTGTTTTTTCTGGAATTTTCGTTAGCGATACGGGAAGTTTCGCCGGATTGACGAAGCTGCTCGTTTGCCGTCAGTTCGTCGTTCAGCTTTTGATTTGAAAGTATCAGCCTGTTCAGCGCCCCGAATTCGTTTGAGCTTTCCATAATGCTGTTGTCAACGGCCGTTTTGTCAACGGTTATTATAAAATTCTGTGTTGAGTAAATGATTTCGCTCTGCGTGTCCGCAAGCTGGATGTCGCAGACGGAATTTCCTTCCGCGGCAAGCATCTGTTCAGTGAGAGTGATAAAAACGCGGCCGTCCTCAAGAATATCGCAGTCATTGTAAACATATGTCCTGTCGGGCTTCTGGAGCCTTATCCTTGCGGCTTCGCTTTCACTGACAAAGCGCGGCACGCCGTTTTCCGTCAATGTGCAGACGATGTAACGCGCGGTATCCAGATGCTTTACGCGTGAAATATTGTATGAAGGGTTTATGAAATCGACCGCGATTTCAAGAACTTTGTATTTTTCTTTGATTTCGTTTAATTTTTCTAAAGTCATGATCGCTCCTCTTTCTTTTGATAAAAAGCGCGGTGCTTTTATTGGTTTATACTTGTATTTTTTTCCAGCCGTCTATTGTCAGTCCGGCGGCGGGGCGTCCGTCTTGATGAATGACTATAAAAAATTCGCCCTGCGGATAGGTTACGCCTTCGGGATGTAAATATATGGCTTCGCGGGCATTTGCGGTTGTCCCGTACAAATTACCTTCGTCGGATACATGCCATTTGCCTATAGTACCGCTGTCAACGGAAATTTTTGTCGCCTTGATCTCTCCGGTGATATCAACGCCGTCGGCGATCAGTTTTCCCGATGTATCCACGCTGAAGCTGCCGCCGACCTTAAAGCTGCCGCCCGCTATATTCACGTTATTACAGTACAGAGCGCCGTTCTGGTAGACTCTGAAGGCGGCGCCTCCTATATTCGTGTTGTTTCCTCCGGCGTGCATGATAACGCTGCTCCCGTTTGAGGGGTGTTCGCCGTTTTTCCAGAAGCCGAAGCCATCCGAGACGGAGGAGCCGGAATAGTACAGACCGCCGTCGCCTATGGCGATGCCGCCTATCGTGCCTCCTGTAGCGGTGATGTTGGAAGTGTTTATTGTACCCGTTATGTTTGCGCCTTTTGCGGTCAGAACTCCGTTTGCAATGTTCACATAAGCGGAGGACGATGAGTACAGCCTTATCCCGTCTGTGCCGAGGTATACGCCGGGCGTATTTGAAGTCAGAGAAGCGGTCCTGCTGTAAATAGCCGTGCCGCCTATGTCAAAACCGCCCACGCTGCCGCTTTCGGCTGTTACGGATCCGGTAATATAAGCCTTTTGCGCGTACAGCTCGCCGGATTTGGAGACCCTGAACGGACAGTCAAGATAGCTGTCGTGCGAGGAGCCTCCCGCTGCAAATACCCATTTCATGCTTTCATTGGGATACTGGATCGCGGCAACGCCTGTCGCGCCGTCGCCGCCGTATATCTTGGAGGAGGTTATGCGCCAGCCGCCGATAGTGCCGCCGGTGGCGGTGATGTCGGCGGTAGAAACGGAGCCGCTTATATCCGCTCCGACGGCGGAGAGTGTGCCGTTTTTGATATTTACATAAGCGGAGGGGGAGGAGTATGAGCGTATTCCGTCGGTGCCGAGATAAACGCCTTCTTTGCCGGATACGAGAGAGTCGGTGCCGTTGTAGATAGCGGACGTACCTATGACAAAGCCGCCGATAGTGCCGCCTGTGGCAGTGATGTCGGCGGTGGAGACCGAGCCGTTTAAGCGCAGTTTTTCTCCGTCATAGGTAAGATTCCCGCCCGCAAAGCTGAAAGTACCGTCGTTTAGGTTGATGTGAGTTCCTGCGGAGGGGGAGTAGTTTTCGGAATAAATATTTCCGCCGATAATGTCGTCGCCCATGAGTATACCGGAGATAACCGCGTCGGCGAGAAGTCCGTATTTATCCTTTTTTTCGCCCAAGATCGGATCGTAATAGATGATCTTTCCCAGAGCCGCTTTTGCTGTCCGCCAGTAATCGTCCGTGTATACGAGGCAGTTGTTACTGAATTTGACCTGTTCGGGAAGATAGTTGCCGATAAGGTCGTCCCATTTTCTCCCTGTGATGCCGTGTCCGTCGATGACGAATTCCTGATTGGAGGAGGCCGATATATTGTACAGGGCGGCGCTCAGACCGTCGTTTCTTATTTTTTTTAGCTCGGTAAAGCTTTTGGAGCCTTGCTCCGCCTGATGCGCGATAAAATTGAAGCCCGAAGACACTGAGCTTACGGCGTTCATAAGGCTTTGAACGTCGTTTAAGCCGTTCGCGGTGCGCGTTACGTCGGAAAATTCGACCTCGATATTCTGAATATCCGCGAAGTCGATTTTGTAATGTATGAGCCGGAGACGGTATGTATTGCCGTCGGTTCGTACCCTTATCCAGTTGCCGCCCTCGAACATACCTGTAAGCCGCTTGAATTCGGGGATCGCGAGAAGATTGCGCATCGAGGCGGAGAGGGACATCTGAAGATTTGAGGCGGTCACGGCTTCGCTTTTGGCTTTTTCAAAAAGCTCACGGCCTTTTGCCAGTATTTCGCTTTCGCTCAGACCGTCTGAAATATAATTGCTGTTTTCAAAAGAATCCTCTCGTCTGAACGAACACAGCTCCTTCCAAAGAGAATCGCCTAGATAATTCTCAAGATCAAGGCGTTTTGTTATCTCGGTCTTCTGCTTTACAAGCCGCGAAAGCCTTGCATCCACAGCTTTTATTTCGGATTCGCGCAGACGGATCTCGTTTGTTATCGCCGTCGATTTTTCATAGAAGGGGACATACAGACTTCTGAATATGCCGTCGTTGGCGGCGGAGTTGGCACAGTCGGCGTTTATAAGCACTCCGAGGACTGCATCGTACGCGTCCTTGAAGGATACAAGCCGTTGCAGACAGTACTTTTTCAGCTCCGCTTTGAAGCCGTCCAGATCCGTGTCCGTGTCAAAAATATCGGCAAGCTGAGTATCGCTCCGGTCTATTGTTTTTTTGATCTTCTGTTCGATATAGAGAGCGCCGTCGTCGTTTACCGTGACGGCGATATATTCCGTGTTCCGGGCATGGTCGTTCTCGTCGGCGATATTTGTCAGCTTAAACTTGCCGTGCCATGTTTTATCAGAGTAAGAGGCGCTGCCCTCAACGATCTCTATTTTATAAAGGCTGCTGTTCGCAATACATTTCGCCATTCCGAGAACGGCGTTGTTTACCGTGTAAACGGAGGCGGTAGACAAATCGGGTACGGCTACGGGGCTTAACGCCGATGCGGTCAGCTTTGCAAGCTCTTTGGCGGCGTCGGTTTCGACGGTATGTATATCTGGCATCATTGCGGATATGAGATCAAGCCTTTCGTCCGTCGCTTCGTAAATGTCCGACATGATACTCCTGTAATCCGGCGTGAGTCTTTCATATTCCTCAAAATATTCGTCAAGCTTCTGTGAGAGTCCGTCCGACATATCGGCGATGTCCGCCTCCGAAAAGGCGCAAATATACTGTGTTCCGGTTGGATTGCAGGCAGCGATCGCGGCGTTTATCTCTTCGTCACCGCCTAAGACCCTGATATAATTCTTGACCTCGTCCTGCCTGCCGGAGAGCGAGATATTTTCGGCAAGGGTCTCGGAGTCAACGAGGATCTCTGTATCCCGTCCGTAGCCGTATCTTAAGTCGGTGCCGCCGCATTCGGGACAGAAATCGGAGTAATCGCCCCGGTGACCGCAGCGGTTGCAGTTGGTTTTCAGATCGTGAACGGAAATACTTCTGTCCCTTGAATCAAATAAAAAAAGACAGCCGATTTCTTCGGCTATCTCGCCCGTCAGCGTATCGTATACGGTCTGTCCGTCTATGGAAAAGGTTCTCTGTATGCCGTACAGACTTTCGTCAACATATTTGACGGAATAATTCGGGACTTCTTTTAACAGCCTGTGAAGAAGGGATTCTTTAGGTTTTGACGGCTTGTAAAAAACCGTGGGGTTACGATAATCCTCCCTTGTGATGTCGTTTTCCGTATTGATCTCAGCGGATTTGATATTTATCTGTCCAAGCTCCGCTTCACACAGTGAAGTGCCTACGACTTCCTTGGTAACTCCGTTTTCGTCGTTTGTGACGACGTCGATCTCGAACCATTCGTCAAATTCTTTTAACCAGACAAGACGGCGTTCCTTTATTTCGTCCCACAGACGCTCTCTGTTCCCGTTAAGCTCTCTGTGTACCGTGAAGCTTACGGAATCCGCCGACATCAGATTGTAGTCGTAGGTCAGGTCGTCAAAGTTAAGTATGGAGCCGTATTTATCGTAATTTCTTTTGCCGAGAATGATTTCGGGTTTTTCAACATTGTTGTTAAGATCAAACTCCAGTTTCATTTATCCGAGTCCCACCTTCCTTATTGATTCGTATTCAATATGTATTTCGCACGGGAGAGAAGCGGTGATAATGTTGAGATTATCGTCGTAGCGACTTCCCAGCCTGAAAAAATTGTAGTTGAAATCGTTGTATAATTTGTGCGTGACCGAGCTGCTTTCGATTATCTTCCGGTTTCCGTCGAGGGAGATGATCTCGCCCTTTACGCAGTTTTTGATTTCCGTGACTCTGTCCTCAACCGAGTTGTGAAGACGCAGATTTCCGGTTTCGAGACATTTGCAGGTAAAAACCTTGGGATAAATATATCCGGTTTCGTTTGACAGGCAGAAAACGCTGCTGCCGACAGAGGCTCTCGCTGTAAGGTCAAAGCTTATGTTTTCATACCCGTAGGGGCTGTCCGTGACGAGCGTAAGTTCAAGTCCGTACAGTACGCCTCCGAGCTTGAGTAGTTTGATGTCGTTGAAGCTGCCGTAAAAATAAACGCCTTCGTAGCCTTTTTGATATAACTGAAACCTGTGAAAGCCGTCTCTTCGCGCGAGCCAGCGCAGCAGCGAGGTAAGTTCTTCGGCGGAAATGCTTTCGTTTCCGTAACGGTAGTCGTATTTGCATATCTGAAAGGTCGCGCTCAAGGGTTCCTCATATCCGGCGGTGCCGAAATAGCTTTTGTCGGACGAGCCTGTTTTTACCGTACCGAAAGTAAGGCTGTTTCCGGCGGAAACGGTTTCAAGCCCGCCGCTGTCGAAGCTGCACAGTACCATTCCGTAATCCGAGAGCTTTTCGTTGTCGTATAAAAAATTTGTAGCAGTATCCGGGAACATAGGTTCACCTCCTGAAATTGTAGGTTTATAGATAAAAAATTGGGAAAAACAGACGGCGGGCAGCGCGTTTTACGCCGTCCCGCCCGATATGGTCTGCTTTCAGTGTTTTACATATTTTAAATGCTCTAACGGGTTTTTGCCCGTTATTCTGTTGTTTATCATGGTTGACATTGCCTTCTCAAAGCGGTCGTTCCTGATGAGATGGTCGGTAACGTCCTCCATAAGCTCTCTTGCGTTCTGCACTTCGTTGCAGGTGATGTTTATGTCTCCTATGCTGACCGAAGCGGAAGCGTTTTTCTGCGCCGCTTTTGCGGAAGCCGGAAGTTTGTAATCCAAAACGGAATACGGCATGATCGCCGTCGCCACGGGAGAGCTCAGATTGTATTTTTTCATAAACGCTTCGGGATTCTGCGCAAATTCGTACAGTCTTCTTGAAGATTCGTTTGAAAATACTATGTCGCCCTGTCCGAGAGGTACAAGCATCGCGCCGTCGGATTTTCTGAGAATAAATTCGACGCCGTTCTCCTGTGTCCAGTGCGCGCCGGATACGGCGGCGCGGGTTCCGGATTTATAGCCGTGTGATTTTATCTTTCCCCATGAGCTGCCGGAGGAGTCGCCTTGTTTATCCAAATTTCCGCCCCCTCCGGACATTCCCGAAACAGTGTTTCGCAGCTCCGTAATGGCTGTGCCGACTCCTGTGACTGCGTCTTTGACGCCGTTCATAACAGTGGCGAAGGGCTGGTCGGCGTCGAATATGCCGCGTATGGAATCGCTGATAAACGTACCGTTTTTGGAGGCGATCTCATTCAGAGTACCGTTAATTATGTCGCCCTTGTCGGAAACGGCGGCGATAATCTGCGAAAGCAGAGAGTCCTCGTCGTCAAGTCTCGCGTTTATCCAGCTTTCGTAATCCTCTGAAAGCTTGTCGAGCATATCCTCGGTGTCCTGAAGATATTTGTCGTATTCGGCTTCGGCAAGGTCTGCTTTGGCTTCTTCAAGCTGCACGTTAAGCTGCTGTATCCTCGACATCGCCTCTTCCGAGTTATCATCCGCGTAAGCGAGCTTCTGTTTTTCGAGTGAGGAGACCTTTGCCGTTTTTTCAGCGATAGATTTCTGATAGTCGTAGAGGTCTTTCTCGGAATCAAGCTGTTCTTTTTTCTTGTCGATAAGCTCCTGAATCGCGTCAAGCTGGGCGTTGTAGCCGTCTTCGATAAGTTCGAGCATGGACTGCTTTTCGCTGTCGGCGGCGTTTATTGCCTCCCGGTGAGCGTCGGTCAGCTCGTTGTAATGCTCAAGAACGTCCTGTCCCGCGCCGTCAACAAGCTGTTTCTGCAATTTGGTTATCTCGGCGTAATATTCGTCGGCCTGTCTTTTGTAGGTTTCGTAGGCGGCGGAATGGAGTCCGAGAGCGGCGTCGCCGTATTTGGTGAGGCTTCCGTTTTCGTCAAAGAGGTCTTCTTTTTCAAGCTGCCCGATGAGATACTCTGTCTCGTCGGTTATGCGGCTTACGGATTTTTCCAGATAATCGAATATCTCCCAGTCGAGGTCGCGGATCTTAATGTTGAATTCCGTGCAGTTGTTTTCAAGCTCCGCGATTTCTTTGTTGATGTCCATAAGCTCCGCGAACATGGAGTCAAAGGCTTCGCTGTTTTTAGGCACGGAGTCTAAGACAGCCTTTAACTGAAACGCTTCGGAGGTCCTCGTTTTAAGCTTTTTGGCGGTGAGGTCCTTCATATCCAAGTAATATGAGGAATCCGCGAACAAGCCTCTTATCTCAAGCCCGTCAAGCTTTGTCTGAAGCAGACCGATGTCCGCGTCAAAAACGCCGACAGCTGCGTCAAGCTTGGTTTTAATGTTGCTCCATCCGGTGTTGAAGATAAGTTCGTTAAGGCTTTGTTCCAGTTCCTTGACAGTGTCGGAGCAGCTCACGGCTTTCTCGTACAGCTCCTGATATTCGCTTATTTTGTCGGTGGTCCCGCTGTCAACAATGTCATTGACGTTGACGGCCCCTTTTTGCACAAGCGTCTTGTAATGCTCGGGCAGTCCCAGTGAATCGGCTTCTTTCATATAGGCGCTGTACGCCTGCCTCTGAAGCTCGATGGCGGCTTTGGTCCTGCCGATAGACTGCGAGAGCGCATTGTTCCGTTCCGTCCATGACGAATAGGTGTCGGAGGTTTTCTGCTCCAGTCGGTCGAGGGCTTCCTCAGTGCGAGTGATCTTGGTCTGGAGCCAGTCGAAGGACTGGGGGGAGGAGTCGGAGGAGGCGTCATAATCGTCAGAAGTGGGGTCATACAGAGCTTTAAGCTCAAACTCGAATTCAGCTTTTTTCTTTTCGGCTTCAATAAGATCCTGCTGATATTTTGTCTGTGCCTCCATGATTTCTTGTGCTTCGGAAGTTGTTCCCGATATCATTAACGCGTCAACAAAGGTAAGAGTACCCTCTTTCATTTTCCGTTCTAATTCAGGGGTTAATCCGGAATATCCGTAATAAGCGGCAAGACCGGAGTTTGCGCTTGCCTCGATCAGATTTGTAAAATCATTGTATGAAGCCGCTTTTTTTGTAAGAATATCGCACCAGTTGTCATAATCTGATTTGTATATTGTTCTGAGACTGTTGACAAGTTCCTCGGCGTTTGTGATTCCCATTTCTTTTAGATTGGCTATGTAACTTTGAATGCCGCTCTCAGAAGCCCCGATTATTCCGCTGAGAGTATCCTGTGAAATAAGATACTCAGTTATAATATCATTGAACGCTTGCCGGATCTTTTCTTTACCCTGAGTAGGGTCGCCCGCGATCCGTGAAAAAATATCAAAGCTTTCACGGCTTTTAAAAACGTCGGGAAGAGATTCTAAAGTTGAGGCAGTGACAAAGCCCAATTCATTAAATTCGTCGTAAGCGGATTTAATGGAATCGATACCGTTTGAGGCAGCGGCAAGCTTCTCCTGATCCGATAAAAGATCAAGAATTTTGCCTGCGGCTTCTTGCGCGGAGTCCCCTGTTTTCTTAAGGAGGGTTCTGTATTCTTCCGTGGATTCAAGAACTTCCGGCGTAATTTCTCCGGCTTTTGCGAGATCAAGGAGCTTTTGGGCTGCGTCGGAGAAGTCGGCGGAGTTAAAAAAATCCGAAAAGGAAGAAAGCGGGGTGTCGTTTATTGACGATTTATATTCGTCGATTTTTGATATAAGTTCATCCCATGATAAAAATGTGTCTTCAGGAACATTTATTTGCTCTGCCGCAATTTGGAGGTCTTCGGAACTTAATTTGTCAAGCTGACTGTTTAATTCGTCATCGCTCAAACCGGTACTTAATTTCTTCTTAATTTTTGATATTTTTAGATTCCTGTCATTTAATTTTGTCTGCAAATAAACGATTAGAGGGTTATTGCTGTCAAAGCCTTCAGTTTCTAAAAGCTCATTAATTGTTTTTTGCAATGATTCAGCGGTAAACTCACTGTTTACGGCATTTGCCAAGGCTGTTTGAATTTCTTCGTTATCAAGGTTATTAATTGTGTCAAGAAAATTCTTTTCTATCCAATTGCTGACATCGTTCCAGTCTTTGTTTTTGACATCATCAGGAAGATTATCTATCCAGTCGCTGTTTAAGAGTACGTCCTTTGCAAGGTCTTTCATAGCGGGATCCGTTATTTGAAGATACATCCAATCATTAGAAAGCCAGCTATTTATGTAACCTGACATTTCGGTCTTTGCAGCTTCCATTTTATTTTGAGTCAGCTGCATTGTGGTTTCATATTCACTTAATAAGCTGTCAAATTTATCATGCAACATATCTAATTGAGCTTCATCTAATACTGTAAAATCCCATTCTATAACATTATCACTTCCCGGTCTTCCATAAATATGTGCCAAAGCCTTGCTGCCGCTTTCATCAAAATAATTAGTCGGTTCTGAAAAATGCATAGCATCAAACGCATCATATAAGGAACTATTTACTAAGGGGTCGGAAATTGTTACCTTGCTGTTGGAAACTAAAGATGATGCTTTTTCAAAACTAAGAATGCCCGTTTGGATTTTTTTATACTCTTTACCATACTCTTCTAAATTATTTTTATGTCCTTCCCAAAACGCAGGGATTTTATCACTAATCTGTTGATCAGTTAATTTCTTTTGAACAGATATTAAATTATTCAGCGAGTTTACAATAGTATCTACATTACCTGACAAACTTAGTATGGAATTTCCATTATCATCGAAACCTGCGTTCAGTTGGGGAAATAATTCTGCCAGCTGATTGCTTAAGCCAAGAAATTTTTCATAATCTTCCGAGCTCAATTTGCCGCGGGATTGATTTATTTTCCCTAGATTTTCTACCTCTTGCGCTAAAACCGCAAATCTTTCTTTTATTCCATTAGTTGAGGAGCTTAGATTTTTAAAATCTGACTCTATATTACTTATCTCTGATTTGGCTTCTTTGGCGGCTTCTTTTATTTTTTTGATCCTTTCTTCTGCTTTTTCAGAGTGTTTTTTGATTGCATTATAAATTCCAATGCATGCGGCTAAAGCCGCTCCGATTGCGAAAAGATAAGGGTTTGACGTTACAGTATTTTTCAGCTTCAGAAATGCCGCCGTCAATAGATTGGTACCGACAACTGCGCCGCCTTCTGCGGTTGTTAAGTCTGAAATATCTTTAGTTGCTGTTGGTATCTGTTTGAATATCATGCTGTTACGATAACGGCTGTGGAATCCGCTTTTGTTAAGTGTGGAGTTTTAAATTGATTTATAAATAATTTTATGATAAAATTAATAAAATAATATAAATTATTGTTTTAAGATAACGATAATCAGTGATATAGAATAATTTATAGGAGAATTAAATTATGAAAAGAAAGATAATGATAGTAGTTTTAATTATTGTTGCTATAATTTACTGTACAGGTTGCGCTTCACTTCCATCTTCATACGTTACATATGAAATTGATATTACAAGTGATGAAAGAGTTTGCGCTGAAGAAGGATGCACGGAACATTTTACAGACTTACAGAAATACTGTATTAATCATAGATGTTTATATCAAGAAGATGATCCATATAAAGTATGCTATAGGAAAAGAGAAGATGGACAAAGATATTGTAGTTATCATTCAAGGATAAGTGTAAAATATTCTGATGCTGAAAAAAAAGAAGCAAAAAAAATGGCACAAGAATATTGTAAGGAATTGGTATCTAGATGTGACGATATAACAAATATTTACGGAATTGAAGAGGGGTATTATGAAATAGGGGATCTATATTTTTATTGTAATTTAATTATAAATGACTCAATTAAGAGAGCAAGGGTTGTTATATATAAACCGGATTACGAAAATATGAAAGTTCTCGGATTGGAATATAAAGAGGGGGATGAATGGAAATGGTACACGGAAAAGAGGAAACATTAGAATTTGATATTTTATAGGGTTTATTTTGATATTGTAATAATTCTCCTTCCTCCGTTTCATATCCTCAGAAGCCGTAGGCGTGATAAGCGGAATTTTCTTTATCGGATTTTCCGAGGTCATTCAGCTTCTGGAAGACATCAAGAACAAAACAAGATAATTTTTATCTGACTACATAAATAAGCGCACCCCGAATACTATCGGTTTGAATATCGGGTGCGCTTATTCTGTTATTTTAATTCAAAAAACTGCGGTTAATTATATTATTCCGGCATTTTCAGAATCTGTCCGGCATAGATAACATCGTCTTTAAGTCCGTTCAGGCTTTTTATTTCCTTATAGCGGCTGCCGCTTCCGAGCAGCTTTGCCGCGATCGCCCAAAGGCTGTCGCCCGTTTTGACCGTATAGACGCTCTCTTTTACGGGAGCGGGGGAGTTGGTTTCCTTATTGTTTTCGGAAAGGGAGGGAGTAGAAGCGGTTTCTTTACCTGAACCGTTACCGCAGGCTGCCTGAATGTCCGTTACGCTTGTCCAGAAGCTTACCTGTCCCTTTACGCCGACCCTTGCGGCGCTATTTGTCATTCTTACGCGGTTGTTCCTTGCCTCGTCGGACCAGACGAAATAAACGCCGGATCTTTTGCCGATGGAGCTGCCGCTCTCCGAGCCGTAGACCGTAACATCGGATAAAATTATTTTTGCGCCTGTCTTAACGCCGTTCACGCAATCGTTTTTTACAGCGGGCTCGGCGGAGAAAATTCCGCCGGATTCCTTCCCGCATGAGGGCAGTGAAGCGTCAAGATATTCTGTCGGGTCAAGCCACTCAAAATAAGACAGATCATGCAGATTTCCGGCGGGATTGTTTTTGTATTTCCGCACCTCAAAATGCAGGTGTGCGCCGAAGCTGTTGCCGGTATTTCCCATAAAACCGATTATATCGCCCTGATTCACCGTCTGCCCTTCGCGGACGTATACAGTCTCAAGATGCGCGTAAAGCGTGACATAATTGTTTTCGTGCAGTATCATTATGTAATTGCCGTAGCCCATGCCTGCCTTGTCCGCGATGCCGTTTGTGCCGGACAAATAATCGACTGTCCGAAGCACCCGTCCCGCGCTGTGCGCCGTAATCTTGTCGATCTGCGATTTATATTTAACCACATCGACGCCCTTAGCCCATGCTCTGCCCGCGGCGACATTGGCGCAGTGGGCGGCGTATGCGCAGGTTATCTGATTGCTTCCTGTTTTTAAAACTCTGCTCATTTTCAGACCTCCTGATATTCCCGCGGGACGTCTTGCGTCTGACGGGATTTTCTTTATTAAAAAAATATAAAAAGCCGTATTTTCGTACGGCGCGGTTGATCTTCTCCGTTTTTTCCACTACGGCTAGGAGAAATCCTTGCGTTATTCTGCTTCCTGCCGATTGTATACGGCTGCCGTAAAGAAACAGAAGAGCAGCATCACTCTTTTGGTTTTACTCAGTCACGAGCAAGTTTTCCTTCTTGGCTTGGAGTACCTTTTACAAGCCTTTCGGCTCAGAACCGTCTATACTCTCTGAACACTTCCCTTATTTTTGTGTAAAAAATAAGAGAGTCCGCTGCTGATCGGTGGTCTTGCCTTCTCCACAAGGCGTTGCTGCTTAGGGCTTTCGCCCGCAGCCAACAGTATGTTTTCATGCCATTGCTGACATCCTTTTCGGAATGCGTTCACGTTCGCCGTTTCCGGCCGCGTTGTAGCCATACTGTACTGTGTATTCACTATGAAATAGCTTCCCAGCACTGAGGAACAGCAATCCTCAATTACGGTTCGTTTTATAGAACATCGTGAGCTGACCGGACTCACACATTCCTGCCCTTGAGATTCGTACAACGCGAATGTCTTGGGCATGAAGGGCATATTCAAAACAATAAACAGTATTTTATATCCGTACACTCGTACGGAGTTTACCGATGTTCTTTATTTTATCAAAGGATATATTGGAAAAAGCGCCTGTTTTTATGGAATCAAAGAGATTACGAATCGTTTTTATATCGTTCTCGGGAAAAATATTTTTCAGGATTCCAAGCCCGATCTCCTTAAGCGGATTCAGCTTGGATTTCATCGAGTCTGACGCCGATGATACCTGCGACTCCGCTTTTTCGGCTGAGTCTGCAACAGAATCCAAAGAAGAACTTAAATTTTTAAATCCCTCGTCGTCCGCCGAAGCACCCATTTCCTTCAACGCGTCTATTTTATCCGTATTTATACCGCTGCGGTCGATAGCCTCCTGAGCGGCGTCGGAAATGATCTTACCGAGCCGCCGTCCGGTTTTTCCTGCCAGTGTTTCATTTATACTTGCTTTGAGCTCGATTGCGCCAAGCTGAGATTTCAGAGCCGCGATCTGCGCGTTGATTTCCCTGACAGTTGCTCTTGAATCAAGCTCGCCCGAGGCTTTGACCTTTTCCAGCTTTCCCTGCAGCTTTTTAATGTCCTCATTGATCTGTCGGATCGTTTTTGGTATATCTAAGCCAAGAACGATCTGCTCGTCGTCGTTTGTAGCCAATTTGCCACCGTCCTTTCCTTATTATTGCGTCGCCTTTCAGCGCAAAATGGTATCCCCGTAGAGGTGTTTTACTCTTGCCCGCCGCTAAGCAGCCCGTTGAGCGCGGAAACGGCTTTTTTGCCGGCTTCCTCCGGATTTTTGAGAATTTCCTTCGCCTGTTTGTCTATAAAGCGCATGACAGCCAGCTTCCATTTGATTTTAAGCTGCCAAAGTCTTATTGCTCTGAACAATGTCACCATAATTTTTTCCTCCTGATATTCCCGAAAAGCGCCATGCGCCGGACGGGGTGATTATTTTTGTGAATATCCGCCGTTATGGCAGATTAAGCTTCAATAATATTGTAAAGTCCGATAAGATACTCGGAGCTTACGCCTTTGCCGAATATTTCCTCGGGTTTTAATTTGTCAATGCAGACGGAGATCTCGCTGTTTATTACCTTGGAAAGCTCCCTGTTGAAGCTCTCGACAGCTTCCGTGTCGTCGGCGGAGATCTGTATTTTTCCGTCCTCCGTTTTCTTGCCGAATTTGGCGATGGTCTCATTTCGCACCGCCTCAAAATTTGAGATATGCGGTTCGAGAGATTTCATGATTCCCAGAAGTCTGAATTTTAAAAGCGCGTCGGCGTCATTTCCGCTGCCGTCGATAATGCTGCGCAAAATGTGGTTTATATTTAAAGCCTCGTTTAAGGTCATTTTTATTTCCATAGCTGTCTCCTTAAAATCCGTCCTTTAATTTCTGTCTGTAAACGTCGTTGATAAGCTCCATTGACAGCTCTACCTCGCCGTTTTCAAGACCGTTTTCCTCAAGTATCTTCTCGTATTTTTCGTAAATGTGGATGCAGTGCTTGAAGCTGTCCTTATTACAGGGTTTTCCCTCCGATACGTTGGTGGCGAAATTGTTGATTTCCCACCGCATATCGTCGATCTCCTTGTCTATAAACATACGCGTGAGCCTTTTTATGTCGTCGGAAATTTCCGTGTCGCGGCTGTCGGATCTCTCGATGTCGCGCTTATGCCTTTCCTGCAATTCGGAAAGATGGCGTGAAGTGCAGAGCAGAAGTTCGCGTTCCTCGCGCTTTTTTCGCATCCATTTTGTTTCAAGACCGAGCTTTCCGACCGCCCATTCAAATATTGATGCCGTCGCCTTTATTCCGGCGAGAATTGCGAAAACGGAAATGAATACATAAGAGAAGTTTATGCCTGATAAATCCTTTAGCGCGTCCATATGTTATCCCGCCCTTTCCTTGTCGGCGCGTATTTCTATCCCAAGGATCCTGCCCAGTGAGACAAGACTCTTGCCGACATATACGGTTATGGCAGAGGTCATTACAAACGGCGGCGTCACGCCTATCGACGAAAGATCGGTCGCCTCAAAACAGTATGCCGTTCCGATAAACAATCCGGCTACGATAAGCGCCTTTGCGATTCCGGTCAGCAAGACCTTAATGCTGAATTTCATTTTTCCGGTTCCGATATTATAATAAATTCCGGCGCAGATATTCATTAAGACCGCGACGGCAAGCACCGGAAGCAATTCTATGATCTGATTCATTCTGCCGCTCCTTTCCTTATTCATGCACTGTTTTTTTTGTGCATAATAGTATCCTCGCAGAGGGTTTCCTTAATTCATGCGCTGTTTTTTCGCGCATAATAGCACCCTCGCAGAGGGTTTCCTTATTTTGATACGGTAAAAAACAGGGCTATGCCCGATGCGCTTGATCGTGATTAGTCATAGCCCTGTAAAATAAAAAGCAATACCCCTAATCGGGTCTGCCGCTTTTCTTCTGCGATTCTCGGTACGCTTCGGTGTCACGTAGGTATTTGTAAGCGCATTCTATCGAACAGGCGAAATTGCGCCATCTGAAAATATTGTCGTGAGACTGGCAGTACGAGCAAGGCTCGAAAAGCTTCTTGCAGACCCGGCAGGGAATTTTTTTGTTTTCAGCCATGTCAGCCACCGTTTAAAAGAAGCCGCATCAATCGAAAATTATGAATTTCCAGAGATCCGTCTTGCCTGTGCAGAGGTTCGGAAGAGAAGTGAACTCGAAACCGAGAGTCGAGGGGTCGGAGCCGCCCTGAAGGTCGAACGTACCGTTGAAATCGGCTCTGTCGATGATGAACTGTCCGTGGAAAACATTGTCGCAGGAATCTGTACAGGTCACGTCAAGGAATACCTGAAGCGTTTTGCTGTAATTGTCTGCGTCATTGGCTATTCTCTTTCCGGTAACTTTTGCGTCATAGAACGCGATGACCTCGGTGCCGTCCTTTACGTCTCCCTCATAGAATGTGATCTCCTTCGATTCGGGGTTATAGGAGAACTCGCCGGCAGCGGGTTCTCCGCTTGCCTGAGTAAGCTTCTTTCCGCCGGAGATATAAGCGTTGTTTTCGTCTCTGATATAAATCGTTCCGATCTCGTTTCCGGGAGTGCCGGCAGCGGTCTCGGTCGTGATTCCTTTGTTTGCCGTAACCGTGATCGTATCGGTGTATCTGATGGAGAATTCTCCGCTTTCAATGTCCGCGCCGAGAGTCGCCGCGAGAGCGCCGCCCGAAAGCATACCGTTCGTACCCTTTCCGGTAACCTTCTTGTTTTTCTTGAGAGAACCGATGGTCCTTCCGCCCTTACCGGTTATATCGACCTTTTCCTCCTCCTGAGAGAAAGTAAAGTCGCTTAACTCGTCAAGGATCATGTCGAGGCTTCCGTTAGCCTTGTCAAAGCCCGTGAGCTGGTCGTAAGATGTGATTGTAAACTTATCAATATTCATTGATATTCCTCCTTGTGTGTTTGTTTTTATACAAAATAAAAAGGCGTGTAGGCCCTATTTTGCAGCTACTTTATTATCCATGAGAGCGATTCCTTGCTGCTCATCTTGGAAGTGTCTACGGTTCCGGCGTAGACGCCGATCATGGTGTTGTCGAAGTTGATTTTCTGCTGGATCTGCCGGAAGCTCTGATTGAATCTGTAAATGGACAGGTTCATGCACTCGTCGTAACCGTAAGGAAATTCGCTGGTATTGACCAATGCGGTGACAAGCTTTTCCAGATACGGCTCGCGCGGCTTTTTTGCGTACAACTTCTGTTTTTTTCGTTCCTTTTCCAAAAGATATTTTCGCGCCGACTCGTTTCCGGGCTTTGATTTGACCTTTTCAAACGAGTTGATTTTTCTTATCGTGTCCGCAAGTTTATCGTATACCGGTCTGTCTATTAAGATGTCGTTTCGCGGACTGTAAATTACACGGGCGCCGTCATTTTTGCTTATGTATATGCCGAAATCGGAGGTGTCAAGGTTTCCGAAAATAACCGACATATCCGATTTGGCATACATGGGAAAAAGCATCTTAAAAAGCTCGTAATCCGTGACCTTCGTATAGTCGATTCCCATATCGTCAAGCTGTACCATATACTGAAACGGAGTTGCGGTGAGGAACGACACCGCGCCGTAATAGCTGTCCTCGTCGTCAAGAATTTCGCCGACTGTGGGTATCCTTACGGACAGATTGGGAAGAATATCGACGCGCGACAGCTTGAGAAGGCTTTTTTTGTTTTCCATATCTGATCTTGTGTCCTTTGTTTTTATAGTGGTTTTAAAGAAACGGGGGAGGGCGGCGTTCAGAACGAACCGTCGTCCTCCGCGCAAGAACTGTAAAAGAATTGAAGTTTAAGAAATGCTTTTGTGTATCTGCTTCACCTTTTTTCTGAAATCGTCGGTGAAGTTTGCCGACATAAATATTGAACAGCCGGACCCTATGTTTAATCTTTGCGAGACCGATTTATCCGACGGGACGCGTTTCGAGACTATTTTCAGTCCGGGAAATATTTTTATTTCCACATAGTCGTCATTGCCGCCGAATCTTTCTTTTACCGCGTCGCCTAACGAGTTTAAGATTCGCAGTATATCGTCGGTGCGGCAGCCGGTCTTTTTCTTTATGGCGTCTGCCATATCGTTTTGGTTGTAGTATTTTTTCTGCGCGTCTATGCTGATTCCTCCTATGTAACTTAAATTTAGCGCCGCATCAGGCGGTAAAATCACGCCGTGATTTCCGGACGGAGCATTTTTTCTGTGATTTTAAATCCGATTCCGAACAGGCTTATGTCAGAGCCGCCCTCCTCAAGCTGTAAGACGCTGCCCGCCGACTGCAGCACCGCTTTGTTGAAGCTTTCGTTTTTGCAGAGAAAAAGAATTTCCAGCAGTATATTCTTAATGGAAGAGTTTTCTTTATTCTCAAGCGACGACAGCAGTCTGTACAAAGTTGAAAAGCCTATCGTTTCGCTTTCTATATCAGAAATCAGACGTTCCTTTAAAATCGCGGCTTTCTGCTTTATTTCCTCCTTGGAACCGTCGCTGCCGTAGAGATTCTTTCTGTCGGCGGCATATTTTTTTAGCATCCCGTAAATTTTGTTTATCTGCTTCTGATTCACGCCGGAGGTGCGGAAGAGCGCGCCGTTTAATACTGATACGAACGGCAGGCGGTCTTTTTTGTAGGGATTCTTTATTCGGAAGCCGTTTATTACGGTCTGCAAATGATCCATCGAGGTGTGATACTTGCAGTAATGCTTTTTATCAGGGGCGTAATAGCCCTTCTGTCTGGAAATATGGGAAAAAAAGTGCGGCATTTTCTTTCTTCCTTTTATTAAAGCTCCGTCCTCGCCCTCGTCGTATTCCCTGACCTCTGAATCATATTTTTGGCGCAGCCTTGCAAGCTCTTTTGCATTATCAATATCAAATTCCTTTTTTGCCTTGTCGATTTCGATTCCGGACATGACGTCCAGTTGGCATATATCATAGTAAAGCTCCTTTATGTCGTCGTAGCCTTCGCCGTTATGCATACGGTCCCACAAAAGAGAATTAAGCTCCTGCGATAGATTGACGATTTCGCCTATTTTGTTTACGGAGGTCTTGATGTCAAGGTCCGCCTGCTGTTCGGGCGTGTAGTATCTTTTTACCTTGCGGGCGGACACGAAATCGCCGGGAGTTTTAAAGATACCGTAATTTTTTTCCGTCACTTTTATAAGCAGCGCGTCGTCGGTGAGCAGCACCGCGTCGCTGTCAAAATCGGCGCCCGAAAGTCTTTGAAGCACATTTTCACCGATGGAATTAATACACACGATCTCATCCGTCAAGTTAAAATAGCGGTCGATAAGCTCGTTTTCGGAGTTGAGCGGCAGCCATATATTGCCTATCGTCACATGGGGACTTCTGCTTGCGAGCAGTTTTTTGCCGTACTCAAACCTTGTGCTGTGGATATTTCCGATCCCTAACTGACTTGTGCCGTCAAATTTTCCTATGGAATGTCTCAGCATTTCTATCGGATTACCCAAAAGGGTGGAGTAGTTGCCGTTCACATAGACATGCCCGTTTTTAAGGTTCTTGTAATACGATTTTAAAAGGTCGGTCAGAAAGTCCTGATAATACGCGGTTTTCGAAAAACCGTCGTTAAGGCACATAAGATTGTAGACAACGTCGTTTTTGCCGTTCATAGGCTGTTCTATAGGCGTCGCTTCTTCAATATCAGGGTATTTGATATAGTATCTTACGACCTCAGGCCTGTCCCGAAGCATCTGCGCGAAATCCAGAGAGGGCTTTAAAAATTCGCTTACTTCCTCCTTTGACATCTGGAGAGTGTTCAGAAGCTGATAGTGCGTCTGAACAAGTCTGCCGCCGAAAAAATGTGTCTTTTTGTCGTGTTTGACGACTCCGAAATCAGGATAGAGATTGTCGAGCCATTTATCCCATGTGTCGAATTTGAGATACTTGATGCTGCTCGGCGTGGTGATAAGCTTTATGTCCTCAATTTTTTTGGCCCTTGTTTTTCCGTTAAGCTGTGAGACCTCCGTTATATTGTTGTCCTTGAACCAGCGCGCTATATTGCAGTTAAAGCAGCAGGATTTGAACATGAGGTTCCGAAGCAGAACCATTCCGCAGTCCGCGTAATCCCCGAATAAGGAAACGTCAAGCAGCGACTGTCCGTCCCATATGCTGTTGGTTATTTCGCGGTTTCTTTCGGCGGTTTTAAGCCACCCGTTTTCATCGCGGACTTCTATCACGTCCTCGTTGAAAATGCTGTTGTAATCTTCAATAAGCAGGATGTTTTCCGGCTTTATCGGCAGAGTGTCGATGATGCTGCTGGCGGTAAGCGCGATGTATCCTTCATATGCGGCGAGGTCGATCTCCTGTCCGGGTTTTACGTTTATCCCGCCCGAACTGAACTTGAGGAGCGGCTTGTAAAGCGCTTCATTTATAAAAAGACATTTTCCCACGCGCGCCGAACCGGTAGACCTTTTCATTCGGCAGTATTTTATGCCGTCGCATACGAAGCCGTCCCTGTAAAGCTCGGTCCTGAGCTCCGCGCCTGTCTTTACGGTTTTCGGCTCGCCCTTTACGGCGTATTGCAGGCGCGAGCCGTCTTCATTGCCGTCCAAAATCTCCGTACACACAAAGGGTTTCGGCAGAGTGGCAGGGCAGGAGACGTTTTTGCCTGTTATTATCCCGACGATTTTACCGTCAGCGTTTCTTGCGATGCAGTCGTCAAATTTAAGCTTTCCGCAATCGAAGCCTAATTTCACATAGGTATCCGAATTAATGCGGTTCCATTCCTTTACGGAATATTTAAAGGTCAGATTGATAACATTTACGGAATATGAATGCTTCTTTATTTTGAAAGCAAAACCGTTTCTTCTGTATTTTCTGTAATATATGTCGGACAGCTTTGTAAGATCGAGACTGTAATCAAGCGTATTCACGAATTTACGCAGATTGTACTGCCCGTCCTTTTGTTTAAGGCTATAACCGTCTTCGCTTTGGTCGTTATAATGCGCGGCCAAATAAATATCCTTGGCGTCAACCGACGCTATGTAAATTCCTTTTTTTTCCAAGTCAGATACCTCCGTTTATCCGGCATTGCAAACGCTTCTGTTTGCGATATTTTTCCTGCACTGTTCGTCAAATTTACTGTCGATTACGATTCTTTCGGCAATTCTGCCGTTCGGATAGCTGGTGTCGAAATCCGAGACGTAAAGCCTTCCTCCGTATCTTGTGCAGTCTGTTTTGTAAGTGTTTTTTTTCATCAGTCAGGTGTTCTCCTTTCGTAATTGCGCCGCGTTTCGGCGCGCAATGAACTGTTTACCCGTTGTACGGGTCCTGATTGATATTTCTCTTTTTGAAATAAAAAAATCCCGTTTATGGGACAATGAAAGAATTAGAATTATATATGAAATAAATATTAACAAATATTTTGTATTATATTGACAAAATCGAACAGATGTTCTATAATGATCATCAGAGAGGACAAAAAGAAGACCCGCCCAAATCATTCAAACGGTGTTGCAGCACCTTTGAGTCGGACAGGTCTTCCGTATACTGATTGGATCCGTGCCTGAAACGGCGCGAATCTGTAACGCGGAAATGCGTTTGCATATATTTTACATAACAAGCTTTTAAAAGTCAAGATATTTCGCGCGTTTCTGCAATGTCCCATATCATTATTAAACAGCGTTAGCGCAAATAATTAATTTGCGCGTCTGATTTACATGAAAGGAAGGAACGTTAAATGGAACGGAAATTTAATATTTATTATGATGACAATGCAAAGAGGCTGCGCGCGGAGGTCGATAAGATATTGTCAAAATTCGGCGGTATATCGGACAAGGATAAGGACGATTTCTACTCGCTGGCGAATGAGATTTTTGCGAGGGCGCTGAAGCGGTACGACGACTCACAGCCGTTTGACGCTTTTTTGTATTCCTGTCTGTCAAACGGCATCAAGACGGAGATGACAAGAAGGAACAGGCAGAAGCGCAAGGCTGACAGAATGGCGGTTTCGATAGACACGCCTGTCGGAGACGACGGAGATTATACCATAAAAGACGTGATCGCGGACAGCTTTAATATGGAAACGGCAGTTTTCGGGGAGGAGAATGCCGATACCGTCAAAATCGCGAAATACCTTGACAGATTGTCGAAACGGCAGCGGCGTGTGGCGGCGCTCTTGGCGGCGTCCTACAAGGCGGGAGAGATAATGGATATGCTTAATATAACCAAGAAGGAATACGCAGACGCTATAAACGGAATGCGTTCGTACGAGAATATATCTGTGCTGTTCTAACGCTCCCTTAGGGGACACCGCTATGCGCGGGAGGAAGGCGCAGTATCAATGAAAGGATAAAACGGATAATGGATTTGGTAAGAGACAAAAGAGTAAAGGACGCGCTGATGAATTCGACAGTGCAGAATATGTTTGAGAGGGGCGAGCTGAGAAAGGACCATCCGCTTCAGAGAAAGCCCGGAAGGTGGAGCGGCAGCGACAAAGAGGGGCTTATCGCTTCCGTTCTTAAAGACGAGGATATAGATTCAATAAAGGTGTGCGAGCAGCTGACAAACAACGGCGTCGTGCTGTGGGTGATCGACGGACTGCAAAGGCTGACGACGCTTAATTCCTATCTTAACGGAGGATTCAAGCTCGGTAAAAACGTGGAATTTCCCACGGTTACATATCAGTCGGCAAAGCGGGACGCGAAGGGAAATATAATTAAGGACGAATACGGAAATTACGATTACGAGCTTGTGGAATACGATTTGCGCGGCAAATTCTACTGCGACCTTCCCATAGAGCTTAAAGAAAAATTCAATAATTACAAGATAGATATGGTCAAGCATCTCGACTGTACCGACGAGGAAATCGGATATCACATAAGGCGCTACAACAAACAGAAATCCATGAACGCCTCCGAAAACGCGGTCACGTTCATGGACAATATCGCGAAGGAAGTAAAAAGAGTTTCGCTCAACAACAGATTTTTCAAAAACGACGTCTACAAGGAGATGGAGAGAAACAACGGGACCATTGAGCGGATCGTGACTGAATCCGTTATGTGTATGTTTCATCTTGACAAATGGCAGAAGCAGAGTCGGAATATGGGAGAATTTCTTAACAGAAATTCGTCAAAGCAGGAATTTGACAGGCTTAACGATAACCTCAACAGGCTTGAAGCGGTTTATGATGAAAGTTTCGGAGACATTTTCACGTCGAAGGATTCGTTTATCTGGTTCACGCTTTTTGATAAATTCACGTCGTATAACCTGCCGGACGAGAGTTTCGCGGATTTTATAAGAAGCTATAAGGCTGACAGAATGTGGGAAAGGAAATTTAACGGCGAATCGTTCGTAGACATTGATAAAAACAGATCGACCAAGGATAAAAGCGTTATCGTAAGAAAGCTCGAGATTCTTGAATGTCTGCTGAGCGGATTCCTGAAGGTTTCGTCAGCGCCGGCAGGACGGGATGAGCTTGAGGAATTTGCCGCGAAGATGCTTGAGATTGACGCGGGCGAGCTGCATGAGGATATGGATTTTTACATCGAGTCATTGGACGATCTGATTGCCAAAACAGTGAAGGACGGTTCGGGAATTCTGGCACGCGAAAACAGGCCCTCGCTTCTGGCGATGATGGTCTATTCATATAAAAACGACGTTAATCTGGACGACTGGCTCAAGGAATACGCAGCAAAAAACGACAGGTATATTGCGGATCAGAAGAAAAACTTTATCCGCATGAAAACGGATTTTGAGCGGTACGCCGCCGGAAAATCATTATGAACGGAGGGCATGGGATGAGCGCGGACAACGGCATTT
>ERZ777011.1526-NODE-1526-length-23574-cov-3.398656_pt1 | contig 23574 bp, 18 predicted proteins | sample MGYA00374964_ERZ777011 | MGnify/ENA primary metagenome ERZ777011 (study PRJEB29310, sample SAMD00008975) | mouse gut metagenome | study: EMG produced TPA metagenomics assembly of the Metagenome analysis of fecal microbiota from mouse which was promoted... | reverse complement strand
GTACGCACTTTTAATTTGCGGAAGGAATCCGCCCATCCCATAATTCGTCCAAAATTGCCGCTGATAGAAGCTTCCTGGGTCTTAATATCGCCGTCATAAATCTTACCGGTGGAGCCGTCCAAGGAAATGTAATCTCCCTCGTGGTAGACATGTCCGCCCAGCTCAAATACTTTTTCTTCCTCATTGATGGAAATATCGCCGCAGCCTGATACACAGCAGGTACCCATGCCGCGCGCCACTACCGCCGCATGGCTTGTCATTCCGCCGCGCACAGTCAAAATTCCCTCCGCCGCATGCATTCCTTCAATATCTTCCGGTGAAGTCTCAAGACGCACCAGCACCACTCTTTCTCCCGCTTCGTGGGCCTCCTTGGTTTCCTGTGCGGTAAAGTATACCTTGCCTGCCGCAGCGCCGGGAGATGCGGGTAATGCCTGTCCAATCACAAGGCCGCTCTTAAGGGCTTCCGGGTCAAAAGTAGGATGAAGAAGCTGATCAAGAGATTTCGCTTCAATACGAAGTACAGCTTCCTCAGGGGTGATCATGCCTTCATCCACCAGGTCGCACGCGATCTGCAAAGCTGCCTGTGCGGTGCGCTTGCCGTTTCTGGTCTGCAGGAAAAACAGTTTGCCATCTTCAATGGTAAATTCCATGTCCTGCATATCTCTGTAATGGTCTTCCAGTCTGTTGGCAATTTCGATAAACTTTTTGTAGCATTCCGGAAGATCTTCTTCCAGTCTTGTAATAGGCTGAGGGGTCCTGATACCTGCAACCACGTCCTCGCCCTGGGCATTGATCAGATATTCGCCGTAAATGCCCTTTGCGCCCGTAGAAGGATTGCGGGTGAAGGCAACGCCTGTTCCGGAGGTATTCCCCATGTTTCCAAATACCATAGCCTGTACGTTAACGGCCGTTCCCCAATCGCCGGGAATGTCGTTCATTCTACGGTATACGATTGCTCTTTCGTTATCCCAGGAACGGAACACCGCTTTCACAGCCTCCATCAGCTGTACCTTGGGATCCTGAGGGAAATCTACGCCCATTTTATCTTTATAAACCGCTTTAAACCTGACGATTACTTCTTTCAAGTCATCATCCGTTAATTCCGTGTCAAATTTGACACCTTTTCCTTCTTTGATTTCATCTAATATTCTTTCAAAAAATGATTTGGGGATTTCCATGACTACGTCAGAAAACATCTGGATGAATCTACGGTAGGAATCATATGCGAAACGAGGGTTACCTGTTTTTGCTGCAAACCCTTCCACTGCCACATCGTTAAGACCTAAATTCAGAATCGTGTCCATCATTCCGGGCATAGACGCTCTTGCGCCGGAGCGGACCGATACAAGAAGCGGACTCTGTGTATCTCCGAATTTCTTTCCCTGCTTTTCTTCCAGCTGGGATAAGGCTGTAAAAATCTGCTCTTTGATTTCCTCCGAAATCTGTTTTCCATTTGCATAGTAATCCGTACATGCCTCTGTGGTTACAGTGAACCCCTGGGGAATCGGAAGACCTAAGTTGGTCATTTCCGCCAAATTTGCGCCTTTTCCACCTAAAAGATTGCGCATATCCGCGTTCCCCTCTTCAAAAGAATAAACCCATTTTGCCATACTTTTTTCTCCCTTTTTCATTTTCGGGCAATAATTAAGCCGGACACCCGGCAGCGCCCTTTGCCACATTATACCATAACATTGGCAAATATGCACTATTTTTTAAAAAATAATATGTTTTTTTCATCAAAAATCAGACAACAGCCTTGACTTGCCGAACTATTATTCCGAAAAAGTTAATAAATCCGTCCCCATCTATCAAAAATATTTGGTAAAAGAAAACCAGGAGCCCATCGGAGCACCTGCCGCCCCCTGATTGGCCGCTGTTATTCATTATATCCACCCTGTCGTTATGTATTCGGTATAAAGGATTCAAAGATAAAAAGATCAAATCTTTTTTTCGCCGCCTCAAGCTCCTGCTGGCTTTTAATTGTCCATGCCACCGCCAGATTTTTGTACAGGCCATGGCACAGTCTTCTTGCCAAAACGTTTGCATATTTATGGTTATAAGCCACAAAATCGGGCTTCGTCACCCAGTTCAGCAAAAGGTTTTGGAGCACGTGGTATAAAACACCCTTAAATTCTCCCGACTTTATAAACCCGTCGGAGAGCTGTCCTCTTATCACATCTCTGCGGTGTTTTTTATACCACATAAGCACCAGCGGATTAAAAGATTCTATACAATAAAGTCCCGGATATTCCTTAAGCGCCGCATCAGCCGCGGCGCATGTTTTCAGTTCTGTCCTTTCCACTTTAAGCTCTATGATAAGAGGAGTTCTGCCGCCTACCGCCTTAAGCACATCCTCAAAACGCGGAATCCTTTCCCTACTGCCGCAAAGTCTGAATTCCTTTAACTCCTGCCATGTGTAATCACAGACCTTACCTTCTTTTCCGCAGATCCTTTTCAGAGTAAAGTCGTGAAATACCACCGGCACTTCATCCTTCGTAAGCTGAACGTCCATTTCTATCCCGTACCCCGCTTCCGCCGCTTTTTGAAATGCTGCAAGTGAATTTTCCGGCGCTTCGCCGGAATTATCATGAAGGCCTCTATGGGCATAATATACGCCCAAGAAATCTTCTTTTCGTTTCCTGTTGCCCAGCGCGGGCATAATTGCCAAAAAGTAAAGCATCAAAAGCACCGCCGCCGTTATCAGAATCGTATACAAAAATGTCATCTTTACACCCCCTGCATACCGCATAAAAACCTGCGGCTTAAACCTCATTTTTTCCATAGAGTGCCGTAACTTACAGACCGGTCAAAATACCGTTCCTTCCTTATTCTTTCGCAGCCTCTTCGTCAGTCATCCACATCAAAATTTTCGAGCACGCTTTTTTTCCTGTCCGGCCTGGTATCTCCATGATGTACCTGACACATGGTAACAAAAGCCGCCGCGGAAAAAATCAGCGCATAAGGAAATAGTGTCCTATATGATATTTTTTCCAGAAGAACCCCTGACAGAATTGGCGTTACAATCTGTGCCGTCATAGAAAAGGTATAATAGGTTCCCGTAAATTTCCCGATGTCACTGCCTTTTCCCATTTCCACAATCATAGGATACGAGTTTACATTAATCGCCGCCCAGCCAACGCCGATCGCCGCAAACGCTATATTAATGACCGGATGATAGGCGTTTGCAAAGATTGCGGCAAAATAGCAGGCACTCATCAGGATAATGCCGCCCAGTATGGTCCTTTTTCTTCCAATCCTGCTTGAAATGTTTCCAATAGGCACGTAGCTGATAATCGCCGCCACGGTAGCTACCATAAGGCAATCCGCAAACCCGCCGCCTTCCAGATTCCAAACCACCTTTGTGTACCTTGAAAAGGCGGTTGTAACCGCGTTATACGCCGTAAACCACAAAAAAATGGACAAAAGTAAAAAATGCATACTCCGTTTCACCTCCGGATCCATGGGCCCCGTACCGGCATGTTCCTTGGCTTCTTCCGCATTTTCCATACCCGCAAAATCCCCGGCTTCTTCCCCTTGGGCTCTTAATTCCTCCTCCATCCGCGCCTTGACTTTCTTTTCTTTAATGGCGATAAACAAAACGCCCACCGAAACCACCATTAAAAGAGCAACGCTGGCAAATAACGGAAAATAATCCGGATGTTCCCCTTTTCCTGTTAACAGCTTAATCATAATCAAGGTATACACGCCGCCCACGGCCCCCATCAGATTGATGATGGCATTTCCCTTGCTGCGCAGCTTGTTTGGCGTCAAATCCGGCATAAGCGCTACCGCCGGCGAGCGATAAAGCCCCATGGAAATCAGAAGCGCAAACAAGGTTATCACAAAAAAAGCCAAATTCACTTTCCTGTCCGCCACAGACAGCAACATTAGGAAAATCACGGCCAACGTGGTTCCCCCCACAATAAAAGGCATTCGTTTCCCCATTCTCGTATCCACCCTGTCGGAAAGAGCGCCAAAAACCGGCAGAAGAAATAACGCCAATACATTATCGGCCGCCATGATCACGCCCGTTACCGTTTCTCCCAGATGAAAAGTCCCCTGCAAAATAAGTGGAATAATATTGTCATACATCTGCCAGAATGCACTGATAGATAAAAAGGCCAGCCCTATGAAAAAGGTCCTCTTGTAGTTTAGTTTCATTGAATAGTCATACTCCTTTCCAAGCCTGCATCTTCCCTGCAACGCAGTCTTTTCTCCTGTAAACATCCTTTCCATAAACTTTGTCTCTGATTCTTACATCTTAATCCCCATCTATTTTAACATTGAATGTTCTAATAAACCATACTGATTTGATGCATTTCTCAATATTAATAAATTATTATTGATTTCGTTACCGCTTACGGCCAATGTCATCAGTTACCCAATTAGACAGCGAATTTTACAATTGGGTTGACCATCCCCAATGTTCTAAAGTATAATAAAAAAAATAAAAAATGCTCGAAAGGATAAGTGTATATCAAAATGAAACAATTTTTTGGTATGAGTCCCACGGGGAATTTGTCCGAGGCGGTTCGCAGCCTGGGCAGTCCTCAATTGATCATATTGCTGTCTAATCGCGATCAGTTTGAAGAACACGTAAAAAAATTACAGGAACTTTATCCCAACGTACCAAGTATTGGCTGCATCGGAATGAGTTATGATAACCGTATAGTGGAAAAAGGGGTTGGTGTCGTTGCCTTTTCCGACGGGGTCGCCGCCGTAGCCAATGTCCTTGAAAATGTATCCGCCATGCCGGTAAAATACATCAAGCGGCTGGAAGATGATATGGGAAAAATAAATGGTTCCCAGAAGGATACCGTCTGCATTGACTTCTGTTCGGGAAACGACGCCTGTGTTCTGACCACTATTTACAGTGTGTTAAAACGAAGAAATATCTCGCTGGTAGGTGGAACCGGAGACGCCGGTAAAGTATCTGCCAACGGCAAAGTTTATGAGGATGCGGTAGCCTATGTATTGGTGAAGAATCTGCACGGCAAAGTAAAAGCCTACAAAGAAAATATTTATCATCCTTTGGACGAATATCGATTCATCGCTTCCAAAACAGACAAATCCAAGTACATAATCGGAGAATTAAACGGAAAACCCGCCAAAACGGTTTACCAGGATATTCTTCACATTACGGAAAAAGAAATATTAACGCAGACATTTAAGAATCCCTTTGGAAAGATTAACGGCAATGATATTTGTATCATATCCATCAAGGATGTAACAGGAAATGCGCTGACCTGTTTCAGACAGGTAAATGATTCTGACGTACTGTTTCTGCTAGAACTGGGCGATATCAAGGAGATCGTGCAGCAGACGATTCAGTCAATCCACAAAGATTTTCCAAAAATCTCAGCCGTATTTTCCGTAAACTGTTTATTCCGATATCTTCTGTTTACCGAAAATCATTACATGGAGCAATATCTGAAAGAAATGAGTGCCCTGGGCCCTCACGCCGGCCTTGTGGGCTATGGCGAACATTACAACAACCAGTTTGTTAACCAATCCATGACCTGTGTTGTATTTGAGTAAAGGGGATGCATATGTTATTTAAAAAAAATACACCAAAAGAAATACCACAGGAACTGCCGGTCAAAGACCGTCTGTATCCTGTGCAGCATGTTGCAAAAAGTATTAAAGACTATCAAAAAGAAATTATTGAAAAGGAAGTTGCCTCCCTGTTAGAGCTTGAAAAAATAAAACAGTCTTTTCAAGATGTGTTAAATGAATCTGACTCTTTCCAGGATAAGCTGCAGGATTTCGGGCAGAACTTTTCAAGTATTAATCAGGTATCCGAACAATTTGTGTCCGTAAAAGATGAAATAAACCAGTCTGCTTTTACGGCGCAGGCCAAAGTGGATGAATTAAAAAACAGTTCCGTGCAGGTGGAAACCTATTTTTCCGAAATGGAAAGCACATTTGAGGGATTCCAAAGCAACCTGAAAAAAATAAAGGATTGTACGGTTAAAATTATAGCCGTTGCGGAAAAAACAAATATTCTTGCCCTAAACGCTTCCATTGAAGCCGCCAGGGCAGGTGAAAGCGGCAGGGGCTTTGCAGTTGTTGCAACCGAGGTTAAAAATCTGGCAAGCGGGATCAAGGATCTGGTGGCAGAAGTGGATGAAAGTATCCATGATGTGGAAGATGGCACCTCCAAATTAAATGAAAGCATTTCCATTTCTCAAAAGGCTTTGGACCAGAACATCCGGGAAATGCACGAAGCCTCGGATGCATTTTTACATATTACGGAAGTTGCGGAAGGCGCTGCTGCCGTGCAATCTGAAATAGCCAGTGTCATTAAAGACTCCCAGGCATCCCTGGAAGAATTGTTCCATTTCTTTGAACGGACAAAAGGCCAGTATGAGAATGTGTTAGGGCACATCGAACAAGCCAACAATCTGGGCACCACCAAAAGCGCTATGTTTGAGGATGTAGATAACATGTTGTCACAAATTCCGCCCATAATAGAAGATTTTTCCTGACGGTTAACAGTTATTTGTAACTCTCTGGTACAGCATTGCCTGAATAATGGCGCAAATAGCAAATGCTGTATTCACTGTTATTTAAGCAATGCTGTACTAGCCTTCGGACAAACAGCCGTCGCTTACCGGTAGCGACGGCTGCTTCTTTTTTTCTGAAATTCTAATATTTACCTTCCGCTGTCTATGATTTTAAAACAACTTTTTCTCATTGAAAAAATCTTTTACTTATGTATAATAGTATAAGTGGCGTAATTACGGAAAAATATAGAAAATAAGAGCAGTTCGAGAAGGGAGCATGGTTATTGATATGGTTAGTGCAAACAATGTAACGTACCGTGTAGGAAAAAAGGCTTTATTTGAAGATGTGAATATTAAATTTACGGAGGGCAACTGCTACGGCTTAATCGGCGCGAACGGCGCCGGCAAATCCACCTTTCTGAAAATACTGTCCGGAGAACTGGATACCACCAACGGCGACATCGCCGTAACGCCGGGCCAGCGTCTTTCCGTACTCGAGCAGGATCACTTTAAATATGACGCCTATCCGGTTATGGATGTGGTCATCATGGGAAACGAGCGTCTGTATCAGATTATGAAGGAGAAGGAAGCCATTTATGCCAAGGAGGATTTCACCGACGAGGACGGCATCCGCGCCAGCGAGTTAGAAGCGGAATTTGCGGAAATGGACGGCTGGGAGGCGGAGTCAAACGCTGCGTCACTTTTAAACGGACTTGGTATCGATACCTCCCTCCACTATAGTGAAATGAAAGATTTAAGCGGTAACGAAAAGGTAAAGGCTCTCCTTGCCAAAGCCCTTTTCGGGAATCCGGATATTCTTCTTTTGGACGAGCCCACCAACCACTTGGATTTGGACGCCATCGCATGGCTGGAAGAATTTTTAATCAATTTTGAAAATACCGTTATCGTGGTCTCCCACGACCGCTATTTCTTAAATAAGGTCTGCACCCATACAGCCGATATCGACTACGGGAAAATTCAGCTCTATGCGGGCAACTATGATTTCTGGTATGAATCCAGCCAGCTGCTCATCAAGCAGATGAAAGAGGCCAATAAAAAGAAGGAAGAAAAAATCAAAGAGCTGCAGGAGTTTATCTCCCGCTTTTCCGCCAACGCTTCCAAATCAAAGCAGGCTACCTCAAGAAAACGCGCCCTTGAAAAAATCGAATTGGAGGAAATCAAACCTTCAAGCCGCAAGTACCCTTACATTGATTTCCGTCCCAACCGGGAGATCGGCAATGAAGTTCTTACCGTGGAAGGCATCTCCAAAACCATCAACGGCGAAAAAGTTTTAAACAATATCTCCTTCATTGTAGGGCATGACGATAAAATCGCTTTCGTAGGCAGCAACGAGCTGGCAAAAACCACTTTATTTCAGATTTTGATGGGCGAAATAGAGCCTGACGAGGGAACCTACAAATGGGGCATCACCACGTCCCAGGCTTACTTCCCCAAAGACAACACCGCTGAGTTTGACAACGATTACACCATCGCCGACTGGCTCACCGGCTATTCCGAAATCAAGGACGCCACTTATGTCCGGGGATTTCTTGGCCGGATGCTCTTTGCCGGGGACGACGGTGTGAAAAAGGTAAAGGTTCTTTCCGGTGGGGAAAAGGTACGCTGCCTTCTCTCAAAGATGATGATCAGCGGCGCAAACTGCCTGATTTTGGATGAACCCACCAACCATTTGGATATGGAATCCATCACCGCTCTCAACAACGGCCTGATAAAGTTCCCCGGCGTGGCTCTTTTTGCCTGCCATGACCATCAGTTCGTGCAGACCACGGCCAACCGGATTATGGAAATCTTACCGGACGGCAGCTTAATTGACAAGATCACCACCTACGACGATTACCTTGCCAACGATGAAATGGCCAGAAAACGTACCGTCTACACCAAGCAGGTGGAAGAAGGGGAAAACTGAAATACGATTTCCTGACAGCCACAAGATGGCCGGATAACATACCGTCTACACCAGGCAGGCGCAAGGAAGGGAAAACTAATCTGCGATTATCCTGCCAACCTCAAGACGGCCGGGAAACGTACCGTCTACACCAAACAGGCGCAAGAAGGGGAAAACTGATCTATGAAAACAGTAGATTTACATGTACATTCCAATAAATCCGATGGAAGCTTTACGCCTACGGAGCTGGTTCAATATGCCATACAAAAGGGCCTGCGCGCTTTTGCCCTGACAGACCACGATACCACGGACGGAATTGACGAAGCGCTGAAAGCCGCCCAGGGGAAAAACATCGAGGTGATACCCGGCATTGAATTTTCTTCCGAATATGAAGGGAAGGACATTCACATCGTAGGTCTTTACATCGACTACAAAAGTGATTTTTTTAAACGCCGGCTGCAGAATTTTGTGAACGGGCGCACTATCCGCAATCAGGAAATGTGCAAACGCCTGACCGATTACGGCTTTCCCGTTACCTACGAGGAAATGTTGGAAGAATTTCCCGGCTGCGTCATCACCCGTTCCCACTATGCAAAATTCATGCTAAACCGCGGATACACCAAAACCCTCAAGGAAGCCTTTGACCGGTATATCGGGGATACCTGTCCCTGCTTTGTCCCCCGTAAAAAAATAACCCCTATGCGGGCGGTAGAAATCATCTTAAAGGCCGGCGGTTTCCCCATCCTTGCCCATCCCCTGCTCTACCACATGAGCAGTCAGAAATTAGAGAAGCTTGTTTCTCTCTTAAAAGATATGGGCCTGCAAGGATTAGAAGCGGTTTACTGCACTTACAGCACCTCAGACGAGCGCGAAATGCGCACCCTCGCCGCCAAATATGATTTGTGCATAAGCGGAGGCTCCGATTTCCACGGCAATGCAAAGCCCGGGCTGGACCTGGCCACCGGCTATGGAAAGCTTTTTATCCCTGAAGAAATTCTGGACAAAATCAACGAGCGTAGGAAATGGATGGCCGCCCATCCCGAACAAATAAAACCGACTAAAATTCTTTTTACCGATTTGGACGGAACCTTACTTGACAGCCGGAAACAAATCAGCCCCTATACAAGAGAGATTTTAGAACAATGGAGCCGGGCAGGCCATAAGCTGGCGCTGTGCTCCGGCAGGGACGTCAACAGTGTGAAGGATGTAAAAAGATACCTTCACCTTGACCTTCCAAATATGTATGTAATCGGCTATAATGGCGGACAGATTTACGACTGCACCGAAGATAAAACCATCCACCGGGTGGCCCTGACCTTGGAGCAGACCGCCCACATTTTAGAGGAAGCCGATAAATGCGGCGTCCATGTTCACACTTACACGGAGACAAATATTGTCTCTCCAAAAGAGGACGAAGAACTGGTTTACTACAGACGAGTCATCAAAACCCCCGTCATCATAAATCCAAATGTAATGGACGAACTGACGCAGGGCCCCTGCAAATGTATTGGAATAGAACTGAAAGATGCGGATAAGCTTGAAAATTTCCGGCTTTCCCTTTTACTCTGGGCAAAAGAAGAAGGGGTTTCCATGATTTACTCCAATCCTTACTACCTGGAGTTCTTCCCGGCTGCCTCGGGCAAAGGCGCCGCTGTGAAAACCCTTTGTGAGCTCCTTGGCATCAATCCATATTTTTCGGTGGCCGTTGGGGACGCCCAAAACGATCTTTCCATGATTGAAGCGGCGGGGATGGGAATTGCTATGTGCAATGGCAGCGAGGACGTTCGGATGGCCGCGACCACCATCACCGCTTACGACAATGATCACGATGGGCTGGCGCATGCGTTGGTTGATTTGATATAATTTGCCTGTGGCAAAAAAAATAAAAATTTTACTTGCTTTTTTTGTCAATTTATATTATATTAAATGAGTGCGATGCACATCACGAATGGCTCGTTGGTCAAGCGGTTAAGACGCCGCCCTCTCACGGCGGAAACAGGGGTTCGATTCCCCTACGAGCTGTGACTGTTTTTGAACAGCCCAACCCAAAAAGTTCTTGGAGTTCAGCATTTATGTTGATTTCAAGAATTTTTTTATATTTAAAGGCTGCTTTCATAAATAAAAGGAGTAATTCATGTATCGTTTGTGCCGCAAAGCGGCATGTCGGGAAATGTGGAAGTTTTTCAATCCTCTATTTCCAGTGAATCGCCACACCTAAAGTTTCCATGTTTAATACATTTCTTTTTATGATATACTTTTTCAAACAGTTTACTGGAATTATTTCTTTCATTTGAACAATAGAATAATAATTTTAAATATGTATACTCATCTTCTTTCCATATTTCCTCCAGATTATTGGAAAATGCAAATTGTAAGGCATATAACGCATTACCGTCATTTTTCTTATAAGGATTTATTATTTTAATTTTATCTTTTGGATAATCAAGATCATATACATTTAAAATTGTTCCACCATTTCCGACCGATATAGTTATCAATTGGAATTGTATATGAATATTTGTAATATAAAACCTGGATTTGTTAATTATTTTTATATGATACTCTTTTTCATTATTAACGGCAATCTGATTTGATATCCTTACTTGCGGTTTTCTATTCCAGTAATACCAATTAAGAAGTATTGACGCAATTATTCCTGAAATAATTCCGGATATTATACTTGATGAAAAATCAATTAACATAATAATTTTCTCCTTATATGATATATATACTTGTCGTTCATTTATCAAATTAACATATTGTTCCTTCGCTTTTCCTCATAATATTTTACCGAAAATTCCAGTGTTCATTTGATATCGTAAACTTTATCATATTTTGGGATATTATGTTAGGAACTATTATTCTCACCTTCGGAACTATAGGACCTTTAAAGCAATATGAACCTTAGAGATTGTAAGGATAATATTCATATGTACTGTCAGAAAGGATAGTATGAAACTTCTTAATTCTTCGTCTTTTATCATTTGAGTATTTTATTGTCATATCGTACCCAGCCAAGGTAATGAATCCCGCTTTCCAAAAATCCGGTAATTTCACGGATTATTTCTGTTCGTCCTGTAAAGGAAGGCACAATCCCATCCGGAATATCTGACAGATAATTCGGATAATCAGATAACGATTGGTTATATCGCCCAAACCATTCCTCAAGATATTGTCGGATTGCTTCTATGATTTATTTTTGTCACCGAACTGATTAAGATAAGCATATCCACTATTCTGTTTGAAATGAATTTTCCTGCGTTCCCTTTTCTATATTTGGGGACAAATCGGTACAATTTTCTTTTGCATCGGTATTTATTTCATTTCCTGACACCTCGGTTTCAGATGGATCTACTGCTGATTCTTCGGTCTGATATGTCTTTGTCGCAGGCAAACCGATGCTTCGGCTATTGTATCCGACGACATATGTAAATACTGCCATACTAATAATAAAAGCAGCCCAAATAAAACTGATTGCACGGCGAACATTTATATATTCTTTTTTTGTATTCTTAAATGCAACATCATTATTTACTGCTATCTGAATATCCCTCTCATCAAGAACTCCGTTATAGTTATTTTTTAAATCATAATATGATTTTTCAAGCCATCCCCACTTTGTATTCCCTGCTATTACCGTAACAATCATATACAACAGAGAAACTATTGTAAAAATGGCACATACAGCAACAATATTGGATGAAACTTTGACTTGCGTGAAACTGCTGAAATCAATCGAATCTGTGAGCAATACAGTCATTAAAAACACAATTATGGCAACAAAATTATTTCTAATGCCCTCCACCAGATCATGTGCAAGTTCCTGAAGCTGTCCTGCTGATTTCACGATAAATTCTGACAGTTTGTTCTTTAATTCAATATACTGATCCGTATGTTTCTTCTGATATATCACATAGTTTGCAACAGCCGAATTGCGGATGTTTTCATCAATACCTAAAATTGCATCAGATGTTTTGCAGTATATATTAATGATATTTCTCACAATGCCGGCGCGGTCTATCCCGCCTTCATCTTTATGTATCCAACTATAAATTTCCCATACACATTTGTTTACACTTAATTGCTCCAATGTATATTCATATCCGCTAGTAATCGGATCAAACTGTAGAACAGCCTTATTCCCTACAATATTAGAGGTATTGGCAATATACATATAGGATAAAATATTCCTCAGCTTGTCAAATAACACTTTGATTCTGTCATAGCGTTTATCATACATATGTTCGATAATGGCAAAATCCTGTGGAACCAGTGGATATTGTGTCCTCCCAAAAAATACGCTGGAATCATTGCAGTTTTTGATATCACTATCACGGCTTCCGGAATTGTCCCAAGTTACTGCCTCAGGTTCAGATGCAAAAGCGATAGAGCTTGTATGAATACAACTGTCACAATTCACAACCTGAAAACAAATATGCTGCCTTGCACCGGCAAATAACATTGCAAACAATTGAAGGTTCTTTTCTCGTTCCTGTCCGCACAGAAATTCGGAGAAGTTTTCTATGCTGTAAACACTGATGATTCCATTTGTAAATTTCTTCTGAATTCTTATTTCAATTTTTACAGTATCATCTTGCTCCAGCTGTAACTTATAATCTTCGTATTCATTTTGTTCCAAATTTCCGGTATTTTTAAAAGTAAAATCCTCGGCACTATAGAACCTGATTTCCATATTATCGCGCTTTAAACAATTATTGCATAAATCAGCTAATCCTTCCGCTGAAGGCAAGTCTGGCGCGGCTATTTCATATTTAATTGAAAATGCATCCACATTATCTTCACATAAAATAAGACTTAAGCTTCCGAATATTTGATTGGAAAGCCGTAATATATCCGTCATACACTCACCTCTTTTGAATCTCACTATTCCGTATCATTATAGAAAGACATAAATGTATCATTATCATCGCATGAAATGACAAGCACCTTTTCACCTGTAATCCTTTTCTCTGCATTTATCATCCTTCGTCTGTCAGGCTGCGCTTCCAGCACCATTAAGTTGACATATTTGTTGACACGATACTTTGTTCTGCTGTTTTTATTGACAACGCTTGGGTCTGCATGGAATTGGGTATCAAATCTGCCACTGTCAGCTTTATCCAGCAGCCTTGTCTTAATTTCTTCCTTATTAACAGACGGTTCCGTTGGCTGATATGCGTCAAACAGTGAGCCTATCAAATCCGGATAGTTAATCAATTGGTCTGACTGCAGGGCATGATTAAGAGAATTTTTCAAATTATAGTAATCATAAAGCGATTTCCCTTTTACTGACCGCCTCAGTTCCCGATTCACGATATTCAAAACTTCTTCTGTGTTTACTCTATCCGAGTTGGCCTCCCTGACCTCAAGAAAGTCCCTTGTCCAATACTGAGCTCCTGTGCCGGAAAATACTTTTACATTTCCATGTGTTACATTTGCCCCCTCAACGGACAAGTTAATAACAGCGGATTTCCACACGCGCTTATTTTCCCCGGGGAAGCCAAAGTTTTTAGCTAATGTTTCACCATTATACCATTCCGAATGTTCAACTTTTGCAATGATAAACTGATACTCGCCGTCTTCCAAAATAAGTGTCTGTACGATGCTGCCGCGCTGCAATTTTGTCAGGTGTTTCATCTTTTCCTGAGTAGCCTGCTCAATAGTAAAAAGTTTCCGGGCAATACTATTTGACAGTTCCAAGGGCAAAGCTTCATCCTCCGGCCTGTTTCCCTGTTGAATGATATCCGCCGTCAAATCTGCGACACAATGCATGACCGTAGTATTATGATCCGGAACGAAATACATCTTGGATGCTTTGTTTTCGGATGTTGCAAAGCGAATATATTCCGCAATATAAGAATCAAAATCCGAAGGAATCTCCTTTTGAACCGGATTATCCATACTCAAATCTAAATTGTGCAGAGAACGATACAAAATTTCCATCTCTTTTGGCTCCTCCTTTGTATTTTTTACTTAAATGCCCCCTATGCGCTCCTGCATCAAAGCATTTAAATGTTCTTCCTGTTCCTGCTGTGTATCAAAACAGGAACCATCCGGCAGGATTATTCCAATTAAATTGCATCCCTCAAATTTGCATTCCACAACTTGGTCATCCTTCAAACTCGAATAACACAAGTCGGCATTCACAAAAGAAGTTCTAAACATCCTTCCGTCAATTCCTTTTCAATCTGTTATGAAGCATATACTTTGCTGTATCCGGATTTATGCATATGATAGCCCTTCTGACAATTGCCAGAAGGGCTATCATATGCATTGCCAATTCTATTCTGTTAAGCTTCCTGTTTTTTAAAGTGTTTACTTAAACATACCTTTTAGCGTATCAGCAGCTTTAGATACGCCGTCTATCGTCAGCTTTGCCTTTACACCGTCAATGATTTTCATGACAACGTCATCCGGCAAATCCACGCCAATTACCTTTTCTATTACTTTTACAGGCTCCTTTTCAAATTGTTCTTTAATATTCGGATTTTTAGAAACCTCATCTACAATCTTGTTGATCTGTCCTTTTATATCCATCATACATTCCTCCCTATTATCTGTCTTTTTACAACTTTATTGTATAATACATATGTATAAAATTCAAGGAATTAACATTTCCATAACATTAATTCGGAATACCTCCCCGCACCGTTGGATCACATTTCAAAATGCTTTTTCTATTATAAATATCCAAACAATTCTATTTTTCTCCATAATGATACGGGTATACCAAGATATATAGCTGTTCAAAAATCCCTGATCACAAGAGTAACCGTCCCTTCATTCGTAAAATACACGTCTGTCCCCAGCTTTTTCAGTATCATACAAATCTCATCATCCGCCGGTTTTTCGTCTGAGCTGGTAATTACCGCCACCTTTGGTGAAACGGCCATCAAAAATTCTTTCGAATTTTTTCCCTTGCGCCCATGGTGGGGAACCTTTAGTACGTCATGGGAAAGCTCAAATTCCTTTTGTATCAATAACTCTTTTAACCGCTCCTTTTCACAGTCCCCCGCAAACAAAACGCGCTTACCCCCATGAAGTTTGTCCCCACAAGTCATGCTGATTACCAGGGAAAAGTCATTGTCTTCCTCCTTATAATCCTTCTTTTGCGGAGGATAAATTAAAAATTCAACACCATCTAAGGACAGTTTCATAGTCTGTGTAACTACGTCCGGCTCGATTCCCTCGTCTATCATAGCCTCCACATACTCTTTGTACTGGCCGCTCTCCGATTCATAGTCGGGCTGTAAAACATTCTCCGTTTCCACCTCTTTTATAATCCGGTCTGCGCCTCCGACATGGTCTTTGTCAAAATGTGTTATTACCAGGTAATCCAGTTTGTCAATGCTCTGCTCTTTGAGGTAACCCAAAATAGCATCCGCAGTGTCATCATATCCGGCGTCTATCATCACCTGATGCCCGGAGGTTTCAATCAGGATGGCGTCTCCTTTTCCCACATCAAAAAAAGTTACTTTGGCCTGGCAGTCCTGCATTGGCATTTTCTCGTCCGCCACGGTGCCTTCCTGTTGTATATAGATATCCTGCTCCTTTTGACTTTCCTTCTGGCTGCAGCCAAACAGAAAAACAAAGGTGCAGAAAAGTAAAAAAATTCTCTTTTTCATGGTAATCCTTCATGCTTTCAACGGGTAAGAATAGAAAGGTATGTTCCTAATTTAGTATATCAAACGTCCACAAAATGACAACTCATTTTCATAATGTAAACAGGGAAAATACCAATGTCTTTAAGTTTAGCGCCTAAACTTAATGAAACAAAGCTATCTTTCGTACGATATTATTGGCGGTAAAATCGCTAACGATCAAACTGCCAGAACCTTACAGCTTTATACCCCGGAGGTTATGGTGTTCCTGGCTCTGACGATACAGATGATATCGCAATCAAGACTCTTTTACCCAATCGTTTAGATGAGCAGTTCTGCTTCCGTAATGAAAAAGCAATCCTTTGTATCAGACCGCATCTTAAATCTAAAAACATATATGTATTTCAGGCTTTTACATAGACCTGAATCTCTGATACCGCTCTTCCCTAATCTGTTTTCTTGACTTTCCATCAAATGTTTTCAAGAAATCAAGAATTTTCATTTTAAGGTATCCGGCTATATCATCTACGTTCTCTGGTGTTGCGCCTCCAAATTCGGGAATAATCCGATCTATTATGCCCATTCTTTCCAAATCATTTGCTGTAATATGCATCATTCCTGCGGCCTCTTCTGCTCGTGACGAATCTTTCCATAGAATAGATGCATATCCCTCCGGTGTTAATATTGAATATGTAGCATTTTCAAGCATCCACACTTCATTTCCAACTGCAACTGCCAGGGCTCCTCCGCTGCCCGCTTCTCCGGCTATTATGGCTAAAACCGGAACCTCAAGATTGGACATTTCCAATAAATTACGTGCAATTGCCTCTCCCTGTCCACGTTCTTCCGCTTCCATTCCCGGATAAGCTCCCATGGTATTAATAAATGTTATGATTGGCCTGTTAAATTTATCGGCCTGTTTCATTAGACGAAGCGATTTCCTATACCCCTCCGGACTTGGCATACCCCAATTTTTCTTCACATAATCTTTTATATTTTTTCCGCGATCCACCATAATAACCGTTACTGGTTGTCCATCAATTAAGGCAATTCCCCCTACCGCAGCCTCGTCATTGCCAAAATATCTGTCTCCTTTAAGCTCTACAAAAATATCAAATATTTTGTTAACATACTCTGAAATTGCCGGGTGCTTTGTACTGCGAACATGTTGGACTCTCTCCCATGGCGTTTTTTTGACAGATGTCATTTTTTTTAGTTGTGCCTTTGACAAATTAAATAAGTCATTTTTTGTAATTTCCCGAAAATTAGCATAACCATTGTTATTACCATTCGTCATTATCAAAAAAAGCATCATCTGTTTCAATCTCTTGCGTTCAACAATGCCATCAATCATGCCATGCATTTCCTGAAACTCAGCGGTTTGAAATCCCTCAGGCAAATCCTTTCCTATCGTTTGTTTGATAACCCTTTGTCCTGCAAATCCAACTAACGCACCAGGCTCAGCCATAATAACATCGCCTAGCATTGCAAAGCTTGCAGTTACACCGCCCATGGTCGGATCTGTTAACACTGAACAATAAAACTGTCCCGCATCACTGTGCTTTGCAATTGCAGCAGCTGTTTTTTCCATCTGCATAAGAGAAATGATCCCCTCCTGCATACGGGCTCCTCCTGAACAGCAGAACATAAAAACAGGAATTTTTTCTTTTGTCGCTCTTTCTATTGCCAGAGTGATTCTTTCTCCAACAGCGTATCCCATACTTGCCATCAGAAACTCCGCATCACAAACCCCTATACAGACATCCTTTCCGAATACAGTTGCTTTCACTACAATTACAGCTTCGGACAATCCGGTTTTTTCTATCGCATTCTTAATTTTATCCTCATACCCTTTTGTTTGAATCGGATTACCAGTTTTAACATCTTCAAACCATTCTCTAAAAGAATCCTTATCCGTGCATAATGAAATTCTTTCTCTGGCTGGTATACGCATATAGCTGCCACAATACTTGCAAATGTATTTCCGACTTTTTAGATACCTTGTTTCCTGTTCTCTTCCGCATTTTTTACACTTCATGGCCTTCTCCCTCATATTCTTTATTTGCAATAACAGCATTACCATCACTTCCGGACATGTACACCCTTCTTTTTAATCCTCATGACCTTTGCATACAATAGGCAAAACTTATTGTCATTCGTTAAATAGATGTTTCACATTCGTCTGGCTTTCCGCCAAGCAATTGCCCTTTCACATACTTAAGTATGACTTTTCTTTCGAGGAACATCAAAACAAACGCCGACACGCTTCGCGAGTCGTCTTATTGTAATAAGAAAAAGCATTGCAAGCAAAAATACCACGCCCCACCTGATATATACGTTCTGATATAAAATAAGTGAAAGTGGTATCATAAATAGCGCTGACAGGATAACTCCTATTACATCGCTTGTCGAAATAATATCTGTTCTATTCATAGTACGGGTCATATAAAAATGCATTACAATTAAAATAATATAGCAAAGTGCTGTTACATAACTGGCGGCTAAATAACCAAAAATTCGTACAAAAATGAAATCTAAAGTCAAATTAATAAGAGCAGTTATTCCCGTTAATATTGCGGCATAGTGCGCTTTCTTATAAAATGTTTCTAAGCTTCCCAATTGTGTCACAATCAAATTAAAAATCCCGCTTAACATATTTGCCGGAAGCAAATACACAGCCGGAGCATAATTTTTCCCCCCTAATACCATCACCAGTTCAGGGCCTATCATAATAACTCCAAATGTACAAAATATAATAAACCACATATATATTTTGAATGTCTTTTGTATCTGAAAATATTCTTTTTTATTCAATTTATCGTAAAACCATGGTGACCATGCATTATTCAGACACTGAACAAAAATCAGTATAATATGAGCGCAGCTTGTGGCTATCCCCAAATACGCCACAGCTTCCGCAGTAGAAAGATGTTGTACAATAATCTTGTCTGATGAGAGTAATATCTGCCCGGCAAGATAACTGAACACAAGTGATATTGCAATCTTAATTGCATATTTCCAATAGCTTACTCTTATATTACGGCTCTTTATTAAAAATGATATATAAAATATAAATCCTAAAATTGCTATTGGCATATATTGCCCTAATACGCGCCCAAAAAGCCTGTCCCCTTCCATTACATGCGCTAAAAATAATGCCAAAAGGGAACTGACAATAACGGCTCCAAAGGAAAGCGCTGAACTGAGTTTGTAATGATATCTGATTCTCTGGCGAACCTGGAACATCTCAAATGCCGGATAGGTAAATAAATATACAAACATTGCCAGAATATATTTTCTATGCATATGCAAAATTTTTTCAAAAAAAGACGGGAATATAAAATAAAGTAAAAGTACAACGCCAGTTATCAGTGTACTCAAAAACAGGCACGATGTTGAATAGCCATTTAATGATTTTTCATCTGTGAAATCAAAGCGCGCTCTGTTAACCGTTGCATAAATCTCAATTCCGCATACTATCAAAAAAATAGACTGCCAATTAGCAAACACATGAAAATTTCCAAATTGTTCTGTCGTTAAAAGCCTTGAAAAAATCGGCGTTGTAATAAATACCATTGCACGCGTCAAGAAATTTGATACCGTATACCAAAAACCCGATTTCAGAACAATTCCTGAATCATCACCAGAACTTTTCATAATATCTATGCCTCCGCATATCGCAAGTTTTGCTTGCAATACTACACTAATAAATCGTTTGGGAGCGTATCCCCAAACTTAATTCCTCCTTCTTATACCAAATTTCAATCTGACTTTTCCGGGATTCTGTTTTGACCACAGCATAATGCATCCCAGCAGTCCCCAAAAATATTTATAATACCAGAATGAGTCGGATAAATATAGTTTTACAGATGTACTAAAAAGAATAATCAATAGCATCGCCCACTCTTCATCCTTATTTTTTAGATACATACGAAGTATACTCTTCACAAGAATTAGAATGAAAACACTGCCCAGAAATATTCCATAATCAATCCAAATTTCCAGAAAAATATTATGACAATATCCCCAATAAAAGCTGGGGCCAATCACATAACGATCACCATAAAATCCGGCGCCAAATATTTTATTGTCCTCTATAATATCTATTGCCATCTTCCAGATTCTATTTCTACCGGAATTGCTCACTAATTTTCCCGACAAAAGCATTTCGATAATGCGTCCGGATATATTCACATTTTCTACCAATCTTATTATAATAGTTTGTATTTTCTCAAAACCAATGCAAATTAAGACCAAAGAAGCTACAAATATAACAAATAAAACTCCTATCCGCTTAGTTATATCTTTTGTTTTTCTCCAATCCTGAACAAAAATCAAAGCTATCGCCACGGCTATTTCTATAAATGCGCCTCTGGATCCTCCTACAATGATGACAAACATCCCAAACAAAGAAGCCGCCAAATACAATAACTTTTTAGAATTCCAATAAATATATAAAAAAACAATGCAGCAAAAAGCCACATTATAGCCCCAGTCAAGGTTATATGTGTTTTGTATTTCATTTCCAAGATAATCTATTGTTATCCAGTATCCTCTCTTCAAAAACCTGTAAAAAAGTAATAAGTAATATAAAAACAATGGTTTTGCACAAAACATAATACTATTCAGAAGTTTTCTTTTATCTGTAAAAAGACCAACAAAAAATAACATCCATATACCGGAGGAAAATGGAAAAATTTTTAAATTTAATCCATACTCTTTGTGTCGAAACCACCCGGCATACTCCGGATGAGAAAGAGCGGTAACCAATATTGTGGCAAATACAAATACATAAATGGGCCACACTTTTGTCTTATCCTTAAAAGAAACACTCATAAACGCAACTATCGAAAAGCATAAAATAAGTCCGTTTATCGTCCAAGACACCAGCATTGCTCTGCCCCCAAAATTTGGAATCAAAAAATTAAGAGTTGTGCGAATAATATCACTAAACATATATACAATAAACGTCCACGCAACAATACTATCCGTTCCTTTGTACCTTATGATCTCGCTTAGACTTCCTTCCGGCAAATTTAGTTCCCTGCCTGCTGCCATTACCTCTCCTCCAACTCTTTATATAATATTTTCCCTGTACTTGAGCGTGGAATTTGAGGTATGTAATTCACCTTAAAAATATTTCTAAACAGGTGTGTTTTCTCACTAATAAAATCCACTATGCGATATTTACTTTCATTTTCCGAAATATAAATTCTCATCAATTTATCATTACCGGTACATGCACAATCTATATTAAATTCATCCCGAATCAAGCGCTCACACTGATCCAGGCTGATTCTTAATCCATATAATTTTAAAAATCGGGCACTTCTTCCTATTATATAGTAGCAGCCATCCTCATCCCTTTTTGCAATATCTCCTGTAATATATATTCCTTTTCTCTCATCGCCTTTCAGGAGATCGTCCCTGCAATATGCATACCCCATTGTCACATTTTCACCTGTATATCCCAATTCGCCTTCTGCCACTGCCTCTTCAATCCGCCTTTTGCTCCCATCACAGAGAAATAATTCCCCTCCGGGTATTGCCCTACCAATACTGCCAGTCTTTTCTAATGCTAATTCGGGAGCAAGATATGACAATCTGGCAGTCGTTTCTGTTGTCCCAAAAGTGGCAAAAAATTGTTTTCCATATGCATTTGCATATCCGGCAATTTTATGATACAGCTGATCACTCAGTCTACCGCCGCCTTCTGCCAATATCCGCAAATCCGGCATGTTCTTTCTGAAAAAGCCAAGCCTGTCAAATACTTCATAGCTAAACGGCACTCCTGTAAAATCTGTAATTTTCTCTTTTTGAAGTCTATCCCAAAACTCCGGATTCATTAAACTATGGTTGGTCAATGTCACTTTTGCGCCTGCATACAGATGGCTGCAAATGACCGATAATCCCATGGTATACTGCATAGGTAAATCAGCCATCCCATTGTCCGTTGGTAAAAAGCCAAAAAAAGATGCCACTGTCTTATAGCTATATTCCAGATTCTTATATGAATGTCTCACGAGTTTAGGGGAACCTGTACTCCCAGATGTGGTTAACAATAAGGAAAGCTCTTTGTTTATTTCATATAGCGAATCGTCAGTCTCTAATAGACAATATTCCAGCGCATTCCATACATCCTTTTCTTTATAAAACTTGTTTCGCATAGATAATGGCGCCCAAAAATATTGTGGACGATAAATTTCCACTAATTTATCAAGCAATGTCTGATCTATGTCTTTATCGAGCAGCAAAGGTACAATTTTGTTTTCAATACAGGAATAAAATCCTGCGACAGCCCCAATTGCATTAGAACACATTATGAAAATCACACTTCTTTTTTCCAATTTCTCCTTAAACTCTTTTGAGAATTGTTTTAATTCACCATATGTTAGCGTGCAATAAGAGTCATCAATTAATGCCACTTTTTCATCGGGTTTACACTCTATTGACAAAAACATAAAACCCCTCCCTTATAAAGATGTACAACCATCCACACCTAAAATCTGACCGGAAATATATTTTGACTGTTCCGAAGCCAAAAAAAGACATGCATTTGCAATGTCCTCCGGCTCAGCCATACGGCCCATAGCAATTTTCTCTAATCTCTCTTTTAAGTAAGTGGAATCCGTCTGCTTGATCATTTCCGTATTCGTCAATCCTGGTGCAATTGAATTTACTCGGATATTGTTTGATGCCAATTCCTTAGCTGCTGATCTCGTTGCTGCAATGAGAGCCCCTTTGCTAGCCGAATACACTAATTGGCCTTTGTTTCCCTGCCTTCCGACAACAGATGAAATATTAATGATGCTGCCGCCACTTTTTTGTCTTATCATTACTCTGGCCGCTAATTGCAACATTTGAATAGCCCCATAAACATTGACAGAAAACATATGCTCCATGTTCTTTCTGCTTATCATTCCTATCTTTTCATTTAATTCCACACCTGCGTTATTCACCAAAACATCTAAGTGTTTTTCTTTTTCCTGAATTGCATAAACCGCCTCAAAGCATTGCTTTTCTTCTGACACATCGCAAATTAGCATATAAATCTTATTTACATGCTCTCTATTCCAATTCTCAATCCATTCTGCATTTTTTTTGCTGCGCCCTGTAATGTAAACATTGGCATGATTAATAGAATATGTTTCTGCTATCGCTCTCCCAATCCCTCTGGTCGCGCCTGTAATCAGACACACTTTCCCTCTCAGCATCAGAATTCCACTCCTTTTTCTTTTAGCAGACGTATTCCATTGGTATAGGAGGCAAAATGAAGAATTTCATCTGTCTCAAACATAATGCCAAAAGTATCTTCAAGCTCGGAAATCAACGCCATATGTGTGATAGAATTCCATTCATCTATATTCTTAAACGAAAATTCACTATCTAAATTTTTCGGATTTACGTGAAAAAGCTGCGTAAAAATATCTCTATATTTTTCTAAATTTCCCATAGCTGTTTTTCCTCATATCATCAGGCAATAAACAGTGTCCAGAAAATCTATTGAAAATTTTTCCACCTGTGCGGTTGAATACAAGCTAAGTTGACAATCAAAAATTAG
>ERZ777011.1525-NODE-1525-length-23580-cov-3.164123_pt1 | contig 23580 bp, 23 predicted proteins | sample MGYA00374964_ERZ777011 | MGnify/ENA primary metagenome ERZ777011 (study PRJEB29310, sample SAMD00008975) | mouse gut metagenome | study: EMG produced TPA metagenomics assembly of the Metagenome analysis of fecal microbiota from mouse which was promoted... | reverse complement strand
TTTTTTTGAAAAGGCAGGCGTCGTCCACTGTTGTGGGTCTTGCGGCTATGATTGTGGTTGCCAATATTCCCTATCATTTTTGGGAGCGGTTTGCGGCAATGGGTTATATTACATCTATCATATTGATTTTGCTGATCATTCCTTTTGGGGTGGAGGCGAACGGCGCTAAGAGATGGCTTAAAATAGCAGGTATATCCGTTCAGCCTGCGGAGATTGCCAAGATAGGCATGATTTTGTGTTTGGCCAGCCTGATTTGCAGGATGGGGCGAAAAATAAGGAGCGGAAAAGGTTTTTTCATTGTGCTGATGATTCCCATGCCGGTATGCCTTCTGGTGTGGAAGATCACGGAAAATATGAGCTCGGCGATTATCATACTTGGAATCGCAGTGCTGATGCTTTTTGTATCATGTCCTGACTATAAACGATTTATTCTACTGGGCCTTTTGGGGATTGCCGTCTGCGCCCTGGCCGTGTTTGTGATTGTAAATGCGGCTGACTCCGACACTTTGGGCGTGCGCGGAACCCGTATCTTAGCCTGGCTTGACCCGGAGGCATATGCCAGCGGCAAAGGGTTTCAGACCCTGCAGGCGCTTTATGCCATAGGCTCAGGCGGTATACTCGGAAAGGGTTTAGGGCAGAGCATGCAGAAGCTTGGATTCATTCCGGAGGCCCAGAACGACATGATTTTTTCCATTATCTGTGAGGAGCTGGGTTTATTTGGGGCTATTTCCATTTTACTGATGTTTGTGCTGCTGATATGGCGGTTTATGGTGATTGCCAATAATGCCTCCGATTTGTTCGGCGCGCTTTTGGTGGTCGGGGTGATGGGGCATATTGCCATACAGGTTATCTTGAATGTGGCGGTGGTAACCAACACCATTCCCAATACGGGAATTTCCCTCCCCTTTATCAGCTATGGAGGCACTTCCGTCCTTTTCCTTCTGGTGGAAATAGGGATTGTCCTAAGTGTGGGAAAGGGAATACGACTCAAAGATTTATAGTACAAGATGCATTTTCTTATGGCGTACATATAGTAGAATAGGTCTAACTTTTGAAACCGGAAGGCAGATGGTGAAAATTTGGATGCTATTCATATTTTAGGAGGAAATGCTCTTTTTGGAGAAACGAAAATACAGGGATCCAAAAATGCGGTGCTGCCGGTGATGGCGGCCGCCCTTTTGATAAAGGATGTCTGTATGATAGAAAACTGCCCCCATATTTCAGACGTATATCATATGCAGCAGCTTTTGGAAAGTATAGGATGTAAGGCAGTCTGGTCGAATGGAACGCTGACCATTGACGCCAGAAATATATTGGAAGACACGATGTCCGGGGACCATGTTACAGGGATGCGTTCTTCTATCACGCTGTTAGGAGCCATGCTTGGCAGGATAGGGGAAGTGACAATGGCTTATCCGGGCGGATGTGTGATTGGGGAGCGGCCCATAGATATGCATTTAAATGCTCTGCGGAGGATGGGAGTGGCAATTTATGAAAAAGAGGGCTGCTTCACTGCCAGGGCAAAGACCCTTGAGGGCGCGGTGATAAGACTCCCTGTTTCCAGCGTGGGAACCACCGAAAATGTGCTCTTAGCGGCTGTCATGGCAAAAGGAGTGACGGTCATCCAAAATGCTGCCAAGGAGCCGGAGATTGTGACTTTATGTGAATTTTTGCGGGAAGCAGGAGCGGTGATTGAAGGGATAGGCGGTTCCGTGCTGATCATACAGGGCGGACACAGGCTTCATGGCGTCAGATTCAGGGTGCCCGCCGACCGCATTGTAGCGGGAACCTATCTTATGAGCGTGCTTGGCGCGGGGGGACATATTTTTTTGGAAGATGCGCCTGTGGCCCAGATGCGGAGTATGCTTCGGGTGGCGGAGGAGATCGGCGCGGAAATCCATGTGACCAGAGAAGGGCTTAATATCATTGCAAAAGAGTACAAAAAGCCGATTCCGTACATTAAGACGGAAATTTATCCCGGATTTCCTACGGATATGCAGTCTCCGCTTATGGCGGTTTTATCTACCTGTGAGGGGAAGAGTATTATTGAGGAAACTATTTTTGAAAACCGCTTTCGGATTGTGGAATCTCTCCGGAAGATGGGGGCCCGCATTGAGCTAAAAGGAAGGCGCCAGGCGGTAATTCAAGGTGTGGACAGTCTTTTAGGATGCGAGGTGGCAGCCGAGGAACTTAGGGGAGGAGCGGCCCTTGTAATTGCCGGGAGCATGGCCCTTGGGGAGACAGTGGTGAAAAACTGCCATTTTATTGAGCGGGGATATGAAGATATTTGCAGAGATTACCGGAATTTAGGCGTTCATATATTTTCGAAGTAAGAGACGATTTGCTTTTCAGGGATTCCTTTCATAGCAGGGGGACTGTTTCAACCATGCCCCAAGCTATGTTTGAATGGGATAAATGTAGCAAGCCGAAGGATGAATGGTTATGCTTTTAAGAAAACACACTGGGTATGAGATTTTATGGCGAAGGTGAAACAGAAAAAAAACAAACAGACCGACAGGTTTAAAGCGGTGCCGCCCGTAAGCCGCAGGGCGCAGGATCCGGGGGCTTATTTTAGGAATCATAAAAGCCTGTTTATTATAGGAGGGATGCTTTTGGCCCTTGTGTTTGGTCTGTCGGCGGCGTATTCTTATATTATTACAAACTACTCGGTTACCACGGTATATGTGGAGGGGGCGGTCCATTATACCAATGATGAGATCATAGACATGGTAATGGAAGGGTATTATGGGAATAATTCCCTTCTTTTATCTTTGAAATACAAGGACAAGAGTATTACGGGGGTTCCCTTTGTGGAAAAGATAGACGTTTCCGTGCTGAATCCACATACGATCAAAATTGAGGTTTATGAAAAGGCGCTGGCAGGGTATGTGGAGTATCTGGAAAGATATATGTACTTTGATAAGGATGGTATTGTGGTGGAGAGCTCCTTTGAAAAGACGGAAGGAGTGCCGCTTGTGACAGGACTTCATTTTGACCATGTGGTTTTGTATGAGCCGCTTCCCGTGGAAGATCCGGGGATTTTTCAATCCATTTTAAATATTACCCAGCTTGTCAATAAATATAATCTGGTGACAGACAGAATTTATTTTGGCAGCGACGGTTCCCTTACATTGTATTTTGAGAATGTGAAGGTAGCCCTTGGAACCGGAGAGAATCTGGATGAAAAAATGATGGGACTGCAGTATATGCTGCCCGAGCTTAACGGAAGGAAAGGTACTTTGCGGATGGAAAGCTATACGGAGGGAACAAAGAATACTTCATTTGAGCCGGCGGAGGATGCAGAAGGATGAAGAAACGTTTAAAATAAAATAAAAAAAAGTTTTTAAAATTTCTAGTTGCGCATTTAAAGAAAAAATTATATGATAATCTATATGAGTTTAATAAACTGGTATAATTATGGGTAATTTTGATTGTGGAATGGTGAAGGAGGAAATACCTTGCTGGAAATAAAGACAAACGACGCTGAATCTGCTGCCAAGATCATAGTAATCGGTGTAGGCGGTGCAGGTAACAACGCTGTAAATAGAATGGTAGACGAGAGTATCACAGGAGTTGAATTTATTGGTATCAATACGGACAAGCAGGCGCTGCAGCTTTGCAGGGCGCCAAAGCTGTTACAGATTGGCGAAAAACTGACCAAAGGACTCGGCGCGGGGGCAAAGCCTGAAATCGGAGAAAAAGCGGCCGAGGAGAGCAGCGAGGAGATTGCGGCGGTCCTTAGAGGCGCGGATATGGTGTTTGTAACCTGCGGTATGGGAGGCGGAACCGGAACCGGTGCGGCCCCCGTTGTTGCCAAGCTGGCAAAAGATATGGGGATATTGACGGTAGGGGTTGTGACCAAACCTTTCCGTTTTGAGGCAAAAGCCCGTATGGTGAATGCTCTTAGCGGCATTGAGAAGATTAAGGATAATGTCGATACCTTGATTGTAATTCCCAATGATAAATTGCTGGAAATTGTGGACAGAAGGACGACTATGCCCGACGCCCTTAAGAAGGCGGATGAGGTGCTTCAACAGGCAGTGCAGGGAATCACTGACCTGATCAACGTTCCCGCCGTTATTAACCTTGACTTTGCAGACGTACAGACGGTTATGAAAGATAAGGGAATCGCCCACATCGGCATTGGTACCGGCAAGGGAGACGATAAGGCAAGCGAAGCCGTTAAGATGGCGGTGGAAAGTCCGCTGCTCGAGACTACTATTTCCGGTGCAACCCATGTGATTATCAATGTATCCGGGGATATTACACTGGCCGACGCATCGGATGCGGCAAGCTACGTGCAGGAGCTGGCAGGGGATGAAGTGAACATCATCTTTGGCGCTATGTACGATGAATCCCAGGGGGACAGCTGCCGTATTACGGTAATTGCCACAGGCTTAGAGGACGCTACCTTACCTACTAATAAGCCGATTTCCCCGCACAGCGCTTTTACCAATAAGTATATGAAGCCTGTGACGCCTAATATCACCATTCGAAATACGGGCGCGGGCGCCCCGGTGAGCGGTGCGAATACTATGCAAAATACGCTTGCAGGCCAAAATCAGACGCCGGTACCCCACAGGCCCGTGCAGGGAATTACCAATCCCGGAGAGATTAGGAGCAATGTAGTGGACAAGCATTTGGATATTCCGTCTTTCTTACAAAAGAAATAAGCGCGTATAATTTATGGAAGAATGTTCAGGCTGTATACCATAGGGTGTGCAGCCTTTTCCTTCCGGCGGGAAAAAACGGACAGGTTTGCCCGAACAATTGGCGACTGCCGCCGGAATATGGGCTTGGCAATATGGTTTAAAACAGTAAACTAACAGTGAAGTTTAAGGTTGAAGAAGAATCTTTCAACCTTGATTTGGGGTTCAAATGAGCATGCGAGCATGTTCACTTGAACCATAGGGACAAAATGAAATAAGAGGGAACAGTATAATGGAGAGAGAAAATTTGGAGTGGGCTGAAAAATGCCTTACGTTTATTGATGGAAGCGTCAGCTGCTATCATGCGGTGGAGCAAGTGGAAAAGCGGCTTATAGAAAGCGGCTTTGTGCAGTTGGATGAAAAAGATCCATGGAAAATTGTGCCGGGAGGGAGTTATTACGTAAAGAGGGGCGGTTCTTCTCTGGCTGCTTTCAAAATTCCGGATTCCGAAATCAAAGGCTTCCATATGGTCGCCTCCCACAGCGATTCCCCCTGCTTTAAAATAAAGACCAACCCTGAGATGACGCCGGAGGATAAGTACCTCAGACTCAATGTGGAGGGGTATGGCGGTATGATACAGTCTACCTGGTTTGACAGATGCCTTTCGGTGGCCGGCAGAGTGGTGTGCGCCGGCAAAGACGGGCTTCGGGCGGTTAATGTGAAGATAGACGAGGATCTTCTTGTGATTCCCAATCTTGCCATTCACATGAACCGGAATATCAACAAAGGCGTGGAGCTGAATATACAGACGGATTTGCTCCCTTTAATGGGTAGCCCAAAGACAAAGGGGAAGCTAAAAGAAAAGCTTTCGCATCTTGCAGGCGTAAAAGAGGAGGAAATTTTAGGGAGCGACCTGTTCTTGTATGTGAGGGAAAAGGGAAAACTGGCAGGAGCGGAAAAAGAACTCATGATTTCTCCTCGGCTGGATGATCTGGAATGCGTCTTTGCTTCCACGGAGGCTGTGATTGCGGCAAAACCTAAAGACTATTGCAACATTTGCGTTGTTTTCAATCACGAGGAAGTGGGAAATCACACAAGAGAGGGCGCTGCGTCCACCTTTTTGAGGGACACCTTAGAAAGAATCGGGGAAGGTCTTGGCAAAACAGGGGGCGATTACCTGAGACTTTTGGCGGACAGCTTCATGATTTCCGCCGACAATGCCCACGCCCTTCACCCAAACCATCCGGAAAAGGCAGACCCGGTAAACCGGCCGGTGTTAAACGGCGGCATCGTGATAAAACATCACGGCGGACAAAGATATACCACAGACGGCTTTTCGGAAGCTTATATGAAGTATCTTTGTACCACGGCGGACGTTCCTTATCAGGATTATCACAATCGCTCCGATATAGAAGGGGGCTCAACCCTGGGCAACGTTTCCGCCGGTCAGGTTTCCGTTTCATCCGCAGATATCGGCCTTGCCCAGCTTGCCATGCACTCGGCGGTGGAAACAGCCGGAAGCAGGGATGTGGAATATCTGGTGCGGGTTCTTAAGAAATTTTATGAAAAATAAATTCTTGTGTTTTATGCTCAGAAGTGCGTAGGGAAAGTTGCTTTGCAGCACGCACCCTGCGCGCAGGCATTCCTGTCTGATCTAAGGGGGATTATGATGGAAGACTTCGGATTCTTGCAGATGCAGGAGATACAAAAAGAACTACAGGAAAAATATAAGGAGAAATGGAAGCCTTTATCGCCCCAAACCGGGCGCGAGCAGCTTTTGTGGCTGTTAATAGAATTGGGCGAGGCTGCCGATATTATCAAGAAGGACGGCGACGAGAAAATTATGGAGGAGCCGGATGTGCGCAGACACTTTATCGAGGAAATGGCGGATGTGATGATGTATTTTAACGATGTCATGCTTTGCTATGGTATTTCAATTGAAGAACTAAAAAGCGTGTATCTGGAAAAGCATAAAAGGAATATGAAAAGATGGTAAGACAGGAAGGAAAGGGAAATGAATGTACCGGTACATATTATTTGATTTGGACGGAACACTGACCGACCCGAAGCTGGGGATCACAAGCTGTGTGCAGTATGCATTAGGTAAAATGGGAATAGAAGAACCTGACAGAGATAAATTAGAGCCTTTTATCGGCCCTCCCCTTTTGGACAGCTTTCGGGATTATTATGGTTTAGATGGAGAAAAGGGACAGCAGGCTGTTGCCTATTATCGGGAACGTTTTCGTACAATTGGTTTATTTGAAAATGAGATTTATCCGGGGATATCGCAGATGCTTGAAAAACTGCAAAAGGCAGGAATACATCTGGCAGTTGCTTCAAGCAAGCCAACCGTATTTGTAACACAGATTTTAGAATATTTCGGAATTCTTTCCTGTTTTGAAGTGGTTGTGGGAAGTGAGCTAGACGGCAGACGTTCTCAAAAAGACGAGGTGGTCAGGGAGGCTTTGACACAGCTATTGCATGGAACGGAAATGGAAGGGAAGGAGAGCGGCAATATGGCATACCGGCAGGACGTAGCCATGGTGGGCGACCGAAAGTTTGATGTGGAAGGTGCAAAGGCTTACCGGATAGTATCTGTCGGCGTGTCCTATGGATATGCGGCTGCGGGTGAACTTGAACAGGCAGGCGCTGACGTGATTGTAAAAACAGTAGAAGAATTGGGTGAAAGACTGTTAGAGAGTATTTGAAAAATGCTCCGAATCAGTTTTCATAATAAAAAAGAAAGGAGCAAAGAGATATGAAAAATCGTAAATTTGATACTATGAAAAATATCGGGAGGAAAACAAACATTTAATCGTGTTTCCTCCCACAAAATCAGGAGGAACAAATTTTGCATAAAAAAGTTTTTTACAGGTTAGTATCTTTTTATCAGCCCTATTTGGGCTTGTTTATTGCCGATTTAATTTCGGCTTTGGCGGTATCCGGCATTGCCCTTATACTGCCTTTGGGCGTACGGTACATTGCCGACAACCTATTGGAAAGCGGGAACGCCCGGTCAGGAAGTATTGCGCAGATGGGGCTTTGCCTGATAGCGCTGGTTTTGTTGCAGGGAGCCTGCCATTACTTTTGGGATTATCAGGGTCATTTCCTGGGAGCCAGGATTGAGCGTGATATGCGCGGGGAGATGTTCAGGCACTGCGAGAAGCTGTCTTTCAGCTACTATGACGAACATACGGTGGGAGATTTGATGTCCCGCATTACCAGCGATTCTCTGTCGCTGGCGGAATTTTTTCATCATGTGCCGGAGGATCTTCTGGTAAACAGTGTGAAGTTTGTGGGAGCCATAGTGATTTTGTTTCGGATTCACAGGCAGACCACCCTTATCATTTTGGCTTTTTTGCCCTTTATGCTGGTCTATACGTTGTATTTTAATAAAAAGATGGGCGTGGCGATGGGGCAGGCCAGAGAGAGTATGGGCCGTATCAATTCCCAGGTGGAGGATTCGCTGTCGGGGATACGGACGGTGCAGTCCTTTACCAACGAATCTTTAGAGGAGGAAAAGTTTACCAGGCAGAACCAGCGGTTTTTAGCTGACCGCCGGCTAAGCTATCGCAGCGAGGCGCAGCTGTACTGTGGCATGGATGCTTTTGCGGCGCTGTTGCCGATTGCGGTGGTGGTGTTTGGAGGGCTGGCAGTTCGAAAGGACGCTATGTCCTTAAGCGATTTACTGGCATTTTTATTGTATATCAGCTATTTTACCGGGCCGGTGCAGAGTCTGGTCAATACCAGCAGGCTTTTGCAGGAAGGGAAAAGCAGCTTTCGGCGTTATATGGAGCTGATGGAGACAGAGCCGGCTGTGCGGGACGGCTCTGAGCTGACGGAAATAAAAGATGTCAAAGGCAGGCTGGAATTTCGTCAGGTGGACTTTTGCTACGGCGAAGGCGAGGAAGTGTTTCGTGGGCTTAACCTGACCGTGGAGGCCGGAGAGTATGTGGCTCTGGTGGGGGCGTCGGGGGTGGGAAAGACTACCCTTTGCTCTCTGATACCGCGGTTTTATGAGCCTCAAAGGGGCCAGATTTTGTTAGATGGCGTTCCGGTGGAAAAGCTTCCCTTAGGGACATTGCGAAAGAACATAGGTATAGTGCGGCAGGATGTGTATCTGTTTCATGGGACGGTGGCGGAGAATATTGCTTACGGACGTCCCGATGCAAGTCGTGAGGAGATTGTCGCGGCGGCAAAGCAGGCGGGGGCCCATGAGTTTATCGAAAAGCTTCCCGGCGGCTACGAGGCGGACATTGGGCCCCATGGAGTGAAACTTTCGGGAGGTCAGCAGCAGAGGCTGTCCATCGCCAGAGTATTTCTGAAAGATCCTGCGATTTTGATTTTTGACGAGGCGACCAGCGCTCTGGATACCTACAGCGAAAAGGTGGTGCAGCGTTCTTTGGAACAGCTGGCAAAGCAGCGCACAACGCTGGTGATTGCCCATCGTCTTTCTACGGTGTTAGGTGCCGGATGTATTTTGGTGCTGGATGAAAAGGGCATTTGTGAGAGAGGAACCCATAAGGAGCTGATGGATATGGGCGGCGTATATGCCGGTCTTTACCGGGCGTCGCTGGAATTATAAATGAACAGGCTGCCAAACGCCTGCCGCGTTTGGCAATCCGGCCTGCCGTAATTGCGGAGGGCTGTTGCAAAATAGCAGATTCATACAATAGAAACACTCATACTCCAAAGAGTTGGATAGATATTGTAGGACTGTCAGGTTTTGCGACAGCCCTTTTTTGTCGTATTGCAGCGATGAATGAAAAGGGCAGGGACAATGTTTTGACAAATTGTGAAAGCATTAATGTTTATAATGAACAAGTACATGAAGTACCCGTACTTATAGTACTCGTACCGGAGAAATGGAGGTGAAAAATTGCAAGGTGCAATTACAGGGTACCGTTTATATTGACAGCATTTTTTTACTGAATATGGTGATGGATTTCTATCTGCTTGCGCTTACTGCAAAGGCGCTTGGAAAAACCGCCATGTATGCGAGAATCTTTGCAGGAAGTGCCGCAGGAGCGGCGGGCTACTGTATTGTACTGTGCCTGCCCCAAATACCATATATGCTGAAAGTACTTTTAGGGATGGTTCCGATTGGAATGCTTATGATAAAAATTGCATGTAAGACCAAAGGCTATGGGGAATTGCTGCGAGGGCTTGGCTATCTTTATTTTTTTTCTTTTCTGATAGGCGGGTTCATAATCTTTCTCAGGGGAAGAAACAGCCTGTTTGCAGAACATGAAGATTCAATAATACTGCTTGCAGGTCTGGGATTTGCGGGTTTTGCACTTTGCACCGGAGTGATTGCCATCTATCGGAAGAGGCAAAAGGAACATTTTTGCAGGGTCAGCATTCCGGGGGATGAAGGAATTTTAACGGTTGACGCTTTGGTTGATACCGGAAACGGATTGGTGGAACCCGTCAGCAGAAAGCCTGTGGCGATATTGGAAGCAGGGCAGTGGGAGAATTTGAAGCTGTGGATGAAGCCGGAAAAATATAAAATCATTCCCTATCACAGTATAGGGAAAGACAGCGGTTTGCTGGAAGGATACGAGATAGACACGATGAAGGTCAAAGGCAGCATGGGTGAAAAACAATATGAAAAGGTGATTATAGCAATATTTAAGGGAAAAATTTCCGGAAAAGGCAGTTACCAGATGGTACTGCCTCCGGAATTATCCATATAAAAAATTATGAAAGCAAAAACAGCAGGAAAGAGTGAAAGGCTTTCAACCTTTCACTCACAAGTTTGTGTCTGCGCTGCATCCACAAACTTGATATGCGCAAAAAGCAGCGCAGAAATGAGGAGATCATAAATGGTATTTAAAGTGGCAATTCCGGGTAAGCTTCAGTTTAAGCTATACCGCAGGGAACCAGGATTCTTACTGACAAAGCAGGGGGATGTGCATTACATAGGCGGTTCGGAGGTGCTTCCGCCGCCCCTTGAGGTGGAGAAAGAAAATGCTGTGATCGGCGATTTGGGGACGGAATATGAGGACGAGGCAAAGTCCATACTGATTGAGCATAATTTACGTCTGGTGGTTTACATAGCAAAGAAGTTTGATAACACGGGGGTGGGAGTGGAGGACTTAATTTCCATAGGAACGATCGGGCTGATTAAGTCCATCAACACTTTTAATCCGGAAAAAAATATCAAGCTTGCAACTTACGCTTCAAGGTGTATTGAAAATGAAATATTGATGTACCTGCGCAGGAATAATAAGACGAAGCTGGAAGTGTCCATTGACGAGCCCTTAAATGTGGATTGGGACGGAAACGAGCTGCTTCTGTCGGATATCCTCGGAACGGACGAGGACGTTATATACAAAGATATTGAAAACGAGGTGGAGCGAAAGCTCCTTCTTAAGGCCATCGATAAGCTCACCGAGAGGGAAAAGACCATCATCAATTTACGGTTTGGGCTTGGAACGCCCGACGGGAAGGAGATGACCCAGAAGGAGGTGGCGGAGCTTCTCGGAATTTCCCAGTCATATATTTCAAGACTGGAGAAAAAAATTATGAAAAGGCTTAAAAAGGAATTGATTCGGGAAAGTTACTGAAAGTGGAATAAAAATAAGCCGGGCCGCCGCATAATTCGGCTTCTTTATGCACACGGGCGTCCAAAGGATATATATCAGCAAGCTGACGGACGCCCGGCGCGCGAATAGGGAGAAAAATTTCCCTGCTGGATTACACAGGTCCATGCAGAAAAAACATGCCGCTAAAGTAACGCACGGGCCGCGCGGCGGGCAGGGAGAAAAAATTTCCCCGCCTGAACAAGTTTTTGTGGGTATTATGACAGAGGGACGTATGACGTAAGAAACCCATTAACAGCGTATGTCCACAATAATGATATCGGGCCCGATTTGCTTAATATCTTTGTAGGGGATACAGATATCCGGTTCCGTACAGAGCAAATTGAAAAATTTATTGCCGCTGGGAATAAAAACCTTGCAGATTTGTCCGCTGCATTGGTCAAACTCTAAGTCGGATATTCTTCCAAGTTTCTTACAGTCCCGCATATTGATCACATCTTTGCACTTTAACTCAGAAAAAAGCATATTCTACCTCATTTCTGCAAGGTGAGCATTGCTTACCTTCACTTTTTTATCAATTTCTTTTTCCGGTATAATATATTTTATGCTAAGAAGATAAAAGGGTTCAAAAGAGTGAAAGGTTTTCAACCTTTCACTCACAAGTTTGTGTCTGCGCTGCATCCACAAACTTGATATGCGCAAAAAGCAGCGCAGAAATGAGGAAAAGTATGAATATTTTCCGCCTGTTTTGTGAATGATTTTTATTACAATAAGCTGGCTCGCGAAGCGTGTCAGTGCTTGTTTAACATTTTAATGATGAACGAAGCAGGAGGAAAATCATACATGGCCCAGGGAAAAGTTGAGATATGCGGCGTGAATACGGCAAAGCTGCCTCTGTTAAAATCAGACGAAAAGGAAAAATTATTTGAACAGATAGAATCGGGAGATATGGAGGCGAGAAAAAAGTATATCGAAGGGAATTTGCGTCTTGTTTTAAGCGTGATCAAGCGATTTTCCGCCAGCAATGAAAATGTGGACGACCTGTTTCAAATAGGGTGTATAGGATTAATCAAGGCGATTGACAACTTTGATTCTTCTTTGAATGTAAAATTCAGCACCTACGCCGTGCCAATGATCATCGGCGAGATCCGCCGCTTCCTTCGGGACAACAACACGATTCGCGTAAGCAGGTCTTTAAAGGATACCGCTTATAAGGCTATTTATGCCAAGGAAAATCTGATTAAACAAAATATGAAAGAGCCTACCATCAATGAGATTGCGTCGGAAATCGGCATATCCAAGGAGGATATCGTCTATGCGCTGGATGCGATTCAAAACCCCATGAGCCTGTACGAACCGATTTTTACGGACGGAGGGGATACCCTTTATGTGATGGATCAAATCAGCGATAAAAAGAATAAAGAGGAAAACTGGGTGGAACATCTGTCTTTAAGCGAAGCCATGAAACGATTAGGGGAGCGGGAGCACGAGATAATCAGCCTTCGCTTTTTTGAGGGGAAAACGCAGATGGAGGTGGCGGATATGATTGGGATCTCCCAGGCCCAGGTGTCAAGACTGGAAAAAAATGCGTTGAAGGTAATGAAGAATTATTTGACGGCATGATAAAAAATGCCGCGCAGCCGGCCATTTTCAAGCACGCGCCAGTTGACATAATTTGTAAATCCGCATATAATGACATTGTTATCAGAATAATGATAACAGTAAATGCATAGTTTTGGGCCGAACAGTTACGAATAACGTACAGTAATGTACTCACTAGCCAGCCGGAGAAATTACCGGCGGTATGGAGGATTCATATGAAATGTCCGTTTTGCGGTCATGAGAATACCAGGGTCATTGATTCAAGGCCAGCGGATGATAATAATTCTATCAGGCGGCGCAGAGTTTGTGACGAGTGCAGTAAGCGGTTTACCACCTATGAAAAGGTAGAGACGATCCCACTGATTGTCATTAAAAAGGACGACAACAGGGAAACCTATGACAGATCCAAAATAGAAGCGGGAGTGCTTCGGGCGTGCCATAAGAGGCCGATCAGCGTCAGCCGGATTAAGCAGTTGGTGGACGAGGTGGAAACCGAGATTTTCAGCACGGAAGAAAAGGAAATACCCAGCCGCGTAATCGGCGAGCTTGTGATGAACAAGCTTAAGGATTTGGAAGCGGTTGCGTACGTGCGTTTTGCTTCCGTATACAGGGAATTTAAAGATATCAATACTTTTATGGACGAGTTGAAAAAAGTGTTGGAATAAGTTAAATGATACAGGGCAGCGTTTTAAATGCTTTTGCTTAAGAGGGGCAAGAGCTTTTTCTGCTGTCTATCTGTCGTAAGGAGAAGGCGGAAAAGGACAGCACAAAAAAGGACAGGACAAATTTGTGCATGTGGCATTAATCCGCAGGCGGGGAAAGGAACATGGTTATAAAATGAGTATACTTGAAAAATTACTGAATCAAAAAGATGGTCAGGCAGATATCGGCCGGCAGGGCGACTTGGCAAAAAGAGAGCAGACAAGCCTTTCCGATAACGGGCTTTATCCGGCAGTGTGTCTGCAGGCGGCGAGAGAAGAAAAATATTTTCGCAAGTTCAGGAGAAATGAAATATACAATCAAATACTGGAACATGTGTCAAAGGAAGACGGGGACAAGTATTTAAACATTATCAACCAAAGAGGCGGATTTGACGCGGAGGAATGGAATAATTTTGCGGACAATGATTTATATGGAAAGCCGGAGAAAGCCGTCTTTTCCATCAATGGGAAAAACAGGAAGCTAAGTCCCACTACCGTGCGTTACGCCAAAGTATTGCAGGATATCATGGGGCTATTTGATGTGAAAAATATTTCTTCCGTGGCGGAAATCGGCGTGGGATATGGCGGAGAAGGACGCATTTTAACATCCCATCTGGGAATAGAGAAGTATTTTCTGTTTGACTTGCCCGAAGTGTTAGAGCTTGCCGGAAAATATCTTGGAAAATATGAGACAATAAAAGATAAATTTGTTTTTGTAGACGGAACAAACATCAGGGAAAACGATCAAACCTATGATTTGGCAATCAGCAATTATGCCTTTTCGGAGCTGATTCGGGCGGTACAGGACGTATATCTGAATCAGGTGATTAAGAAGGCAAAAAGAGGATATATCACATGGAACGCAATGTCCCACGATAAACTGGACGGATATGGTGTGGAGGAATTACTGGGAATCATTCCGGGCGCACATACCATTTCCGAGGAACCCTTAACGGCTCCTAAAAACTGTATCATTATATGGGGAGATTAACCCGTTTCGCACATTACTTTTCACCGGCTGGCCAAAGACATAGCGCGGTGACGACCGAATTTCTATTCGCTCCGAGCGGACGGGAGGACAATATGAAAAAAGTAATTTTTGTACCGCATATTCAGCAGAATGAAAGAAAGGGCTTTGAACATAATGGAGAAAAATGATAAAATTGACGAAGTGGTGAGGATGCTGGATCAGCTCACGACCGGTGAGGTAAGCCGCATCAAGGTGGAAACCAGCGGAGAAATGGAAGAAGGGCAGAGAAAGAAGACGTATCACCATGGAAGATGTGATGTGGGAAGCCCCTATGCCACCGGAAAACTGTATGATTTAGAAGATCCGATGTGCTGAAACAGGCTTTGCATACAAAAAGGATAGTCGCAAAGTAACTTGTGCATCTGACTTGCCTGAGAACGCCGAAAGGAGAATCCATGCTGGAGAGGTTTTACCCCGATGTTTATATAAGCTCTACATACAAAATAGATTTTGCCGGATATTATGGCTTAGGCTACAGAGGAATCATTTTTGATATTGATAACACCCTGGTCACCCACGGAGCGCCGGCGGATGAAAGAAGCAGAAAGCTGATAAAGGAGCTGCAGGACATGGGCTTTCGGATCTTATTTCTGTCCAACAACAAGGAGCCCAGAGTGAAAATGTTCAGTGATGCCGTGAAGGGCAAATATATTTTTAAGGCGGGGAAACCGGGGAAAAAAGGATATCTGCGGGCCATGGAAATGCTGAAAACGGACAGGGCAACCACGCTTTTTGTAGGGGACCAACTGTTTACGGATGTGTGGGGAGCCAGAAACGCAGGTATTTTTTCCATTCTGGTTCAGCCGATTGATAAAAGAGAAGAAATTCAGATTGTCTTAAAGCGTTATCTTGAAAAAATCGTACTTGCCTTTTACCGGCGTAAATGTAAAAAAGAGGGAAAGAAGTATTTGGAGGAGGGAACAGATGGAGATTAACGGTTATACAAGAACTTGCGGGCTGATAGGAAATCCGGTGGAGCATACCATGTCGCCGTATATCCATAACACGTTGGCGCATATGCTTTCCCATAATCTTGCATACGTCCCTTTTCATGTGGAGCAGGGACAGGTCCCAGACGCCGTAAAGGGCGCTTACGCCCTTAATCTTTTAGGACTGAATGTGACGGTGCCCTATAAAAGCGAAGTGATGGCAAGTTTATGCCAGATAGATGATCTGGCAAAAAAAATTGGGGCGGTCAATACGCTGGTGCGGGTGGAAGGCGGATTCAAAGGGTACAATACAGATATGCCGGGGCTGTACCGCGCCATGTGCAGCGAAGGGATACGGATAGAAGGGGAAGATGTGGTTTTGCTGGGAGCAGGCGGTGCGGCCAGGGCGGTCGCCTTTTTGTGCGCCTCCAAAAACGTCGCCAGGGTTTATCTTCTAAACCGCTCCCTTGCAAGGGCCCAGGCTGTCGCAAAGGAGGTAAACGAAAAAACGGGCAAAGAGTGTATTTATCCGATGGCCCTTTCGGATTACCGCTCATTGCCGGACAGAAAATTTCTGGCGATTCAGGCCACCAGCGTAGGCATGTATCCGAACATGGATAAAGCCGTTATAGAGGATCAGGAGTTTTATCAAAAAATACATACGGGTTACGACTTGATTTACAGGCCTTCCGAAACTAAATTTATGAAGATGGTAAAAGAGCAAGACGGCAAAGCTTTTCACGGTCTTAAGATGCTTTTGTATCAGGGAATCATTGCCTATGAGCTTTGGAATAAACTGTCGGTTCCGGAAGAAACGGCTCTGGAAGTATACCAGGCTTTAAAAGAAAAAATGGAATTATAAGTTTGGATGTAAACTTCCGGACTCCCTATTGATGGCAGCATTTTAAGCAAAACTTGCGATATATGACAATAGACTCCGCCGATTATATACGAGGGGATAATCATGGAAAATAATATTATTTTAATTGGTTTTATGGGCAGCGGTAAGTCCAGCGTGGGAATCAGGCTGTCCTACCATTTAAAGCATACTATGATTGATACGGATAAATGGATAGAAAACAGGCAAAAGATGTCCGTGTCCGATTTGTTTGCATCAAAGGGGGAAGCGGCTTTTCGGGCGATGGAAACGGACTGTCTTAATGAGTTGATCCGCACCGTAAACAACCAGATTATTTCCGTGGGGGGAGGTCTGCCCATGCGGGAAGAAAACCATATTTTATTAAAAAGGCTGGGGAAAGTGATTTACTTAAAGGTTACGCCCGAAGTTGTTTATGAGAGATTAAAGTCGGATACTACAAGACCTCTTTTGCAGGTGGAAAATCCCATGGAAAGAATCAGAACCCTTATGAAAGAACGCGGGCCAATATATGAGGCGTGCGCTGATGTGACGGTGGATGTTTCGGACAAATCTTTTGATCAGATTATAGAGGAAATTGACCGGGCCATTACAGGTATAAAAAAGGAGTAAAAGAAAGGAAAAGCAAAATGAAGCTGCTGGTTATCAACGGACCTAACATAAATTTTCTTGGAATCAGAGAAAAAAGCATATACGGCACTCAGGATTATCATTATTTGCTAAAGCTGATCGAGGATAAGGGAAAGGCATGTAATGTATCTGTGGATGTTTTTCAGAGCAACCATGAGGGAGCCATTATTGACAGAATACAGGAGGCGTATTTTGACGGGACTAAGGGAATTGTAATCAATCCCGGGGCTTACACCCATTACAGTTATGCCATCAGAGACGCTCTTGCAAGCATTGCGATACCGAAAGTGGAAATACATATTTCAGATATCACAAAGCGGGAAGAATTTCGCAAAATATCCGTGACCGCGCCGGCCTGCGATAAGCAAATTTACGGGCACGGCCTTGGCGGCTATTTGGAAGCAATTGATTTTCTTTTGGAAAAGATGTAGTTATCTGTAACTATTCAGCTCAGGACTTTGCATTTGCTGCAAAGTCCGTGAGAACGCATATATTCCGCCGAGAGTGAATACGGCCCTTCGCCGTAGGCGAACTTTTAATGGCCGTATTCAGTAACTATGAAGCCGTAGGCTGAATAGTTACAGTTATCTTTAAGTTATCCAAGAAAGTAGTTGAAAAATATCATTTTTTATATTACACTGATAAAGAATTATAACGTGAAAATTTTAGGAGGAATATTTTATGATTTCTGCAGGTGATTTCAGGAATGGTATTACGATTGAGTTAGATAATAATGTTTACCAGATTATTGAGTTTCAACATGTTAAACCCGGCAAGGGCGCGGCATTCGTTAGAACGAAACTGAAAAACATCAAGAGCGGCGGCGTAGTGGAAAAGACTTTCAGACCCACTGAAAAATGTCCACAGGCACGTATTGATAGAAAAGATATGCAGTACTTATATTCGGACGGAGAACTGTATAACTTCATGGATGTTGAAACATATGATCAGATTGCGCTTAACGGCGAAACTGTCGGCGATGCGCTCAAATTTGTAAAAGAAAACGAAATGGTTAAGATCTGCTCCCACAATGGAAGTGTATTTTCAGTAGAGCCGCCTTTGTTTGTGGAACTGGAAATCATTGAAACCGAGCCGGGATTTAAGGGCGATACGGCTACGGGCGCTACCAAGCCCGCCACGGTGGAAACCGGAGCAAATGTAAATGTTCCCTTGTTCGTCGAGACCCACGACGTGATTAAGATTGATACCAGAACGGGCGAGTACCTTTCCAGAGTATAAGCCGAACCAATGTCCTGTCAGTAAAAGCTTGAAAGACAATGATAATTCATTGTCTTTTTTTGCGTGTATTTCCAAAATATCAGGGGTAAAATTTATATCTGATTTTCCTGTCAAAAGTATAAGTAAATCTGATGGAAAATTCCATTCTGAAAATGAAAGTGAAAAATCAATTTAACTTTTCCGTTAAACAGCAACAATTATAATCAATGAAAGGTTTTCAACCTTTCACTCACAAGTTTGTGTCTGCGCTGCATCCACAAACTTGGTATGCGCAAAAAGCAGCGCGGAAATGAGGGAATTTATGAACAACACATCTGTGAATTTCACATCTTTTACCCAGGCAGTCTTAAAGAAATTACAGGAAATGCTTGGCGATAATTATTCTGTTTTTTCTCAGAATGTCAAAAAAAATAACGGTATCGAACTGACCGGAGTCATTTCAAAGAGAAAAGACTGCAACGCCTCCCCCACAATTTATATCGACAGATTTTATCATGACGGCATAACGGAGGAAGAAATTAAGAAAATTGCGCATATACTATATGACGATTTTCAGGCGGCCGAATTTGAAGACAATGTGGACTTGTCCGGATTTACCGAATTTGAAAAAGCAAAAAAGAGGATTGTCTTTAAACTTGTCCATGCAGGGCAAAACAGAGAGCTGCTTTCGATGATCCCACACAAACTTTTTCATAATCTTGCTTTGGTATTTTTTTATACCGTTCAGGAGGCTCCTTTTTATGGGAAAGCGTCTATTTTGATTTATAACAGTCATATGTGTCAGTGGAACACAAATTTGGAACAGCTCTATCAGATTTCAATGGAAAATACGCCGGTTTTATTTCCAAGCGTGATTGACAGTATGCAGAAGGTTATGCGCAGTATTTTGGAGGAAGGATTGAAGGAGGACATTTTATCTGAGAAAAACGGGAAGGAGGCCGGACTGTTTGAGGAAGAATGGATAGAGAAAGTTGCAGGACAAATGATGAAGGATATGGACGAAATGAAATTGCCCATGTATGTGCTCACCAACCGGCAAAAGCTTTATGGAGCCGCCTGTATGCTGTATCCCGGCGTGTTAAAAGCTTTTGGTGAAAAAACAGGGCGGAATTTTTATGTGCTTCCAAGTTCTGTCCACGAAGTCATTTTAGTGCCCGCCGAAGCCGATACGGACGAAAGGACGCTTCGGGAGATTGTCACGGAAATCAACCATACGCAGGTGGCGGAGGATGAGGTTTTAGCTGATTCCATCTATTACTATAGTAGAAACGAGGATAAGATTCTCTGGCTTTCTTAAGACAGTTTTTTGACAGATGAAAACATGATCCGGCGCCATATTCTCTATAAAGTGGCGCCGGACAGAGGGGATAAAAGTAACCATTTTTTTACTTTACACATTTTTTATAAATGACAGACTAGACAATTTGCATCAGGTATGTTATGATGTTTACGTTGATGTAACAAATTTGTAATATTTTTACTTATGCACCCGTAGTCTAACGGATAGAACGAAGGCCTCCGACGCCTTTAATGCAGGTTCGATTCCTGTCGGGTGCATTTGCACGCCTTTTCTAAGGGCGGCCCGGTAATTTCCGGCTATTATACGCATAAGCCCACACAGGCGGGCCATTTGCACAAACAATTATCAGAAAGGAAACTTATGAGTCATTCAAATCAGAACGAAACACATGGAATGAAAGAAAAGTTCATGGCAGCCGTCAACTGGGTTATGGACCATAGTAAGATTGTAATGCCGCTTATTCTCGTTTTTTGTGTCTTAATTACGATTGTAGTGGCATTAAACGCAAATCAAAAGAAAGCCCTTGAAAAGGAAGCGCAGCAGGCGGCCATGGCAGTAGCCTCCCAGGAAGGAGAAACTTCCGAAGAGGGGGAGGAAGCCCAGATTCCTGAGCTTGAGAAAAATGCATATCCGGAATTAAACCAGCTAATCTCAAGTTATTACGACGCCCAGGCAACGGGGGATATGGAGACAATTACTTCACTGAACACTTATTTAAATGAAATAGAAACGATACGTGTACAGGAATTAAGCAAGTATATTGATTCCTATTCCGTGATGGATGTGTATACGAAGCCCGGAATGGAAGAAAACACTTATGTGGCGTATGTCTGTTCCGAGGTAAAGTTTACGGATGCGGATCAGGCGCTTCCGGGAATGCAGACCTATTATATTGGGCTTGACGATAACGGCAATTATTTCATAAATGACGGTACCTATGACGATGTTATCTGGAATTATATTAAGGAAGCTACGCTGCAGGATGATGTGGTGGACTTAAACAATAAGATTGTGGTAGAGTACAATGAACTGTTAGCGGAAGACGAAGAACTAAAAGAGTTTATTGCGTACCTGAAAGAAAAGATCAATGAAGACGTAGGCGAAATCCTTGCGGCGGCGGAAGTACCTGAGGAAAATGTGGAGAGCACGGAACCTGAGGAGGAGACGCAGGAAGAAGGAGAGCAACAGCCACAGTCGGTAATTCGCACTGTCCGGGCAACAGACGTGGTGAATATCAGAAAGTCTGACAGCGAGGAGGCGGATAAGATTGACAAGGCGCAGGTTGGACAGGAATTTACCCTGATTGAACAAAGAGGCAACGGGTGGAGCCAGGTTGAATATAACGGCGCCAGTGCGTATATTAAGAGCGATTATCTGGAAGTAGTGTCTGAGGAACCCGCTGAGGAAACGCCGGATACGGATACCATGGTTGCAGACAATGATCAGCCCGCCGAGGAGCCGCAATCACAGCCAGCTACGGCAGCCGGAGGTGGAAGCAGCAGCGGAAGCAATGGAAAGGTCAAAGTGAAGGAAAGCGTCAAGGTGCGTAAAAGCGCAAGCACAAGTGCGGAAGCGTTGGGTACGGCTTACACCGGCGATGAACTGGAGTTGGTGATGAAACAGGCCGACGGCTGGACGAAGGTTAAATATAATGGTCAGACAGCATTTGTGAAATCTGACTATGTGGAATAGTTCGAACGTTTGAAAACATAGTAAGAGAGAAAAATAGCTAAATTCGGGAATAAAAACAAAATATCCGGGGAAAATAAGACAGGGTGGTAATATCCATCCTGTTTTTTCATTAGGGCGGAACGCCGGTTGGCAAAGAGTGGTATCACGCCCCGATTTAAGGATTATCGACAGGAACAGGGAATGAGTATGAAAAGCGATGATGTGAAAATTTTGCAGGAAGTTCAGAAAAACACGAAAATGGCTATGAAGGCAATCGACACTATCAGCGAAAAAATCTTTGATGACGACTTATCCATGCATGTTACCAGAGAGTCCATGCGGTATGCGGACATTTATAATAAGGCAACTGACCGGCTGCTTAATGGGAAAGCGGCTTCTTACAGGGAAACGGGTTTTCAGGATATGATGGTGAAGGGGGGCGTGCGGGCAAATACCATGCTAAATACCAGTACAAGCCATATAGCGGAACTGATGATACAAGGATCAAACAGAGGGCTTACCAGTATGTGGAAGGCTGTCAATCATCATGAAAATGCAGGGAACATTTCCATGGAAGTGGCAAAAGAGTTGATGGATTTTGAAGAAAAAAATATTGAAAGATTGAAGCAGTATTTATAAATTTATACAAATTATATAAAATATTGGTTGAAACTTTTATTATTTAATTGCTTAAAGTATATTGAGATTTTTTGAAACACGTTATATAATACTTTATGGAAAAAAAGAATAAATATGCAGGAAAGAGCGCCTGCCTATTTTTGTATGGTAATTGCTAAATGATGTAGTTTAAGCATCATTGTATAAAAGGATACCGTACTACAATTATACTAAACTAAAGGAGGACATATTGTATGTCATACGTTGATGAAGTATTACAGATGGTGATTGATAAAAACCCGGCGCAGCCCGAATTTCATCAGGCGGTAAAAGAGGTTCTGGAATCTCTCAGAGTAGTAATTGAAGCCAATGAGGAAGCTTACAGAAAAGACGCGTTACTTGAGAGACTGGTAACACCGGAAAGACAGCTTTTATTCAGAGTGCCCTGGGTGGATGACAAGGGACAGGTACAGGTAAACAATGCTTTCCGCGTACAGTTTAACAGCGCAATCGGCCCTTACAAGGGTGGGCTCAGACTGCATCCCAGTGTAAATCTTGGTATCATCAAATTCCTTGGATTTGAGCAGATTTTCAAAAACTCCTTAACCGGCCTTCCCATTGGCGGCGGAAAAGGCGGTTCTGACTTTGACCCCAAAGGAAAATCTGACAGAGAAGTGATGGCTTTCTGCCAAAGCTTTATGACGGAATTAAGTAAATACATAGGAGCCGACACTGACGTTCCTGCCGGAGATATCGGTACGGGCGCAAGAGAAATCGGCTATATGTTCGGACAGTATAAGAGAATCAAAGGCGTATACGAGGGCGTTCTTACCGGCAAGGGCTTATCCTACGGCGGTTCCCTGGCAAGAACGGAGGCGACCGGTTACGGCCTGCTTTATCTCACGGAGGAAATGTTAAAATGCAACGGCAAGGACATTGCGGGCAAGACAATCGCAGTTTCCGGCGCCGGAAATGTGGCAATCTACGCTATCCAAAAGGCACAGCAGTTGGGCGCTAAGCCGGTTACATGCTCTGATTCCACGGGCTGGATTTATGATCCCGAAGGAATCGACGTGGAGCTCTTAAAAGAGATTAAGGAAGTAAAGCGTGCGAGACTGACAGAGTATGCCGCCGCAAGAAAGAGTGCAGAATACCATGAGGGCAAAGGCGTTTGGTCCGTAAAGGTTGATATCGCCCTTCCTTGCGCAACACAGAATGAGCTTAACCTTGAGGATGCCAGGACACTGGTGGCAAACGGATGCTTCGCAGTGGCGGAGGGCGCAAACATGCCTACCACCATTGAAGCGACAGAGTACTTACAGGCAAACGGCGTTTTGTTTGCGCCTGGTAAGGCTTCCAACGCAGGCGGCGTTGCTACCTCCGCCCTGGAAATGAGCCAGAACTCCGAGAGACTGAGCTGGACATTTGAAGAAGTTGACAGCAAGTTGAAAGGAATTATGGTCAACATTTTCCATAGCATGGATGAGGCCGCTAAGAAGTATGGTATGGAAGGCAACTATGTTGCAGGCGCTAACATTGCCGGATTCCTGAAAGTAGCTGACGCTATGACGGCTCAGGGGATTGTATAACTATAAAATATAGAAAGATTTAAAATGCCGCATTCACTTTTTGTCGTGACTGCGGCATTTTTTATTGGGAGTCTTCAAATTGCGATTGCAGTAGGAAAGCAGGTATGGTAAGATTGCTACACAGGAGGGTACTGTGAAAAAAATTTTTTTCACAAACGAACTTGTTCGTTTTGCAAATATTGTGCCTGCGGCCCAAAGTT
>ERZ777011.1523-NODE-1523-length-23585-cov-3.006460_pt1 | contig 23585 bp, 18 predicted proteins | sample MGYA00374964_ERZ777011 | MGnify/ENA primary metagenome ERZ777011 (study PRJEB29310, sample SAMD00008975) | mouse gut metagenome | study: EMG produced TPA metagenomics assembly of the Metagenome analysis of fecal microbiota from mouse which was promoted... | reverse complement strand
CCCCCGCCAAAAGAATATAACCGAAAACCGACCCATTTACAAAAAGGGTAAACGGTATAATTAAACATACACTTTTAATATTGGAAATGAGGTGATTAAAACAAATGACCGAAAAATTCTTAAGAAAATTAATCTCAAATCATGTCTTAGATACAAGAAAATATCGCTATTATTTAGATATGTTTTGCGGGGTTTGTCGTGTTCCTCTTAAATTCGCTAATTCTCCTAATAGGTATTTGTATTGTGAATATCTCTATGACAATGCATATGATAAACTTGAAGAATTTCGCAAGAAAAGCTTTGATGATTTTAACAAGCAACTAATTCGTGAACGCGAAAAACGTATCGCTTTGAAGAATGTAAAAGTGTAGTGCGCGTTCCGCGGCTTGACGCACGCGGCAGGCCGCGGCGCACGCGCCAACAGTAGGTAAAGGTAGGTAAGGCAAATGAATAAAGATGAATGGCTTAGTATTGGCTATGACAAGGGAATTATAAATGATATTCCTGATTGTGAACAAGTGCTTTTTAAAAGTGTATATGAGAAATGGTTTTTATCCAAAATACGGACTATAAAGCCGCAATCTGTTGATAGAATCGAGGTGACATATAACAAATATTATTCAGACAGCGACTTTGTTCTTCTTCCTGTTCATACTATTACAGAAAAGACAATCAGTGTATTTTTGAATGGTATCATTAAGGAACGAGCAGACATAACCTATAAGGAGTACGGGCGCATAAGCCAAATCGCACATCAAGTTATGCTTTACGCATATGAGCTTGATATAGGGCATTGTTCCGCTATTAATTGGGATTTAGTCCGTAGCGGTATATCGTTTTCTTCGCTTATGCCAAAACCAAAAAAAGAATATGCTCTTTCTGAATACGAAAAGAACCGCCTTTTCAGTGGTGTTCTTGAATATAATATATACCCTCAAAAGCGTTGTGCTTCTCTTTGTATTCTTCTCAATTTTTATTTGGGACTTAGAATTGGTGAACTTGCTTCTATTCGTTGGCGTGACGTGGATTATAGTAATTCATGTATATATGTTCATAGCACTTTCGCAAAGTATTATGAGCGCGATAAGAACGGCAATCGTATTGATTCTATGAAGTATGAAGTGCAAGATACAACAAAAACTGTTTATAGTGTTCGCAAAGTTCCTCTTATTCGTGAAAGTATATATTTGCTTGAACTTATCCGCGATCATCAGCGTGCAATGTGCTATAAAACAGAGTTTATTGCTTATGACGGAAGGGAAACTATACTTGAAAAAAGTATTGAGCGTGCAATTCCACGGCTTTGCGAATTGTGCGGAATTGGAAAATTCAATTCCCACAAAATTCGCAAGACTTTTGCAAGCGAACTTCACAAAAACGGAGTTCCTAGCAAATATATATCTGAACTCATGGGACATTCAGACATAAAGACAACGGAAAAATTCTACATACTTTCTTATGCTGATAGTATGGAATATCTTCGTAATGCTATGAAATGTCTCAAGGTAAATATTGGAAATGTACAAGCAATGTAACTTGTGGTAAAATAAAGTGGTAGAATATAGAAGAGCGCGAGACGGGGATCGAACCCGCGACCTTCTCCTTGGCAAGGAGACGCTCCACCACTGAGCCACTCGCGCGCATGCGTCGTACAACGCAATTAGTAATATATCACATTGATTTTCTTTTGTCAATAATTTTCAGCACGAAAAACAGCAAGGTAAAACTGTAACATTATTTTATACTATCATAGCGCAAATTGCGCTCAAATTATCATTATTACCCTTTACTTTGCGGGATATTGCGCCAAGCATCAAGGACATCCACTGATCGGGGGAATTTGACCTGCGAAGCAGCTTCTGCATACGGCGCTCGTCCACATATTCCCAGAAACCGTCCGTACACATGAGAAACGCGTCGCCCTCCTCCACCGCAACCGGTTCGAATATTTCGGCAATGCGAAGCGTCTCGTTTAATCCCAGCACCTTTGTAAGCTTATTCCGGTCCTCGTGGAACCTCATGCGGTCGCGCTCTATCTCACCCATGTCCACACACATCTGAGTCACGGAATGGTCCCTGGACTGCATAATGATACGGCTATTCCTGAAAAGGTAGAACCTACTGTCTCCCACGTTCAGATAGTTAAGCATCGTCCCCGACACAAACGCCGCCGCAACGGTCGTCGCCATATTTCCGCACTTACGGTCCTTCTGCTTTTCATTCCATATATGTCTATTGATGCGGCAGATTATATTTTGCATAACGTTATTGTCAATGTGAGCTAATCCCGAATAATTACATAAAATATAATCTACCGCCATTGCCGACGCTTTCTCTCCGCAGTCGTGTCCCCCAAGCCCGTCGGCGACGACGTACGCGCCGTCCGATATGCCGACAGAATCCTCGTTGTTTTTACGACCTCCCTTATCGGTATACTTACACGCGACTATCTCCATTCTTACCCTCCCGCCGTTATAATAACAGCTATATCCGGACGGCCGTTTTTTAATCTTCTAGCCTTTTAATCCGATCAGAAATTTCTCCTTTTCGCTTCCAAGACTGAAGGTATCTCCGACGCGTATTTCCATATCCGTATTCTTGTCCGCTCTGACGGTATCATTAATAAATGTTCCGTAGCTTGAACCAATATCCCTTATATAGACCTTATTGCCCCTTAACGAAAGTCTGCAATGGCAGCCGGATACTCCCTGAGCGTCCACAGGAAAAACAACGTTGCAGTTTTTGGAATCCCTTCCGAAAACAAGGGAACCTTGAAGCTCAAACTCCTCTCCCCTGTACGAGCCTGAAATACCCTTTATAACTATCGCGGGGTCTCCGGCGGCGACCGTATATCCGATATTTGAGATTTGCGTCGCATAGCCCCCTCCTGCGGCGGCAGCCTTAGCCCCTCTTTTACCCAGCGCGACGGCAAGGGCGAATGCTACGATCGCGGCGTCGACCGCTATGGTGAGCGCTATGACTATTACGCCTCTTTTATTTATGTCTCCCACGACCATATAATCCACATATTCAGGTTCCACTATCCTCAGAAGCTCGTCGATGCACACGGCGTAATTAGCGGTTCCGTCGCTGCTGTTCATTGAAAACGTGTTTATCCCCACAACCTCGCCCTTTGCGCTTACAAGCGGGCCTCCCGAATTGCCGTGGTTGATGTCTATATCAAGCAGATAAGCCTCAACCTCTCCGACTGTGGACTGTCTAGATATTATTCCGCTCGTCGTGACAATATCGCTGACGTCATACTTGGTATAATCAACGCCCACGTCGGCAATGGCGGGATAGCCTAACGCATAGTATGTCGCGCTGGTATCCGTATCCTTCATTTTGCGCAGCTTAAGCGCCTTCCTTTCCGTGGTCGGCTCCGGCAGCTTCAATACCGCAAGATCCTTATCCGCGCTGTAAGAATATATCTGAGCGCTCATATACCTGTTTGCCGCGGCGGAAAAAAATACGTTTACGCTGTCCGCCTTTCTCCCTGTGTCCGAATTAAACACGACATGATAATTCGTAACTATATACTGTATGGGCTTCCCCGCTTCTCCTATCGCAAAGCCTGATCCCGCGCTGTAATACTCGCCGTACTGCGACACGACCCACACGACTCCGTCCTTCGCCTCCGTGTAATTCTTGGGAGCTTTGTCCCCGCGGTAAACCACAAGCAGCATTACAAGTGTATACGCGACCATAACCGCAGCGCATATGCTTAGAATTATTTTTTTATTTTTCATTTGTTTTTACCTCCGTTTTATAAAATATCCCGTCCGCCGCCTGAGCAAAGTCTTAAACGGTAATGCTGCCGGACAGATTATTGCTTTTGTAATTTATATTATATGTATGCGTTCCGGTCCCGAACTGGCCGAAATCAAGCGTATATTCCCCCGGAGCGGTGCTCGTGAATTTGTCATGGCTTATTACGTTTCCGTCCACCTTCACCGTAACGCCGTCAAAGTCGTCCGACGTTATTATCAGATTTTTGCCGGAGGTCTGCATACTGACTCCGCCGGAGGGAGAGGTAGTCGGCTTTGTAAGCGTTATCTCGTCCGCGCGGCCGTCTGGCAAGGAGACTCTTACAGTGCAGCTGTCCGCTCCGATAGAATCAAAATTGACCGTATATTTATACGGATATTCGCTCCCGTCGTCGGTATAATCGGCTCTTGTAAGAAGGGACAGGCTTATCTGACGTCCGTCGGCAGTGACCGTCAGATGATCCGGATAATTAGTCGTAAAGGACCTCAGACCGCGTAGCGATTCCACCATACTCCCTCCGCAGCTTTTAACCACCGGATCCGGACCGGAATATACGGGCGCAGTCGGTTTAGGCGCCTCGGTCGGCTTCTGTGCCGGTTTCTCGGTCGGCTTCTGCGTCGCTTTTTCGGTCGGTTTTTCAGTCGGTTTCTCGGCGGGGTTTTCCGGCGAACTCTCGACAGGCTTTTCGGTCGGCTTCTGTGCCGGAGCCTCCGTACGCTCCTCTGCGGAGGATTGCGGCGTATCTCCGCTTTCATAAGGTCTTGTACTGTCCCCGCTCTCCTGTCCTCGTTCCGTAGTCCTATCCTCTCCGGAATCGTCAGGATCGGGCCTAGGCTGTATCTGCGCCTCTCCTGTGGCATCATTTTCGCTGTTTTCGGACTCTGCCGTCGTGTCATTGTCGGCGACAAACGCCGCCGTTTCCCGTTTTATGTCACCGCTTCCGACCGTTCTTTGTTTTGCCGCTTTGGCAAGCACCGCACCGAGAACGGCTCCAAGAACCAGCACTACTACCGCCGCCCCGGTTATTATCTTCCCCTTTGATGAGCGCAGGAAAAGAAGCAGCCCGCCCCTCTTTTTTCGCCCGGCAGCATTCTGATTTTCCAACTCCTCCGACACCGTGCCGGCGGCGGACGTACTTACGGCAGTATTCTCCCGCCCAGCCGGGGCAGGCTCCGCCGCGCAAATATCTGCGGTACGGCCTCCGTCATTTACAATGGGAGCAGGCTTGATCTCCAGTCCGTTAAGCGCCTCTTTAAGCTGATGAACGCTCTGGTACCTGTCGGCAATACGGATCTCCATACATTTTTGTATGATTTCCCAGAAGCCTTCGTCCACACCGTAATCAGAAGCTTTTCCTATGTCGGGATAGTCGAGCCTCTCGGTCGCCTCGTCCGGAAGCTTCCCCGTCAGTATATAGAAAACTGTCGCTCCCAGCGCGTATATGTCTGTCCACGGTCCCTGCTTTCCGCGGCGCTGGTACTGCTCAAGAGGAGCGAAGCCCTGTTTTAAAATGACGGAAAGGCTTTTTGACTGCTCCGCGAGCACCTGACGCGCCGCCCCGAAGTCTATCAGCTTTATTCCGCCGTCTTTCGTCACAAAAATATTGTCGGGAGAAATATCACGGTGAAGCACATTCATACTGTGGGCTATGAGCAGCGCGTCCGTTATTACATTCATTATATAAAGCGCGTTCTCCTGCGGAATACGTCCGCCCTGACTCTTTACATAATGCTTAAGGTCCACTCCGTCAAGAAACTCCATCGAATAGTAGACCGTACTGTTTTCATAGAAAAACTCGTACACGTTCACTATATTCGGATTGCCGTTGAAGCGCGCTACCATTTTTGCCTCGTCATAAAATTTATCCGCGCCGGACCTGAAATTCTCCTCGTACCGGCTGCTGCTCACGGATATCTGCGTCGTTCCCGTGTCCCTGTGAACCAGCCCGTTGGGATAATACTCCTTGACCGCCACTATCCTGTCGTTCCTGATATCATATGCCTTGTAGGTAACGCCGAAGCCTCCCTTTCCCAGCACTTCCCCTACGCTGTAACGTCCCATGAGGACCGATTCGACGGGCAGCGCTCCCGGCTCCGGTCTGTAAGCGCTCTTTTTATAGCCGCAATAAGGACAGGGCTCGTTTTTTATGGGATTAAAACAATTACCGCATAATTTTTTCCCGTTGATATTCAGCATCGTGATACCTCCGTTTTATTTACATCCTGCATTCTCTGCCGACATCAGTTATAATGTGTATAATAAAGCGTACCGTTTCCATCTAATATTATTTTGTGCCATTCTATGGCATCATCTTTACTGGGAAATATGTAACCGTCTATGCCCGTCTCCACTGAAATATCAATTTTTCCGTCAGCCGCAATCGTGATCCCGGCAAAGGAATTTATAAAGCCCTCCTTATCCTTCGGCGTATTATTGCTGACAAAAAGATCTATGATCCCCGTACAGTTTTTAAACGGCGCCACGCTTTCAATACTGTTATTGGAAATATAAATATACTGAAGGCTTTTGCATCTTCTGAGAGGATACAGATCCGTTATCCCGCATCCCTCCGCGGAAAGCCATGTCAGCTCCGTCATGGCTGAAAGAGCCGATATGTCGCCTCCTATGGGATTGCGGTGTATTCCGATTTCAAGCATATTCTTATTTTCCTTGAGCGGGGAAAGGTCTTTTATCCTGTTGTCGTCAGCCCAAAAGGATTCCAGCTTGCTTGTTCCCTCAAGCGGCGACAGATCGTATACGATGTTGCCCGTAAAGGACAGATATTTAAGATTTTTCATGCCCCTGACAAACGAAATATCGCTCACCTTGTTGTTATTGAACCAGACTCCCTCAACCTGCGGCATTTTATTAAGCACCGATAAATCGCTTATATTGTTATCGTTCAGAATAATTATTTTGAGATTTTTAAACTGGGACAGGTTCTTAATATCGTAATTTGTAAGTCCTTTTCCCGTAAGATCTATCTGCTCTATATCGGATTCGTATGTGTACTTTCCTATCGTTATTTTACCGACCTTCTCCGTTGGTTTTTCCACAGGCTTCTCTGTGGGCTTCTCCGTAGGGTTTTCAATCACGGGCAGATAAGGATCGTTCGGATCATATGTATTGTTCCGTTTAGAGCTGCTTACCGCCGCAACTATCACAACAACAACCAATATAACGCCCAAAAAGGCTCCGCCCGCAATAATCAGCCCCTTGTACTTAAAACGCTTTTTTGTACCGCTCGTGTCCTCCGTATTATACAGCTCATACCCGACATTAATGCCCTGAACGCTTCCGTCCGCCGCGTTCCCGTTAGATATGCTGTTTCCTCCCGCATAATTTGCCGTATTGCCGTTAAGCGTATTCCCACCCGCAGGATTTGCCGCGTTCACGCCGGAGCCGGAGGACGCGTCCTTGGGAACCGCCGGAATATCCGCCGTTACGGGCGAGGGCTTATATTTTATTTCATTTAACCCTTCTTTAAGCTCAAAAGCATTTTGGATTCTGTCCGTGATTTTAAGCCTGCAGCATTTTTGAATAACATTCCATAGCTGCGCCTCTATTTCATATTTATTTAGCTCAAAATCACTGTCGTCCTCAAGCCTTGTCATGGGATCGTCCAGAAAATCCTTTGTGAGCGAGTAATACACGGTCGCCCCCAGAGAATAAATATCCGTCCACGGTCCCTGTTTTCCTCTTTTCTGATACTGCTCCAGAGGCGCGAAGCCTTCCTTCAGTATGACGGACATGCTCTTGGGATTATCGGCAAGCACCTGACGCGCCGCGCCGAAATCAATAAGCTTAACGCCGCCGTCCCTGCACAGCATAATGTTATCGGGAGAAATATCCCTGTGCAGTATATTTGCGCTGTGAGCTATCATAAGCGCGTTTGAGACCTCGTAGAAAATATAAAGCGCCTGCGACGGTGAAAGTACGCCTTTTTCTCCCACATAAGATTTCAGTGTTATTCCCTCAAGAAATTCCATGGCAAAATACGCCGTGTTATTCTCATAAAAAAACTCATATACGCTTACGATATTGGGATTTCCGTTAAAACGGGATACAAGCCTTGCCTCATCATAGAATTTCTCTATCCCGTTTCGGAATATCTCGCCGTTTTCCTCGCTTGTCACCGCCACGGTGAGTCTGTCGTCCAGTCTTGCCGCAAGGCTGGACGGATAATATTCCTTGATCGCAATTATTTGCTCGCGTTTTATGTCATAGGCGCGATAGGTGATTCCGAAACCGCCCTGTCCAATTACCTGACCGATTACATACTTGCCTGTAAGTATGCTTCCTACGGGCATTACGCCCGGTTTCGCCGTATAAACGGCTTTATTAAAGCCGCACGCCGGACACGGTTCCCCTGCTATATTTGTAAAGCAGCTCTCGCAAAGCTGTCTGCCGTCAAGCATTATCATTTCCTGATTCTCCCTCTTAGTATATTGGATTCCCTGATCGATCCGCCCGTCATTTTATTTCAGCAAAAGAACCGGCGATTCCACCGTAACGGATTCCATGGTGTTTTCTTCTTCCGTCCCTCCGGTATCCTCCTCCGTCCCTGTGCTTTTCTCCGTCTCGTCTGTGCCTTCCTCGGATCCGCCGCCGCTTTCGTCTGCCGTCATTGTTTGCTCCGTACCAGCATTCCCGCCGTGTCTGTCCGCTCTGCCTGTAAGATATGCGAAAACAAGAACCGCCGCGATAAGAAAAGCTCCTGCGGCAATTATCGGAAGAAGAGCTGACTTGCGCTCTGCGGGAGCTTCGTTTTTCACGCTGTCTTCCTCCGGCGCTTTTTCCGAATGAATGATCCCGCAGATCACGGAAAAATTATCGCCCTCGCAGCGCGAACGCTTCAAATGCCTTCGCAGCATATATTCAGCCCACTGTCTTGCGCTGTCCGATTTAAGCAGGTCTATTTCCATTTCAGTTTCGTAGACATACTCCCAAAAACCGTCGCTACATATTACAAAAGCGTCTCCGTCGCTGACGCTCTCCGGTCCAAGCAGCCTTCCGCTCTTTATTTCGCCGCTCTTGCCAAGAACTTTCAGAAGCTTCGAGCGGTCGTCGCTTTCCCGGATATCCTCCTCGGACATCGTCCCGGTCTCCACAGCCGCCTGACAGACCGAATGATCCTTGGTGCGCATAAGAAGCTTTCCTCTGCGGAAATAATACACCCTGCTGTCTCCGACATTGGTAAACCTGAAGGTCTCTCCGTCCGCAAACGCAGCCGCTATCGTGGTGCAGGCGCCGCCGCCAAGCCTGAACACAGCTTTATTTGCCCCCTCTATAAGCGCGCCTATCTCCGCGTCGGAACAGCCGGAATAATTGCTTCTTAAATATTCCACGGCGCAGGCCGAAGCGTTTTCTCCTCCCTCTAAACCACCAAGACCGTCGGCAACCGCGAATATATTGCCGCAGCAAAGCACGCTGTCCTCATTTATTTCGTATTTTCCGCAATTTGTATAGCTGTAAGAATCAATGTTCATTATCCGTTCCTCAGTACCTTATCTGGAAAAGCTGCTCTCTGTCGGCAAGATAGAAGAAGTCCCCGTTTGCGAGCTGACGCGGCACATTAGGCGTTAGCCTTTCTCCGTTCCCGATATATGTCCCGTAGCTGGATTCCTTGTCGATTATCAGATAAATTTTTCCCTGTCTCTGAATCTGACAGTGAACGCCGGATATTCCGTGAGTATTCACCGGATAACAGATCTGACATACGTCTCTGTTGCGCCCTATCGTGATAAGGTCCCTTACCTGATAACTCCTTCCGTTCATAGCGCCGCTCACGCCTTTTATAATGGCGCTTCCGCTTCCTCCGTTGCTGTCGCTTTTACTGCGCTTCAGATAAATTATCAAAAAAGCCGCAATGCCTCCTCCAACCAGCAGTACCAAAAAAAACACCAAAAGAAATACTAAACCAAAACCGCCCGAATTACCCATATTCTTTGTCCTTCCATTATTTATTCCCGATACCGACTACTCATATTTCAAAATAACCGCCGTGAAATTGTCCTGATTTGAGAAGCTCATTTCAAGCACCGATCTTTCTATCCCGGCAGCCGCACGTCCCGGAGCTTCCTTAAGTATCTCCGCAAGCTCCCGCTCCTCAAGCGCGTTATACACTCCGTCGCTGCATATCAGCAGAGTGTCGCCGGCCTCAGGAAGCAGCGGTCTTTTGTTTATCTCCGGCTCAATTTCCTTACCGCTTCCGATATATGAAGTAAGCGCTGTTTTTCTGTCGTCCTCCTCTGCCTCCGCATAGGAAATCTCCTCTCGCAGTACCCCGTTCAGAAGCTCGGTAAAATAATCCCCGTCCTCAGAAAGCATATAAAGCATACCCCTCCGCAGAAGATAAATACGGCTGTCTCCTACGCAGCACCAGTAAATCCCTTTCCTGCTGCAAAGCACCGCCGCAAGTGTGGAGCCTCCTCCGGTTTTCATCGCCGACGCGGAATAATTCAGCGACCGCACCGTCTCGTCAAGCCACATATCCGCGGAAAACGAACTGTCGTACCCCTTGAATCTCTCTATCAGAAAATCCACCGCGTACGAGCTTATCTGTCCGCTGTCGGTAAGTCCGCCCATTCCATCCGCCACGATCGCCATAAAGCCCTTCCCGTCGGCCACGGAATCGCTAAGCTCCGTAAATCCGAAGCTGTCCTCCTGATATGGGCGAGCGCCCATATTCTGGGCATTTCCTATAAGCACCCTTCTTATCCCGGAGCCGTAAATTGTCATATTTATCCCGAATTCCGTCATATCAATATGTAAACTGCTCGTTGCACAGACTCCTGAAAACGAACTTTGTTCCTCCAATCTCCAGTATGTCGTAATCCTTTATCTCCTCCGGCTGCAAAAGTATCCCGTCATTATGGTAAACGTTATTTTTGCCCGCCGACGGAGATATATAGAACCTGCGCTTGCGGGAATCGTAAGAAATAAACGCGTCTCCGTCCTTGGACGAGGATTTGTCAAAAGACAAGTTAATGTCAAATATACTTCCTCTGCCTACGGAGTTTTTTTCGCTGTGAATGACAAAGGACAGGCCCTTTTTATCGCCCTCGATGACCGCGAGCCAGCCGCGCACGGGATTGATTCCGCTGTCCGTTACATTTAGCGCCACCGTAACTCCCATTTCCTTTTTTGCCTTAGGCTCCGCGTTATGCGCAGGACCTTCGGATACCTCCGGCTGCGTCAATGGCATCGTCTTAGGAAACGCGCCCTCGCCCTGACCGTCCAGCGGCCGCGAGCCTATACTGCCGTCGTTTTTGCAGTAAGGACACTCATTGTATCTTGTTTCGTCAAAAATATGACCGTTGCTGCACTGCTTCATTTTTTCCCTCTTTCCGTGATATTATCGTATTGCCGACCGGACCGCAAAGCTGCCCGTTATTTTATAATTGTATCAAAAAAAAGCGGATAAAAGGAATGCAGACTGCACACAACTTGCAGCCGCGGATTTCCTTTTTCCGCTTTATGATCATATGTTTCAGCGCCAACCCTGTCTGCGGCAAATATCCGCCGCGCCCAGCGCTCGTTATTCGTCGATAACTATATAGGGTATACCGAATTCCTTCGCGTGCAGTATGACCCCTCCATACGGAAGACAGTAAAACACCGTATCGGACGGCGCACCGCTGCCGGAGTCGTCCGCAAGCACGCTCTGCGCGTTTCCCGGTATCGTCAGAATCGCCGTAGGTCCGCGAAAGACCATTTTTTCCAATAAAGTGCATCTCGCGAATGCCGCGTTGCCTAAGGTTGCCAGCGACTCCGGAAATTCCACGGACTCAAGCATGGCGTTATCCGCAAACGCCCACGCCTGAGTGTTCTCAACGCCCTCATGCAGAATTATCTCAGTCAGTCCGCAGTTTCCGAAGCAATTCGTACCTATGCGTTTTGTACCCTTAAGCTCAATCTCTTTCAGTCCGCGGCAGCCGAAGAAACTGCTGTGTGCCAGCTCCGTTATTCCCTCCTCAACAACAAGCCTGCTGAACTCTCCCGTATATTTGTACCACGGCGCTCTTTCGTTGCGGTAATTAGAGTCATCATAAAAATTTATCAAGTCGTCTCTATAATAGCAGTATGTTACTCCTTCCCCCGATATGGTAAGCGTATCAGTATCAAAGTCCAGCACATAGGAAGCGTTATCCCCGCAGCTTCCGGAAATACTTCCGGTAAGCGATCTGTCTGCTACATTTGTATTATGCTCTTCTTTGGTTGCTGCCGCTCTCGTCACCCCGTCCTCAGAAACGATTTTATCAACCGTACGCCCCGCGTTTAGCTTCAGGCTTCTCCACAGCAATACGCCCATAACCGCCGAAGCCGCGGCAAGCACAGCCATAGAGGATGCGGCGGCAAAGAAAGCCTTCTTCCACCTCCGCTCCGAGCAGCAATATTTCTCCAGCTTTTTTTTGAGGCTTATAGCGCTGCAATAACGGCTTTTTGGCGTGAAAGCCGTACTTCTTGCAAGAATTTTCTCAAAATCGGAACCCGGCTTTTTGATGGGCTCCGGGCTGCCGCAGTACAGCCATGTCAAAAGGATTCCCAGAGAATATATATCGGAGCGGCAGTCTGTCTGGGCGAATCCGTACTGCTCCGGAGGTGCGAACCCATATGTTCCGCCGTACACCGTATCACTTGTACTCCCGTCGCTATAACACCTCGAAATTCCGAAATCTATCAGCGCTATCCTGCCGTCCGGCCGCACGATCACATTCTGCGGTTTAATGTCTCTGTGTATGACGGGCGGCTTCCGGCTGTGAAGATAATCAAGAATTTCGCATAGCTGTATTCCTGTCCTGCATACCTGCCGTTCTGACAGCATTCCTCTCCTGGATTCAAGATTATCGCCTTCTATGTACTCACGAACCACGCAGCGCATTGTATCGTCCTTAAATTCAGTTATAAACGCGGGAATTCCCGAAAAACTAAGTTCCTTTATCTGCAAAGGCTCGCTGTCGGCAAAAAACGGGTGTCCCTTCATGTAGCATTTTACCGCCACCCTGCGTCCGCTTCCCTTTTCGCGAGCGAGAAACGTTTCCTCCTGCTCGCCTGACCCGATACATTCAATCAGCTCATAGCTGTCGGTAAGTCCCTCCGGATACTCCCCTTTATATACGTTTAAAAATTGTTCTTTAAGGTCAATATCCGTCATATATCACTCCCCGATAATACTCATTCCCAGTGACATCGGAAAAATCTGCGTTTCCGTCAGACTCATTTTTCTGGAAATGGCAAAAATAATTGCTGCGTCCCTCTTTATTCTCGGATAAAGAACGCTTTTGTCCGCCGCCCTGAGAAGCCCCTGCGTTTCCTCAACATCCAGCCCGAAACCAAAAGCCAGCTGTATCGCCTTGTCCCGCGACGGCCTTCTTGTACCGTTAAATATCTGATATCCGTAAGTTCGGTCAATATCGGAAGCGCTTATCACCCTTCCCGCCTCCTTGCGTTTTTCTCTGCACAGCTTTTCCAGATAAGCGCAGAAATCCGCTTCCGCAAGTTCCTCCGCGTTTTCAATGCAAAAACTTTCAAAGCCTCTGGCTTCCTTAAGCTTTCTGATAAGAGTACCCGTGCTTTTGTGCTTCACAGCTTTATCCTTTCAAAAATAAGTCGTTTTGTTTTTATATATAACATACTTTCAGAATAAAGAAAAGATAATTTTATATCTTCCATATTTTGTTAAAACAAATATCTCCCATATCGCTTTGGCTGTTTTTCTTAAAATCAAAGAAAAAGCGGACACCGCGGTGCCCGCCCTCTCTGAGGTTATTACAATTCTTATTATACTGTTATTATTTTGCAGGACCGTACTCAAACGTTACTGAAATGGTCTCAACCTTTGCGCCAAGCGTTGCAGGATCAACCACAACAGCCGAGCATTCCTCAAGCTTAACGCCCGAATCGGCGCGCGCCTCTTCAGGAACGCTGGAAATAAATCCTGTGCTCTCATCATAGGGGATCCATCCGTTGTAAAGGTTTACTCTCGTCGTGAACTTGTCGTCCGACGCCGTATAGGGTGTTCCCTTAAGCTCATACGGCTGTCCGTTCACAACTACTTCCTTGATATTGATAACATATCCGGGATTAAGCTCCTCGCCCTTGTAAATACCGATTGCGGCAAACGCGGTGCTGTTTGCAAAGCCTGCGTCCGTTCCGGTAAAGTCAAGGCTTACAGTATATGTACCCGCCTCGGTGACGATAGGCTCTTCAGCCACAACTCCGCCGGTCATATCGGCAGGATGCTTGTCGCCTACAGAATATACGACTCCCCAATCGCTTGAATTGTACATGATCCATGCGGTTCCGTCCTCAACGACATATTCGGGAGCTGCCTCTTCTGCCGCCTTTATGTCCTTTTCAACCTTGGCGGCGTACTCAGCCTCGTCATACTCGCTGATAACCGCATAGCTGTGAGCGGTGAATATCTTAGCCATATCCTTATCTCTTACAGCGCATACATCCTTGCCGTACGCACCGTTGCAGTCCCAAAGAAGAGGAACATATCCGTAAAGATCGCAGTTGTCAAGGAAGTTCTCCATATAAGGCAGAGTACCCTCTCTGAGACCTTCGGCAATTTCATCAGCTCCGTGAAGCACTCCCCACTCGCCGATAATTACTCCGTAGCCTGCCTCTGTGAATTTGGTCATCTTCTTAAGAGTAGTGTTCATGTCCTGATAATGCGTCTTCATTCCCCATGAACCTGAGCCGTTGTCAAGGCAGTAACCCGAAGGATCATAGTAATGTACGGAAACAAGAAGCTTGCTCTTTGCGCTGTCGTCGGGCATCTTGAACTTATCGTCGCAGGTAGCGTCGATATTGGTGTTGTAACCCGCGATAAGAAGGAAACGGTGATCGTTCTTTCCGCCGGCTGCTCTCACAATGTCAACAAACGTCTGATTTATCTTGTTTACGGTCTCATAGCACTCGTCCTTTGTAAGAACTCCGGACTGCTGGCTTGCGGAAGTATTCTCCCAGTTATCGTTAAGACGGTCTCCAAGCTCCTCGTTAGCAGACTCGAATATAAGACGCTCGTCATAATCCGCAAAATGCTCGGCTATCTGCTTCCACATCTCCGTGTAAAGCTTCATCGCACCCTCGCGTACAGCTTCGTCCTCGTCGCCGAAACGTCCCCACCACTGATTGTCCCAATGGTCGTTGATAACCACGAACATATCCGCGTCGAGAGCATAGTTGACGATCTCGTCGATTCTGTCCATAAACTCTTTTCTGATGGTATAGTCATCCTTGTCATAGTTGATGGCACAGGTCCACGCGATAGGTACTCTGAGCGTGTCAAATCCTGCCGCCTTCATTCCTTTGATCATATCAGCCGTTGTTACAGGCTGTCCCCAGTTGGTCTCGTAAAGCTTTATCGCAGCCTCTGTTCCAAGCTTATCCCTGCTTCCGGACTCCATGGTATTACCGAGGTTGATACCGTTACCCATAAGCTTGCTGACTTCAAGCGCGGTCATATCGGCAAGATTTCCCGAAGGCTTGTCGTCTCCGCCCGGAGTCGTCTCTTCGTTTCCGCCGGCAGCCGTAGTCTCATCCGAAGCGGGCTTCTCGGTAGCCTTGGTTCCCGTGTCGGAAGTTGACGACGACGTGCTCTTGCCGCACGCAGAAAACGCGAGCGCCGACATTGCAAGTACAAGAAGCAGCGCAATAAAACGTGATTTTCTGTTTCTCATTTCATTTCTCCTTTTCATATGATAATATTATTGCAAATATTATAATAATATTTGTCACGCCCATTATAAACAGTAATTTTTAGAGTTTTAAGGTGTAATTATTGTATATCCGCTATTTCCGCCTGTTCTCTCACGAAGTCGCTTTCATGGACATCTGAAGTACAGTCTGCGCGAAATCTCTCGTGCTTATAGGAAAATTTCCGTTCAGCCACTCTTTAAGTATACCGATAACCCCGCTAACACAGTACACATAGGCATACCTCGCGACAAGGCCGTCCGCCTTGATCGGACTTCTGTACTTCTCCATAACCGTATTCACAAGCCGGTTGTTGAAGCTGCTGCTGTCGCGCTGGACGATAAGAATTCTGAAAAGCCTTTCATTCTCCCGCACATAATCGAAAAACTCCTCCAGAGCGGAAAGGAACTTTTCATTTGAATAATCCTCAAAAGAATCCGGGTACATCGGCAGCTGATTCAGAGCGTCGTCCTCTATCTCAAGCAGCAGCTGTTCTATGCTTTCATAATAAGAATAAAAAGTCGAACGGTTCACGTCCGCGCTTTCGCACACGTCCTTAACAGTAATTTTGTCAAGCGGCTTCTTCTCAAGAAGCTCAAGCAGCGCCTCCTTCATCATGCTTTTGGTCATTCTAACCCGTCTGTTTTCAGGCATTCTATTCACCGGACCTTCCTTCATATAATTTTTTGAAAATATTTGTTGTTTTTCCGACACATCTCAATATTGTATTGGAAACACGGCATATTATTAAATACTGTTTGTTGAATTTCCGACATAATGTTGGTAAAATAATAACAAAAGAAGCCGCCCTTGTCAAGCGCGGCAGTGAATGTCATTATGACGAGGAGACGCCCTTGAATATGCCGAATGAAAACTTTATATCTTTTGAAAAAGTGACAAAAAAATACCTCAGCGGCGAGATAACCGTGACCGCGTTAGACGAAGCCTCCTTTACCATAGCGCAGGGAGAGATATGCGTTATAGTGGGTGAATCGGGCGCAGGCAAAACAACTCTGCTCAATATACTAGGCGGAATGGACAGTCTTTCTGGCGGCAGAGTTACCGTAGACGGCGAAGAAATATCGAAATACAATAAGCGCCGCCTTACGGATTACAGGCGAAATAAGGTCGGCTTCGTTTTCCAGTTTTACAACCTTATCCCCAATCTTACCGCGCTTGAAAACGTTGAGATCGCCGCCCAGCTTTGCAGCGATTCTTTAGACCCGATGACAGTTCTTGAGAAAACAGGGCTTAAAGCGCGCGCCTCCAATTTTCCGGCACAGCTTTCCGGCGGAGAACAGCAGCGCGTCGCAATCGCGCGGGCTCTCGCCAAAAACCCGAAGCTGCTGCTGTGCGACGAGCCGACGGGCGCGCTTGATTACACTACCGGAAAAACAATTATGAAGCTCCTTCAGGACACCTGCCGCGAAACGGGCATGACCGTAATCGTCATCACGCACAACAAAGCGCTCTGCGCAATGGCCGACCGCGTGATACGCGTAAAAAGCGGACGGATCGTTTCCGTGGAATGCAACGCCTCCTCAAAACCCGTTGAAGAAATTGAATGGTGACGCCTATGACAAGACTTGTATCAAAAACACTTTCACGCACTGTACGTTCAACCTTCGGAAGGTACCTCGCCATGCTTGCGATAGTCGCTCTCGGCGTTGGTTTTTTCACGGGGCTTAAAAACGCTCAGCCCTCAATGCAGACTACCGCGGACGCTTATCTGACAAAACAGAATATGTACGATTTCCGGCTTCTGTCGTCTTTGGGCTTTACCGATAAAGACGTCGAGGCCTTCGGCTCGTTAAACGGCATCCTCGCGGCTGAGGGCGGACATTTTCTTGATATACTTACGGAATCCGCCGACGGCAATATGCCCGTATACCAGCTGCTTTCACTTCCCCAGAAAACAGCTCTCCCCAAGCTGACCGCAGGGCGGATGCCGCAGGACGCAAACGAATGCGCCGCCGACGCTTCGCTTTTCACCGAAAAAGACATAGGCAGAAAAATAATACTTTCTTCTGAAAATTCCGCCGATACCTTCGCGGCGCTTGCGGCAAATGAATTCATAATAGTTGGCCTTGTTCAGTCTCCGCGCTTTATCAGCGCCGACAGAGGCGGCACGTCGGTAGGAAACGGCGAGATCTCCGGTTTCCTGTATCTGCCGGAGGAAGCTTTCCGTCAGAAAATTTATCAGGAAATACTTCTCGACGCCGAAACGGACGGAATGCTTTTCTCCGACGAATACGACGCTTCGGTTTCGTCACTGACTTCTGAAATAGAAATCGCCCTCAAAGAACGCGCCGGACTGCGCTACGAAAATATAAAAGAAGAATATCTCAAAAATGGCATCGTTCTGCCGGAAACCGGAGAAAACAGCCTTCCCCCGCCGTCAGTCTATCTTTTTGATCTAAACGGCAATGCCGGCTGCGCCGCCTTTAAAAACGACACAGTGATAGTAAACGGCATCGCGAACGCCTTCCCCGTATTCTTTGTCATAATAGCGGCGCTCGTCTGCGTTACGACGATGACGCGCATGGTTGACGAGGAACGCACGCAGATAGGCACGCTCAAAGCCCTCGGCTATTCCGACCTTGTGATCTCCCGCAAATATATACTGTACGCGTCAAGCGCCTCCTTTATCGGCTGCGTGGGCGGTTTTTTCCTCGGAACGGGAATAATTCCGCAGGTCATATGGTCTGTTTACGCCGTAAGCTACTCTTTTTCGGATCTGTCGTATTATTTCAGTCCCGTTATGTATGTCTGCTGTTTGGCCGTTTCCGTACTGGGATCTATTGCCGTGACGATGTTCGCCTGCGGCAGGGAGCTTCGGGGAAAACCGTCCGAGCTGATACGCCCCAAGCCTCCCGCGGACGGCGGACGTATTTTTCTGGAACGCCTTACCTTTATATGGAAAAAAATGTCCTTTCTCTGGAAAGCGACCATACGCAACGCGTTTCGCTACAAAAAACGCATGATAATGATGCTCATAGGAATTTCGGGCTGTACGGCCTTACTTGTAACCGGATTCGGATTGAAGGACTCCATAGAAAATATCCTTGGCTACCAGTATGACGAAATCATGCTCTATGACGCGTCGGTCTCTTTTGACGGGGGAGAAAAAACAAGACAGGATATAGAAAGTCTGCTCTCAGGCAGACATGAGCGGTACGAATTCGCGTATCAGGAAAACCTGACGGCGGATTCAGGCAAAGCAAAAAAAGAAGCGGCCGTCGTCGCATTACCGCGGGAAACGGCGTATGTATATTTTGATCTCCATGACAAAAACGGTCATATAGACTACCCTTCGGGAAACCACGCAGTAGTCAGCTCAAAGCTTGCGGGGCAGTTGGGCTTGTCGCTTGGCGGCACATTTTCGCTTGACTTTGACGGTACTTTTATAAACTATACCGTCACAGGCATCTGTGATAACTACCTTAACCATTATATATATGTCCCGGCTGAATCCGTCCCCGGATACAATAGCAACACCGTCTATCTTCGCACCGAAGAAGGCTCCTCCCTCGGTCAGACCCCGGCAAAGCTCAGAAGCATGGCGGGAGTACGCTATGTAAGCGTAACGGCGGAGGAACGCTCCGTCATGGAAAACACCATGTCCTCAATCAACTACATCGTGCTGCTCGTTACGCTTTGCGCCGCCGCGCTCGCTTTCATCGTACTGTATAATCTTACCAACATCAACATAATGGAGCGCGTAAGAGAAGTAGCCACAGTCAAGGTGCTCGGTTTTCACTCCGGTGAAACAAGCTCCTATGTGCTGAACGAGAATATCCTGCTCTCGGTCCTCGGCGCTTTCGCGGGGCTTGGTCTAGGAAAGCTCCTGCACTGGTATGTGATAAAACAGGTGCAGGTGGACTCCATGGCGTTCGATGTGCGTATAAACGCGCAAAGCTACCTGATCTCCTTTGCCTGCACCGTGCTGTTTGCAATTACGGCAAACTTTATAATGCGTTTCAAATTATCAAAAATAAATATGGCGGAATCTTTGAAGGCGGTAGAATAACCGTGTCCGGACATAAAAAGAGCGCGAGACGGGGATCGAACCCGCGACCTTCTCCTTGGCAAGGAGACGCTCCACCACTGAGCCACTCGCGCATACATTGACTTTTGACAGCCACAAGTGATAATATACAGTATAGTTTTTATTTTGTCAACATAAATTTCCGAAAAAAGGAAAACAAAGGGTCCGGTTATGCCGCTAAAAATTCTTAAGCGCCTTAACAGCAAATATCTGGCGCAGATAGAGGGACTGCGACGCGAGTGCGCCGCCCTCGACAAAACAGAATACAGCTTTTACACGGGCGATGAGAAAGGTCGTGATTTTTTTGCTCTTTATTATGATAAAAAAAAGCTTGCCGGCTTTGCCTTCTGCTGCGCAGACGAACCCGCGGAAATTTCAGGCGCGGTACTTCCTGACTTTCGCAGACAGCATATTTTCACAAATATGGCGAACGCCCTGAAAAACCGCGCAAAAGCGAAGGCTTACGAATTTTCAGGTCGCGACGGATACCCCGGCTTCGCTGAATGCGCAAAAACGCTCGGCGCGGCATACCGCCGCGAGGAACATCTTATGAGATTTACCGCCAAAAAGCCGCCTGTCTGCCCCGCTCGCCTGCAATATTCGGAACGCAAAAACGGCGCTGTCTTTCTCTTTCTGTTCGGGGAACCCGAAAGACCGAGCGGATATATCTCTCTTTTTTATGACGGGGCGCTCGTAAACATATTCAACGTATATGTCGAACCGAAGCTTCGCGGACAAGGTCTGGGCTATGCCATGATGTGTTCCGTTCTTGACCGCCTTGCCGCCCAGAAAGCGGAAAACATCGTGCTTCATGTTTCCGGAAACAACAAACCCGCGCTTGCGCTTTATTGCAAATGCGGGTTTGAGATAATTGACTCCGTTGTTTTTTATTCGTCTGCGGCTACTCAAGATTCGTATAGCCCATAAGGAACTCATCGACTTCCTTTGCCGCGTCACGCCCCTGCCTTATCGCGCGCACTACAAGCGACTGTCCGATATGCATATCGCCCGCCGCGAATATCTTAGGATTATTTGTGGCAAAACGGTCTTTCCCCGTCTTTACGTTGGTCCTTTCGTCCAGCTCCACGCCGAATGCGTCCGTCACATATTTCTGGCTTCCGAGAAATCCGGCGGCAATAAGAACAAGCTCGCATGGCAGCTCGTACTCGCTGTCAGGCACCTCCGACATCACGGTACGTCCTGTTTTTTCGTCGCGCTTTTGCTCAAGCTTCACGCATTTAAGCTTTATAAGCCTTCCCTCTTTATCCTTGACAAACGCCTTCACCGTAGTCTGATAAATTCTGGGGTCGTGTCCGAATACCGCGATTGCCTCCTCCTGTCCGTAATCCGTCTTGCAGACCATCGGCCACTGGGGCCACGGATTGCCCGCGGCGCGTGTATCAGGCAGCTTTACGGATCTACAGCCGAGCCTTACCGACGTTCCCACACAGTCGTTTCCCGTGTCGCCTCCGCCGATGACTACCACGTTCTTATCCTTGGGACTTATGAAAGTTCCGTCCTTTAAATCCGAATCGAGCAGGCTTTTTGTCACCGATTTGAGATAATCGACCGCAAAATATATCCCCTGCGCGTCGCGCCCTTCGGCCTTTATGTCCCTCGGATTCGCAGAGCCGCACGCAAGCACTACCGCGTCGTAATTCTTGAGCAGGGTCTGCGCCTTTACGTCGCGTCCCACGTCCTTATTCGTGTGAAAAACAACGCCCGCCTGCTCCATAAGGCGTATCCTTCTTTCTACTACCCACTTTTCAAGCTTCATATTCGGAATACCGTACATCAGAAGCCCGCCCGGTCTGTCGGAGCGCTCGTACACTTCGACCTCATGTCCTCTTTTATTCAACAGATCCGCAGCGGCAAGTCCCGCGGGACCCGAACCTATAACGGCGACCTTTTTGCCTGTTCGCACCTTCGGCGGCTGTGCCGTCACATATCCGTGCTCAAAGGCGTATTCTATTATGGTTTTCTCGTTTTCCTTCGTACTCACGGCGTCTCCGTTAAGCCCGCAGGTACACGCCTTCTCGCAGAGCGCCGGACATACTCTTGAGGTAAACTCAGGAAAATTGCTTGTTTTGGCAAGCCTTAAATACGCGCCCTTATAATTTCCCACATACAAAAGCTCGTTCCATTCGGGTATCAGGTTGTTGAGGGGACAGCCGGAAACCATTCCTTTAAGGAGCTTTCCCGACTGACAGAAGGGTACGCCGCAGTCCATACAGCGCGCCGCCTGCTCTTTTTGCTTTTCGGGAGAAAGCGGTTCGTGAAACTCGTTGAAATTCTTTATTCTTGCTTTGGGAGAAGCCGCCTTGCAGTCCTCCCGCTCATAATCCATAAATCCCGTTGTTTTTCCCATTTTTACTTCCTCCCTTCCTATTTCTTCAATGAATAGAACGCTTCGATCTGTGCCTGTTCGCTTGAAAGTCCTTTTTCTTCCATAAGAACTATACGGTTCAGCATCTTCTTGTAGTCGTGCGGCATGACCTTTTTGAACTTGGGAAGATAACCGCCAAAATCGTCGAGTATCTTTTTGCCCTTTTCCGAATTGGTATACGCCACATGCTTCTGTATCATTTTCTTCAGCTCAAGCACGTCATATTTGTCCGCGACCTCCTCAAACCCGACAAGCTCTTTATTCAGGTTAAGATAAAATCTGTTGTCCTCGTCAAGCACATAAGCGACGCCCCCGCTCATCCCGGCGGCAAAATTCTTTCCCGTCCTGCCGAGAACGACCACGCAGCCTCCGGTCATATATTCGCAGCCGTGCTCGCCCACGCCCTCGACGACCGCGGTCGCCCCCGAATTGCGCACGCAGAAGCGTTCACCCGCCACGCCGTTTATATAAGCCTCTCCGCTCGTCGCGCCGTAAAGAGCGACGTTTCCGATTATGATATTTTCGTCCTGCTTAAATACCGACGACTTAGGCGGGTACACGATAAGCTTGCCGCCTGAAAGTCCTTTTCCGAAATAGTCGTTGGAGTCTCCGACAAGCTCAATAGTAAGCCCCTTCGGTATGAACGCCCCGAAGCTCTGACCGCCGTTTCCGTTACAGCGGACAGTATATGTGTCCTCCGAAAGCGTATCGTCGTAAAGTCTTGTTATCTCCGCACCGAACATCGTGCCGAAGGCGCGGCTGTCGGTGTTTGTAACGTCAAGCTCGATACTTTTTTTCAGCTTTTTCTTCAAAGAAGGCATAAGCTCTTTTATGAGGACCTTCTCGTCAAGGGTCTTTTCCAGTTCAAAATCATAGACCTTTTTATTACCGTACTCCGTTTTCTCAGCGGCGGCATAAGGATTCTCAAGAATTGCCGATAGATCAAGCCTTCCATATTCTCCGCAGACACCGTTTTTCTGGAAAAGCATATCGCTTCTTCCGCACATCTCGTCAAGCGTCCTGAATCCGAGCTTTGCCATGTATTCGCGAAGCTCTTCGGCGACGAACTTCATAAAATTAACGACATACTCCGGTTTGCCGGCGAACTTTTTGCGAAGCTCCGGATTCTGCGTCGCTACCCCGACGGGGCAGGTGTCAAGATTGCACACTCTCATCATAACACAGCCCAAGGTCACAAGCGGCGCGGTCGCGAAGCCGAATTCCTCCGCGCCCAGAAGACAGGCGATCGCTACGTCGCGGCCCGTCATAAGCTTTCCGTCCGTCTCAAGGATCACTTTATTGCGAAGCCCGTTCATTATAAGCGTCTGATGCGTTTCCGCAAGCCCAAGCTCCCACGGCAGTCCCGCGTTGTGAATAGAGCTGTTCGGAGCCGCTCCCGTTCCGCCGTCATAGCCCGAAATAAGTATTACCTGCGCGCCCGCCTTCGCCACGCCCGCCGCGACGGACACGAGCTTGACGGAGATCCTCGCCTTGTTGTTTGAATTTTTCAGGTCGTAGATAAGCTGCGCCAGATCCTCGATCGAATATATGTCGTGGTGCGGCGGCGGCGATATAAGGCTTACTCCGGGAGTGGAAAGTCTTGTTTTGGCTATCCAAGGATAGACCTTGCCGCCCGGAAGATGTCCTCCCTCGCCGGGCTTCGCGCCCTGCGCCATT
>ERZ777011.1522-NODE-1522-length-23623-cov-20.942634_pt1 | contig 23623 bp, 17 predicted proteins | sample MGYA00374964_ERZ777011 | MGnify/ENA primary metagenome ERZ777011 (study PRJEB29310, sample SAMD00008975) | mouse gut metagenome | study: EMG produced TPA metagenomics assembly of the Metagenome analysis of fecal microbiota from mouse which was promoted... | reverse complement strand
CGCACTCTATACCCCATCTAACTCCGCTGCGCTTCGTAAAGATGGGGATTCTACAGGTGAAGCATCTCCGATGCTTTTTAGATTCCGCAGGCACTCTTCCCCACACACCGGCAAACCCCTACAGCGCAGCATATGGCGCATGCACCAAAACCACCAACCGAAGAAGAAAAGCATCGGAGATGCTTAACCTGTCCAAACCCCACCTTTACGGAGCGTAGCGGAGTTAGGTGGGGGAGCTGACAAACAACATAATCATTAGGTCGGAGACCTTGCACCCAGCGAATGTGCAAGGCCTCCGACCTATTTCCATATTATTGCTGTCCGGTAAAACTTTGACATGATAGGAAATGGACTATTTTTATCTCATACAGCATGAAACAGACTCGTATAGATGTCTTTTAAGGGCTTTTTGATGCTTAATGCTACCAATTTCACATCGCCTCAAATGACAAGCCCTTTTTCGTAAAACAGGTGTAACTTATTATATTTGTAGAGAATATATGATTTTGTCTTTTTTTACCGGACAGCAATATTTCCATATACTCACGCACTTTATACCCCATCTAACTCCGCTGCGCCTCGTAAAGATGGGGATTCTACAGGTGAAGCATCTCCGATGCTTTTAGATTCCGCAGGCACTCCACACCCCAAACCCACAAACCCCTACGCGCAGCATCGTGCCGCTTGCTCCAATCGCCATCCCAAAAAAGCATCTCCGATGCTTTTTTAATACCTACCTGCACAACACAGCGCAGCCACTTGGGTGCGGCTGCGCTGTGTTTATGTATGGGGCTCAGAAAACGGCCTTCACTGCACGCGGAGTACCGTCGACGATAGCCGATACTATCACGACGCCGCGGGCGCGCACAGCGCAGTTTTCGCCCGATGCAGAAGCTACTGCCGCACCCAGGGTGTTGTACACCGTGATGGATGTCGCACCCGGCACGCGGATGCCTTCGGCTGTGCGCTCCACCACAAGCGGGCGCGATGTGGCGTTGGTAACGTTCTCCACTCCCGAATTCCATTGCGAATAGCTGAAACCCACGTCGGAAAGCGCGATGTCGTAGTTCTTGCCGCCTTCGGCACCGGTGAGGGGCACGATGCGCAGGGCGGAGAAGTGAAGCGGGAACACGTTGATGTCGTCGATGTCGATGCTGCCTTCTAACGGGCATTTCACGGTGGTGGCGCCGCTGAGCTCGCCTGTGCTCACCATCACGGGCTGCGATGCGTTGTCGGGACGCACACGCACCGAAACTTCCTTAAGCACCGAGCCTTTGGTATCCACAGTCAACGAGAATCCGTCGGGCAGACTGTACACGTCGATATCCTTGTTGAGAGCAATATTGGCACTACGGGGATTGGTAACAGTGAACTGCAGGGCGCAGCCGCCGTTGCCGTCCGGCGTAATGCTCATGTCGCTGCCGACACCGCTGCGTGTTATGCGCCAGCTGTCGTCGCCGAGATTCGCCTCTACGGGTATCACCGACGCGTCCGGTATCTGTACCATCGCCGTAACGCTTACTTCCAGCTCGCCACGACGGCCAACGATGGTCGCGGAGCCGTCGGCATGTCCTGTTACGGTGCCGTTAGCATCCACGGTGGCTACGGCCGAATTGTCGCTGCTCCACTCGAATGCGGTATTTGCCAGTGGCATGTCGCCGAGAGGTGTAGCGGCAAGAAGTTCCACTGCAGTGGTGCGCACGTTGTCGATCAGCACTGTGCTGCGACGCACTGCCACCTCGCCGATTTCCTGCACGTCGACTGGCATTGTCGCGGTCATATCTCCCAGGCGTGCGGTAAGCGCGAAGCAACCAGTGGCTGTGGGCATCACTGTGGCACCGCTGATGGTCGCCATGCCGGCAGGAGCCTCGAAAGTGCAGCCTTCCACAGCGGTGCTGATGAGCTGGCCGGCAGCGTTATAGCCATACACGACGGGGGTATATGCACCCAGCAGCGGCAGAGTGCGCGCATGGTCGGCAAAACGTATGGATGCCACCTTGCTGTCGGGAGCGGCGTCGAGGGCTACGAAGAGGGCGTTGCCCACGGCACGTTCGGCGCCGTCGCGCGGACGGTTAACGATGCCTGCATGGGCAGTCCACATGGCAGTGGAGCCGCCACCGTCCATATCCAGAGCGTCGTAGCACCCGAGAGCGGCCATAAGGTCGGCCGACTCAAAATAGCTCAGACCCGTGGATGCAGCCTGTCCGCCGTCGACAGCGGCCATCACCAGCCTGGTGCGGTCCTGCGAATATCCCGCCAGCGAGCGGGGATATTGCGAGCCGGGAGTGTTGATCCAGCGTATGGCCTCGGTTGTCACCGTTCCCTGGTTGAGGATGCGCACATCGCCGCCGATCACGTCGGTGATGTCGGGCTTGATGCCTCCGAATGCCGGAAGGCTGAGAATTATCTTCAGTTTCACCACATCGCCGGCGGCCAGGCCGTCGACGAAACTGTCGGCATAGTCCTTGCCACAGGAAATAACGATGCCGTCGGCGGGAATGGGCATGTCGCCGGCAGTGCTCCATTCGCCTTCGACGATGAATTTCGTGGTGGCGTTGATTTTCCACTCCGCACCCGGCGCCATGCGCAGGGCAATCTCGCGGCCGCCGGCCGATGTGCGTGTGGATGCGCCGTTGTAGGAGTTGTACACCATCATCTCGTTGTCGCGCCGGGGGTAATTCACCGCCTGGGCTTTCGCCTGGCGACTGCCGTCGTTGTTGAGCACCTTGTATGTGAGGTCGGTGGCGTCGATCCACATGCCTTCGGGACCGATGATGAGCGCATTCTCGCGGCTTACGATGTCAATCATGTCGGGGGCCGCAATCTTTCCGTCGATTACGCAGCTCATGTTGGGATAGCCCAGGATGGCGTTTCCGAACTCGTGGTTGCCGGCGAAAGACGCCGTTATGAAAAAGTCGCCGTTGACACCGGCCACATACTGGCGGCTGTCGGTGGTTTTCCTGGTGCCCATCGAGCTGACTGTCTCGGCATTGAGGCACATGTCGTTGCCGATAACCACCCTGGGTGTCACCGTGGGGCGGTAGCTTGCGTCGGCGCGGTCGATGGTGACCGCGAACACCTGCACACGGCGGTTGCCGGCGGTAAGCTCCAGATGTGTGTGGGTTGTTCCCGGAGCCACATAGTAGTGCTCCAGTGTGTCGGAGCGGAAAGTTGTGCCCTGCAGATCCACTGTGCCCGAAGCGGAAGCACCGAAGGCAAGCCCAAGGGCGAAAAGAGATAACAGCTGTTTCATGGTAAGGTGTATTGGAAATGGCTCATCCGCCAAAATTATCGTAGTGTATCTGTTCCGGCTCAACGCCCAGCGAGTCGAGCATTTTGTTCACCGCCGCGCTCATCGGGCCGGGACCGCACATGTAGTATTCGATATCCTCGGGAGCAGGATGGTTCTTGAGATAGGTGTCCAGCATTACCTGATGCACGAAACCGGGGGTGTATTCCACACCCGCTGCATCGGCGGCAGGGTCCGGTCGGTCGAGGGCAAGATGGAACTTGAAGTTGGGGAACTCCTTCTCCAGACGCAGGAAATCGTCGAGGTAGAACACCTCGTTCAGCGCGCGCGCACCATAGAAGAAATTCATCTTGCGGTCCGTGGTGCGGAGAGTATGGGTCATGTGCATTATCTGCGCACGCAGGGGCGCCATGCCGGCGCCGCCGCCAACCCACATCATTTCCGCGCCCGAGTCGAAGATGGGATGGAAGTCGCCGTAGGGTCCGCTCATCATCACCTTGTCGCCGGGTTTCAGCGAGAAGATATAGCTCGAGGCAATACCGGGCATCACATCCTGGAATCCGGTCTGAGGCTTGGGCTTCATGGGCGGAGTGGCAATGCGCACGGTAAGCATTATGCGGTCGCCCTCGGCAGGATAGTTGGCCATGGAGTAGGCGCGCACTGTCGTTTCGGTGTTGCGGCACCTGAGACCGAACAGGCCGAATTTCTCCCATGCGGGCAGATACTCATCGCCGATGAGGCTGCGGTCGATGTCCTTGGCATAGTCCATCTCGAAAGGAGGAATCTTTATCTGCGCATAGGAACCGGGTATGAAATCCATATGCTCGCCGGGGGGTAGCGCCACGATGAACTCCTTGATGAACGTGGCCACATTGCGGTTGGAAATTACTTCGCACTCCCATTCCCTGACATCGAGTACCGATGCCGGCACTTCGATGTCCATGTCGCCTTTCACCTTCACCTGGCATGCCAGACGCCAGTCGTCCTTTATCTCCTTGCGGGAGAAGTGCACGGTTTCGGTGGGCAGAATCTGGCCACCTCCTTGGCGCACCTGCACGCGGCACTGGCCGCAGCTGCCTTTGCCGCCGCATGCCGAGGGCAGGAACACATTCCGCTGCGCCATAGCCGACAGCAGCGACACGCCAGCGGCGGTCTCCACCTTGCGGTCGTTGTTGATTGTAACGGTAACACTGCCGCTCTTCACCAGATAGCGCTTTGCAATCAACAGCACTACCACGAGCAGCATCACCACAATGAGGAAGCAGGTGACGCCGGCTCCGATTGTAATCCACGCATGCGGCGAGAGCAGGCACAATATTGCGGGCATAACAGTACAGTTCATATCTTGATGCCGAGGAAGCTCATAAAGGCTATGCCCATAAGAGCGGTGATGATAAAAGTGATGCCCACGCCGCGCAGGGGTGCGGGCACATTGGAATAAGCGGCCACACGCTCACGCACGGCGGCCACTGCGGTAATCGCCAGAAGCCAGCCTATGCCCCAGCCGCTGCCGGCACAGAACGATGTGGCAACGCTGTCGAAGCCGCGCTGCTGCATGAACAGCGAGCCGCCGAGGATGGCGCAGTTAACGGCGATAAGCGGCAGGAATATGCCCAGCGAGGCATAGAGCGACGGCGAATATTTCTCCACCACCATCTCCACAAGCTGGGTGAGGGAGGCAATGACCGCGATGAACACTATCAGCGAGAGAAAGCTGAGGTCCACATCGGCGAATTCGGGTCCGGCCCACACCAGAGCGCCGGGGCCGAGCACATAGGTGGTGATGAGGTAGTTCGCCGGCACGGTGATGGCGAGCATGAAAGTCACCGCCACGCCCAGTCCGAAGGCTGTGGCCACATTCTTGCTCACGGCAATGAACGAGCACATGCCCAGGAAGTAGGCGAATATCATGTTGTCGATAAAAATCGACCGTATGAACAGGTTTAGATTCTCCATGGCGTTATTTTTCCTGAAGGTCTTTGTTGAAACTGCGCTGAACCCAGATGATGCATGCCACCACCACAAGAGCCATGGGGGGGAGAATCATCAGGCCGTTATCCACATATCCGGCATCGTATAAAGCCTGTGGCACCACACGGAAACCGAAAAGCGTGCCCGAACCGAGGAGTTCGCGGAAGAAAGCCACGCTCACCAGAATAATGGTGTAGCCTATGCCGTTGCCCACGCCATCGAGGAATGAAGGCCAGGGACGGTTCGCCATTGCGAAGGCCTCGAGGCGTCCCATGAGGATGCAGTTGGTGATGATGAGGCTGATGAACACCGACAGCTGCTTGCTCACATCGTAGGCATAGGCCTGGAGCAGCTGCGACACGATGACCACCAGGCCGGCCACAACCACCAGCTGCACGATGATGCGGATGTTTGTCGGTATGGTTTTGCGCAGGATGGAAATTATCACGTTGCTGAAAGCGAGCACGGCTATCACCGACAGGCCCATGGCCAGAGCCGGCGCCAGTTTCACCGTTACCGCCAGCACCGAGCAGATGCCGAGAATCTGCACCAGCACTGGATTGTCCTTGGAGAAAGGATTGAAGAAAACTTTGCGGTTGCTGATTTTTTCTGCCATGGCTCAGTGTGTTTGGTTTTGACGGGAAAGATTTTCCAGAAACGCGCGGTATGGCAGCAGGCAGTTGTCGAGCATATCGGCCACGCCCTTGCTGGTTATGGTTGCGCCGGAAACGGCGTCGACATAGTCGCGGCCGTCGGAGGGCGCGCGGCCGGCTTTCACCACTGTCACGGGCATGAAGCGGTCGTCGAGGAATATCCGTTTTCCCACGAACTGGCTGCTGAACGCCGGCTTCTGGATTTCCGCTCCCAGACCGGGAGTCTCGCCCTGGTGGGCAAAATAGGCGTCGTAGACAACAGCCGCGTCGGAATCGAGCGACACATATCCCCATATCGGCCCCCAAAGGCCACTGCCGTAGAGCGGCAGGATGTATTTTTCGGAACCGTCGGCCAGAGTGCAGACATACACAGGCAGCTCACGCTCGCCGCCGGGCAGCCGCATCTGGGCGCCGACATTCACGTCGAAGGCATTGTCGCCCTCGAGGCGGTTTCCGGAGGCATCCACCACATAGCTGTCGGTTATATAGTGCCGGTATGATTCCACGATGCTGTCGGCGGCAGGGGTTATGCGCACGCTGGCAAGAATCTGCCGCATCTTGTCGGCATCGATATTGGCCTGCTGGCGGTCCTTGAGGGTTATGGCCGTATATGCCAGGGCCGAACCCACAATCATCACCAGCGCCATGGTGTACAACAGAGTGTACGATTTACTTTCCTTGTTCATTGTCAGGCGGATTTAACGCGGTTTAACCTGCGGCGGATGTTGGTGCGCACCACACACCAGTCGATGAGCGGAGCGAAGCAGTTGGCGAGGAGCACCGCGAGCATGGCTCCTTCGGGGTAGCCGTTGTTGTATACTCGGATAATCACCGCCACGGCACCGATCATGAAGCCGTAGATCCACTTGCCGGTGGTGGTTCGCGCGGCGGTAACGGGGTCGGTAGCCATGAACACGGCCGCAAAAGCCAGACCGCCATAAAGCAGCTGGTCGGCCGGAGAGAGCCATGCCGCCGGATAGACAGGCGTTGCCGCGGCATGTGCTATGGCACCCATAGCCAGGGCACCGGCAACCACAGCCACGATAATACGCCAGCTGGCGATGCCAGCCGCTACAAGAATAACTCCGCCGATGAGCACACACAGCGTGCTGGTTTCGCCGAATGAGCCGGGGATAAGCCCCAGAAAGGCCTGCCACAAGCTCACGCTGCCGCCGCCGATGCCCTCTATCGCCGCCGAAGGCTCGGTCTGGATAGCGATCTGTCCCAGAGGCGTGGCGCAGCTGAAGCCGTCGGGCACGGCGGGTCCGAAGCCGAACGGGCGGCCGGTGGCAACCCACACGCGGTCGCCACTCATGCTCGCGGGATATGCGAAGAACAGGAAGGCGCGGGCAACAAGCGCCACATTGAGCACATTATATCCTGTGCCGCCGAACACTTCCTTTACAAAGACAACCGAAAAAGCCACGGCCACGGCCATCATCCACAGCGGGGTCTCCGCCGGGCATATCATGGGCACGAGAATGCCTGTGACGAGAAAACCCTCCTGGATTTCCTCACGCCGCCACTGGGCGACGGCAAACTCTATGCCGAGTCCCACCACATATGCCACCGCGACACGCGGAAGAATGGTGAGGAAGCCATAGAGCATCAGGCTCCAGAAAGGAAATTCTGTGGCACCTGCCGCCAGCCAGTGCTGGTAGCCGGTATTGTACATGCCCATGAGGAAGCAGGGCATAAGAGCGAGCACCACAATAATCATGGTGCGCTTCGAATCCATGGCGTCGTGAATCTGCACACCTCCCGAAGCGGCGGAGCGCTCGCGCGGAGTGTACAGGAACGTTGCCATGCCGTCGTAGAGCGAGTGGAAAGCCTGCAGCTTGCCGCCTGGCTCGAAGTTCGGACGGATACGGTCGAGGTAATTGCGTAGTCTGGACACGGTCATTCAAGTTCTTTGCGCAGGTAGTCGAGGCCCTCGCGCACGATTTTCTGTAACGGTAGTTTGGAGGTATCGGCATATTCGGCCAGCGCGAAGTCCTCCGGAGCCACTTCATAGATGCCGAGCTGCTCCATCTTCTCGATGTCGCGGGCCATGATGGCCTTGACAAGATATTCCGGGAGTATGTCCATGGGCATCATGCGGTCGTACTCGCCACTCATAATCATAGAGCGCCGTCCGCCGTTGAGGCGCGCGTCGGGGCGGAACAGCTTGCGCAGGCCGCTCAGCGGGAAGCTGCGGCCGACACTCATCTTCGAGGGCGACATCGACGCCCAGCCCATGAATTCATCCACATCATCGCCCTCGGCAATCACGGTAATCTGATTGTAGGGGGCGCGCAGGAAAGCGTCGGGCCCCATGCCCACAGCAATGCCGGTGAGCACGTTGCCGCTTATGATGCGCTTGTTGCGGCCGTCGTCGGCAAGCATGCCGCCAAGCAGAGGCTCGATCAGGGCGCCGGCCGTTGTGACCACCACTTCGGGGCGGGTCACCTCAGGACCTGTTATAGCCACCGACACGGAGCTGTCGATTTCCGACTTCTCCAGCAGATAGCCCAGTCGCAGGAGCACATCCCACGACAGAGTCCACACGGTCTCACCCTTGTTGATTGGTCGGATGCCGGCAATCTGCACACCAACGTTGCCTGCCGGATGCGGCCCGTCGACGGCAACCATCTCGGCGCATCCTATGGCGGGGAAAGGAGTTCCGGCACCATGGCATATATATACCTTGCCTTTGGTCAGCATCGACAGAGCCTCCACGGCAGCGCCGGCAAGCCGCACGGCTTCGGCATCGGGAGTATCGACAGCCACGGCAAGAGGCGCCGTGGCGAGCGCGCTCACAAAAATATCGCGCACATCGGCTTCGGGGTCGGGAATTATATCGTAGGGGCGCTGGCGCATCATAGCCAGAATACCGGATGTGGCAAGCAGATGCCGCAGACCGGCAACGTTTCCACGTGCGGGGCAGGCAAAACGGCGGGCGGCGCCATTTCCGGCCTCGACCTCCACACGAAGGATTTTTCTACGCTCGCCACGCACAACAGCGCGCACCGTGCCCGACACCGGCGAGACAAGAGCAACCGACGGAAACCGCTTGCTATGCAGCAGAATACCGCCACGTTCCACAACGTTGCCGGGCTGCACGTCGGCCTTGGGCTCGAAGCCTGGATAATCGTCGGGAGATATGGCCACAACACGCGCCGGAACACTGCGGGCGGGCTGTGCCGATTCCACCGCACCGGCGATAGGCAGATTGTAGCCTTTTCGTATTTTGATAGTCATGATTAGTCAATTTGGCGGCAAAGATACGAATAATGAGTCAAAAAACCTTAAAATGCAGATTTCGAGGCATCGCCCGCTTAACATCTTTTATATTTGATGAAACCAGCGCACATCTCAATGCGATTTATACAAGCAATCATTTTGCACCACAAAACCCGGCAGAAGTCACAATTTGAAGACACAACCCCAACACTTATTCGGAAAAATCAAACGTTTTTTTTTGCTGTTTAATAAAATTTGAATATCTTTACGCCGTATCGCCATACAGTAGGCCTGTCTATTCCTAATCATCGCAATAACAACCCTGAAACATGCTATGAAGAAACTTATTGCCCTATTCCTTTTTTTCGCCATAGGCGGATTGTTGCCGGCATTGGCCGGCGGGTTCCAAACCGTGCTTGTGGATGCCGAGAGGCAGCCTGTGCCGGGGGCCGTGGTATCGTTTTACACCCTCCCCGACTCCGCTCTGGTGGATGCCGTGACTTCGGATGCCGAAGGACGCGTTGCATTTGCGAATGCCGTTCCCGCACCTATGGTGCTCAGAATCCAGGCTCTTGGGTTCTTGCCTTTTGTGGCAGCAACCGGAGAAGTCGGCGACACCCTACGGCTTGACAGGCCTACCAACCAGCTGAAAGAACTCGTAGTAAACGCCAGGCCGGTGATGCAACGCACAGCCGGGCAGTTCACATATCTCCCGAACGACCTGCGCTCAAAGACCGACAACAGCTATGAGCTGCTGCGGCTGGTACCCCTGCTCGACGTATCCGACCGCAACATTTCCATTTTCGGCAAAGGTGCTTCCCGCATTTTCATCAATGGACGCGACCCCATGATCGGACTCGAGGCAACCATGGAGATGCTACGCGCGACGCCTCCTTCGCATATAGTACGAATCGAGATAATAACAGCGCCCGGAAGCAGATACAGTGCCGCCGACAACCGCGGTATTGTGAACGTGGTGCTCTCGAATCCATACGAGGGAATCAGGGGAAGCATGACAGCATCGGCAAACTATATGGCCGGACGCGTATCACCGAACTATTCAATATGGCTCGGAGCATCGAAAGGAAAGTTCAACGCTTCGGCAAGCTTCATGTACTTTTCCCAGAATACTCTCCAAAAAGACTTGGGATACTACAGCTACGCCTTGCAGAACCGCCATGTCACCAACCTTTCAAGAACCTCCAGCTACTCCAACCATCTTTCAGGAGCGATAACAGCAACATACGATTTCACAAAAAAAAGCTTCCTGAGCCTCGGATTCAGGATCAACGACCAAAAATCATACAATAAAACCCGTGTGACAACCGAGACATCCATCGACGGCAATCCATCTGTACTCAGCACTTCGGATATCCACACTCGCACACCCTTCGCCGGACCCAACTACGGTTTTGTGGGATATTACAGTCTACAGACCGACAACAAGGGAAGCAAACTCGAAATAGCCGCCGACTACTTCACATCGCTAACACGCAGCAACACCGACTATCTGTTCGATGCAACTGCCGCATACCAGAGCGAATCGCAGGCCAGCGACGGCATCCATTTCCGCTCCGACTACAACCACGTGTTCAACAGCTCCCACAAACTCGATGCCGGATACGATTTCTTCCGCTCAAAAGTCGACGATGACTTCGACTTCTACGCCGAAAGCAACCGCTTCATATACCGCGAGATGGTGAACAGCGTATATGCTTCGTGGCGGGCGCAGTGGAGCGATGCATTCTCCACATCCGCTGGACTGCGCATGGAGAACACCGACTCCGACGGACACCTCATCGACACCGGCGAGCGCACAAAACGCAACTATACCGACCTTTTCCCTTCCATCAGTATGAGCCTCGACCTGCCGCGAGGAAACCAGAGCATATCGCTGGACCTCGAACGTAGCATATTCCGCCCATGGTATCACATGCTGAACCCTTTCATGCGCTGGACCTCCGACAACACCTATACCAAAGGCAATCCATACCTGAAACCCTCATACGATTGGTTTGGCATGCTGTACTACCGTTTTCTCCGGAATTTCACATTCTATATCCAACACATCAGGTCTGATAACGGTTTCCTGGAATATAATTACAACGACCACGATGGCAATACCGTTTCAAGCACTGACGATGGAGGCAGGTACAGATATTGGGAATTCCGCCTTCAATACAACAAAACATTCTGGGGAAAATATAATATCCGGGCAGAAACAGCAGCAAGCAACACGCTGCATGAGGGCGTTATCGAAGGAGACTTCGTGCGTTTCAGCAAAACTTCATGGAGCATTGGAGTGCGCAACACCTTTATGCTTCCAAAACATGGCTTTCAGATACGTCTGTCATACTCGCTGCACACTCCCGGGGGATTATTCACAAGAAAACGCGACAGATGGAACCAGTCCATGTATATCGAAGCCTCAAAACGCTTAAAAAAAGATTTGAGAATATCGCTCGTGGCCAGCAACATCCTCGACACGAAAATTCCCGAGTTCTACGACAGCCCACAATATACTTACAACCTACGGAGATTGACCAGCTATAGATCCGTAACTCTCCGAATTTCATATAGCTTCGGCAAGCAGAAGGTATATGGTGCCGAAGATGCCGAAAACGCTAAACTTGAAGAAAGAATATCAAAATAAAACAAACCCGGGGATGTTCCCGGATATAATCCAATAACCCTATGGAAAACAAAAATCTGCTATCCCGAATCGACAGCTTCATCGATTCCCTCGGACAGCCGGGACTGTCCGACCAACAAGAAGCCGTGCTGCTGACAACTGACCTCACAAATATAGGCGGAAAGAACTACGAATGTATTAACTCCGGCAGTGATGCCTGTAACGGTACAGGAGATGATGGCAATGCCAAATGTACCAATCTGGGCAACTGCAAGGGAGGCGACAACTCCGGTTGTAAAAATTTCATAAGACCCAATTCCGATTGCAACGAACCGGCCTTAGGCTAAAAACCAGCCGCCATCCATCACAGCCTCCGGGCAGATGCCCGGAGGTATTTAACCCAATCCTGCCATGAAATTCAGCCAATACAATTCCTTACTGTATGTTTCGGACGAAAAATCGCTACTATACAACGCGATGACCGACAAATTCCTGGCTCTAACCGGAAACAACAATTCGCTGTTTAAAACAGCAGCCATATCGCCGGCAAAAATAAAGGATGTAAACCCGGAACTGTTCGGGCAGTTATGCGAAAACGGATTCATGGCAGAGGACTCCACCGATGAAACAGCTCTTGTCGAGAATTTCATAGAGACCATCGACAATTCGGACGACTTTTTCCAACTGCACATAAACCCGACGCTCGACTGCACCTGCCGCTGCTGGTACTGCTACGAAACACACCTCAAAGGCAGCAGGATGAGCCCGACAACCATTGAAGCGGCGAAACGGTTTATTGAAAACACCATGTCCGGGAACCCGGATCTTAAAAGCTTCGACCTCTCTTTCTTCGGGGGCGAACCGCTCATGTACTTCAACTCCGTGGCTCGCCCGATTATCAGCAGTGCCATCGCACTCTCCGGGAAATACGGCATCGGGCTCCACATACATTTCACCACCAACGGCTATCTGCTGAACGATGAAATTCTGGAATTCCTGTCTCAAACCGATGTGAGCTACCAGATAACGCTCGACGGCGACCGGGAACAGCACAACCGCACCCGCTTCCTGCCAAACGGCAAAGGCACATTCGACAGGATTACAAGCAATATCACCAAATCTCTGGCCCGCGGCCACAGGATTGTCCTGCGAATAAACTACACCGCGTCCATTGTCGACTCCCTCAAGGACATAATGCGACTTGTGGAGCGCATCGGTTCGGAATCGCGCAAATATCTGAGAATAGACTTCCAACGTGTCTGGCAGGATCCCAAAGGCTCCGATGAGGAAGAAGAAACGCTGAGGCAGAAAATATCGGCATATGCTTCCGAGGCCAAGCGGCTCGGCATCGGAGCCTCTACTCGGGCTTGCATGGACGCGGTTCGTTCGTCTTGCTACGGAAACCGCAGGAATTATGCTCTGATCAACTACAACGGCGACGTCTTTTCCTGCACTGCCCGCGACTTCTCCGAGGCCAACCGCGCCGGCACCCTTTCCGAAAACGGCAAAATAGAATGGACCGGCAACAGCATTGATAAGAGAATGAAAGCGCGATTCCGCAACTCAGCCTGCCGTAAATGCCGTATTGCTCCGCTTTGCGGCGGTGCCTGTCGCCAGCGATGCATCGAAGAACCCGACAATCTGACCGAATGCTATCACCGATATTCCGAAAAGGATATCGACAATATAATCTACGACCGCTTCGACTACATGTTCCTTAATACATAATCCTATGACATTACGCATTTTTCTATCACTGTTTTCAGCGGCATTCTGTCTGCTGCCGGCTTTGGCCGCCGGGTTCAGAACCGTGCTTGTGGATGCCGAGAGGCAGCCTGTGCCGGGGGCGGTGGTATCGTTCTACACCCTCCCCGACTCCGCGCTGGTGGATGCCGTGACTTCGGATGCCGAAGGATACGTTGCATTTGCGGATGCCACGGCAATGGCGCTAAGGGTGCAGGCGCTGGGATTTCTGCCTTTTGTGGCAGCAACCGGAGAAGTCGGCGACACCCTACGGCTTGACAGGCCTACCAACCAGCTGAAAGAACTCGTAGTAAACGCCAGGCCGGTGATGCAACGCACAGCCGGGCAGTTCACATATCTCCCGAACGACCTACGCTCAAAGACCGACAACAGCTTCGAGCTGCTGCGGCTGGTGCCCCTGCTCGACGTATCCGACCGCGGCATTTCGATTTTCGGAAAAGGTGCTTCCCGCATTTTCATCAACGGACGGGACCCCATGATCGGACTCGATGCAACCATGGAGATGCTGCGCGCGACGCCTCCTTCGCATATAGTACGAATCGAGATAATAACAGCACCCGGGAGCAGATACAGCGCCGCCGACCGACGTGGAATAGTGAACGTGGTTCTCTCCAACCCATACGAGGGTGTCCGGGGAAGCACTACAGCAACAGTAAGGTATACGACAGGTAGAGTGGCGCCTGCATATTCCCTATGGCTCGGTGCCTCAAAGGGAAAGTTCAACGCTTCAGCAAACTTTTCATACTACTCCCATAACAGGCACATGAAGGAACTGGGAAACTACACATACGCACCGAACGACCGAAAGGTGACAAACCTTTCACGGACTTCAGACTATTATTTCCACCTTGCAGGTGCCATAACAGCAACATACGACTTCACAAAGAAAAGTTTTCTGAGCATAGGATTCAGAATCAACGATGAAAAATCATATTTGAAGACCCGGGTGGCAAGCGAGACTTCCGAGAACGGAAAACCGGCGCTTCCAAGCTCATCGTACATCCACACGCGCACACCTTTCGCCGATCCGAACTACGGCTTTGTGGGATATTACCGCCTCAAGACCGACGACAAGGGAAGCAAGATCGAGGTCGCCGCCGACTACTTCACATCACGCGCACGGAGCAACACCGACTACCTGTTCGACGATACATACGCCCAACAGAATGAATCGCAGACGAGCGACGGCGTGCATTTCCGTTCCGACTACAACCACGTGTTCAACAGTTCCCACAGACTGTCGGCAGGATACGACTTCTTCCGCTCGAAACTTGTCGATAATCTCGATTTCCACGAGCAAAGCAACCGTTTCGAATACCGGGAGATGGTGCACAGCGTGTATGCCTCATGGCGGGCGCAGTGGAACGATGCTTTCTCCACCTCCGCTGGTCTGAGAATGGAGAACACCGACACCGACGGATTCCTTGTCAACACAGGGGAACGGAACAAACGGAATTACACAGGCCTATTCCCGTCGATAAGCATAAGTATCGACCTGCCGCGAGGAAACCAGAATGTTTCGCTCGACCTCGAAAGAAATATCAGGCGCCCGTGGTATTTCTCGCTCAATCCATTCGTACGATGGACTTCCGACAACACCTACACAAAAGGCAATCCCTACCTCAGCCCTAAATACTATTGGTTCGGCACTATATATTACCGTTTTCTCCGACATTTCACGTTCTATGTCCAAGGCAGCTACGGAAATTCGACTCTGGAATACAATTACAACGACAAAAATGGAAATACAGTATCAAGCTATTCCAATGATGGAAAAAACAGTCATTGGGAATCAGGTCTGAGATACGACAACATGTTCTGGGGAATATACAATCTTCGCGCCAGCACCGGCGTCTATACCCCCATAACGGAAGGCTTTGTAGATGGCAACTTTATCCGTTTCAGTAAAACGTCATGGGGAATGGATATTGATAACACCTTTATATTTCCCAGACAAGGTCTGACAATATTTCTGGCATATGTTATAAACAGCCCGGGAGGATTATTCACAAAAGAACGGAACAAATGGTCTCATGCCCTATTTTTTGAAGTATCAAAAAGTTTCAGCAATGGTCTGAATCTTTCATTTGCAGCCAACAACCTCCTTGACACGAAAGTGTCTGAATTCTATAACTCACAAGACTACAGTTACAATCGGCGAAGGCTTATCGGCTATTCAAGTTTCGTATTCAAAATATCCTACAGCTTCGGAAAACGGAGGGTACGAGGAGCCGACGATGCCGACAACGCTAAACTTGAAGAAAGAATATCAAAATAAAACAAACCCGGGAATGTTCCCGGAATAAATCAAATACTCCATGAACAAACAGCTACTCTCGCGAATCGACAGCTTCATCGATTCCCTCGGACAGCAAAACATGTCCGACCAACAGGAAGCCGTGCTGCTGACCGCCGACATCCACAATATCGGCGGCAAAAACGATAAATGCACCAACTATACAGAAAAGTCATGCAATGGCGAAGGCCAATACAAAAACGACGGGTGTACAAACTATGATGTATGCACAAAAGGCGAAAACAACGGCTGCAGCAATAGGGCAAAGCCTAACTCCAAATGCTACGAACCGGCCATAGGCTAAAATCTGCTTCCATCTTCTCACAGCCTCCGGGCATCTGCCCGGAGGTATTTAACCCAATCCCGCCATGAAAAAAAGTATCGTCCTATTCCTTTTTTCCGCCATAGGCGGATTGTTGCCGGCTTTGGCCGGCGGGTTCCGAACCGTGCTTGTGGATGCCGAGAGGCAGCCCGTGCCGGGGGCGGTGGTATCGTTCTACACCCTCCCCGACTCCGCGCTGGTGGATGCCGTGACTTCGGATGCCGAAGGACACGTTGCATTTGCGGATGCCACTCCCGCACCTATGGTGCTCAGAGTCCAGGCGCTTGGGTTCTTGCCTTTTGTGGATACGGCTGAAGACGTAGGCGATACGCTGCAACTTGAAAGACCGACCAACGAACTCAGAGAACTTGTAGTAAACGCCAGGCCGGTTATGCAACGCACTGCGTGGCAGTTCAGGGGACTGCTGTGACACTGAAAATATCCTACCGCTTCGGCAAACAACGCGTCCGCGGCGCCGAAGAGGCAAATTCTCCGGAACTCGAACAACGGCTCTCCCGATAATCACATCCGACAATGTTCAAACGGCCTTTTAAGACATATCGCCAGCTTGAGCATGCCGACTGCGGCATTACCTGCATCCGCATGATTGCGCGCCATTATGGCCGGAAAATATCGGCGAACTATCTCCATAAGATTTCCGACACCAGCAAGCTCGGCATATCGATAAAAGACATCGTGCACACCTGCGAGACAATAGGCTTGCATGCCAGGGCAGCAAAGCTTACGGCCGGCCAGCTGGAGAAAGCGCCTCTGCCCGCGATATTATACTGGAAACAGTGCCATTTCGTGGTTCTATACCGGATAGACACAAAAAAGAGACGGTATCACATCGCCGACCCTGCCGGCGACAAGCTGGCGCTTTCCGAAGAGGAGTTCGCAAGAAACTGGCAAGCGGGAAACGAACGCGGGCTGATTGTACTTGTCGATCCCACCGAAAAACTCCATCAGCACAATGAAGGTGAGGACATGCGCCGGACTCCCGGTCTGCAGAAACTGCTCACCGATTCGGTGAGGCAGCACCGCCGGTTCTTCGCCATTGTGAGCCTTCTCACACTTGTGATCGTGTGCGCCGACATATGCACGCCGTTTATCTTCCGCAGCACCATCGACGACGGCATCCAGGGCCGGAACATCAATCTGGTATGGCTGCTCGTGATGGGGCAGTTCTTCGTCTTTGTGGGAAATTATGTGGCCAACAGCATTTCCGACATACTGCTCACAAAACTGGGGCTGAAAATAAGCTTTGCCATGATGAACGACTACCTCAACAGGATAGTCGCTCTTCCGATGAGCTTCTTCGACCGCAAGGTCAACTCCGATCTGATTCAGAAAATCGACGACCAGAACCGGCTGAAGAATTTCCTCACCGGCATGCCCGACATGTCGGTGTTCACTGTGCTGAACTTTCTGGTGTTCTCGGGAATCCTCATTTACTTCGAGGCACGGATTTACGCGATATTCCTGTTTGTATCGGCTTTGACCCTGCTGTGGTCGGTCTACTTCAAGAACAGACGGCGCGAAATCGACTATGCCAACTTCGAGTACTCCTCAGAGAACCGCAACAACCTCTACGAGCTTGTGAACGGAATGGTGGAAATCAAAGCCCACAGCGCGCAGAACTCGCGGGTGGACAAATGGCGGACCCTCCAGACCAAAATCAACGGCCTCACAGTGAAATCAGCTTTTCTAAACCTCACGCAAAGCAGCGGAAGCACTCTTTTCAACCGGCTGATGGACATTGCCATAACCGGAATGTGCGCCACGTTCGTTGTCCGCGGCGATATGACCATAGGCGTTATGATGACTGTGAGCTACCTAATCGGAAGACTGTCGGTGCCGCTAAGAAACATATACTCCACGGTGAACATAATACAGGATGCATCCATATCGTACGAGCGGCTCGACAGCATAATGAATTACGAAACCGAAGAACGTGGTTCACATCCGGACACCGCTACCGGCGACATCGTTTTTTCCAATGTCAGTTTCAAATATCCCGGCAGCTTCTCGCCCCTTGTGCTCAGAAACCTCAACTGCACCATCCCTGTGGGAAAGACCACAGCCATCGTGGGGGCAAGCGGCAGCGGAAAAACGACTTTGCTGAAACTGCTGCTCGGTTTCTACAAGCCCACCGCGGGCACGGTAACGGTCGACGGGCTGGACATATCCACAATCGACACCAACGACTGGCTGAAATCTTTCGGCGTTGTGATGCAGTCGGGCTATATTTTCAGCTCGAGCATACTCGAGAACATAGCCCTTGCCGATGAGACTCCCGACCGGGAAAAAGCCGAGCAAGCCGCCCGCCTTGCATGCATCGACGATTTCATAGCCACTCTGCCCATGGGCTACGACACCCGCATAGGCGCCTCCGGCCTGGACCTTAGCGGCGGCCAGAAGCAGAGACTGCTGATTGCACGGGTAATATACAAGAATCCCGACATAATAATCCTCGACGAGGCCACATCGTCGCTCGACGCCAACAACGAGCGCAGGATTGTCGAGAATCTGGAAACATTCTGCAAAGGTAAAACGGTAGTGGTGGCCGCCCACAGGCTCAGCACGGTAAAAAACGCTGACAACATACTTTTTATCCACGATGGCACGGTGCGCGAAAGCGGAACCCATGCTACGCTGGTGAAAGAACGTGGCGGATACTTCGCTCTGGTGCAGAACCAGCTCGAACTGGGCGCATAAGCCGTTGAGCGGTCAGGAGTCAGGTCTGACATTTTTTTTGTAACTTTGCCAGACACCTGCCGTCTCTCCCTTTCTCTCCTCTCTCCGGCAGCTTTTCACAACCGACTAATCCATGAGCGAACCCGACAAACCCATAGAAATCCCACCTACTCCCGAACCTGAAGACACAGCGGCGGAAAACGCCTCCGGCGACGACGGCGACGAATACGTTGCCGCCACCAACGGGTCGCGACCCTACACGGCGCCATCAGAGGTTGTGCGCCACCAGCTCAGGGGAATGTACCAGACATGGTTTCTGGAATACGCCTCATATGTGATTCTGGAACGCGCCGTACCGCACATCGACGATGGCCTCAAGCCCGTGCAGCGCCGCATACTCCACGCTATGCGCACCATCCACGACGGCAGATTCAACAAAGTGGCCAACATCGTGGGCACAACCATGCAGTACCACCCGCATGGCGACGCATCAATAAAGGACGCTCTGGTGCAGCTCGGACAGAAAGAGCTGCTTGTCGAGCCTCAGGGAAACTGGGGCAACATCCTCACCGGCAGCGCCGCCGCTGCCGCACGATACATCGAGGCACGCCTTTCGCCTTTCGCCCTTGAGGTGCTCTACAGCCCCAAGGTTACCCAATGGACAATGAGCTACGACGGCCGCAAACACGAACCTGTGACCCTTCCGGCGAAATTCCCACTGCTGCTGGCTCAGGGCGGCGAAGGCATAGCCGTGGGTCTGTCGTCCAAAATCCTGCCCCACAACTTCAACGAAATCCTCGACGCCGCCATCGACTATATCGAAGGCCGCGAGTTCAACCTCTATCCCGACTTTCCCACCGGCGGACTCATTGATGTGTCGCGCTATAACGACGGCCGCCGTGGCGGTGCGCTCAAGGTGCGTGCGAAAATCGAGAAAATCGACGCCAAGACGCTCAACATCACCGAACTGCCTTTCGGCAAAACCGCCGACTCGCTAATAGAGTCGATTCTCAAAGCCTTCGAACGCGGGCAGATAAAAATCCGCAAGGTGGAGAACAACACCGCAGCCACGGCGTCCATCCTCGTGCATCTGCAACCCGGCACCTCCTCCGACAAGACCATAGACGCCCTGTACGCCTTCTCCGACTGCGAAATCAACATATCCCCCAACTGCTGCGTAATCCGCGACAACAAGCCATGCTTCCTGAGCGTGGGCGATGTGCTCCGCCACAGCGTGGACACCACCCGCGACATAATAACAAGCGAACTGCAGGTGGCGCTGGCCGAACTGCGCGAACAACTGCTGTACACATCGCTGGAAAAAATATTCATCGAGGAACGGATCTACAAGGACCGGCAGTACGAACAGGCCTCCGACCTCGATTCCGCGCTGGCACACATCGACAGCCGGCTCGAGCCTTTCAAGCCGGCGCTGACCAGGGATGTGACACGCGACGACCTCCTGCGGCTGCTGGAGATAAAAATGAAACGCATCCTGCGCTTCAACTCCCAGGCCGCAGCCGACGCTCTCGTTGCCCTGCAGGCAAAAATCGACGACACTCTCGACCGCCTGGCGCACATCGACCGCGAAGCCGTGAGATGGTACACCGAACTCAAAAACAAATACGGCGAAGCATTCCCGAGGCATACGGCCATAAGAGGCTTTGCCGCTATCGAGGCAAGCACCGTGGCCGAAGCCAACGAGAAACTCTACATCAACCGCGAGGAGGGCTTCGTGGGCACAGGACTCAAAAAGGACGAGTTCGTGGCCAACTGCTCGGCGCTCGATGATATAATCGTGTTCTACCGCGACGGACACTACAAGATAACCCGCGTGCAGGAAAAGCTGTTTGTCGGAAAGAACGTGCTCTACGTCGACGTATACCGTCGCAAGGACGAACGCCTGACATTCAACGTGATATACCAGACAGGCCGCGGAGGTGTGTACTACATGAAGCGCTTCAGGCCTTCGGGCTTGACACGCGACAAGGACTATGAGCTTGTGAAGGGCCTGCCGGAAGTGCGTGTGGCATGGTTCACCGCCAACCCCAACGGCGAGGCCGAAACCGTGAAGGTTGCCCTGAAGCCCAAGAACAGGCTCAAAACGCTGACCTTCGACGTCGACTTCGCCAAAATAGCCATCAAGGGACGTGGTGCCCAGGGCAACCTCGTGACAAAGAACGAAGTACAGAGGTTCTCCCTCAAGGAAAAAGGAGTCAGCACACTTGGCGGGCGCCAGGTGTGGTTCGATTTCGATGTAATGAGGTTGAACTACGATGGCCGCGGCACCCTGCTGGGCGAATTTTCCGGCGACGACCGCATACTGGTGATACTGCCCGGCGGCGAGTTCTACCTTACCGGCATAGAACTCACCAACCACTACGAGGACCGCGTGCTGGCGATACTCAAATACGACCCCGCCACTGTGTGGACAGCCGTGGTGGCCGATGCCGACATGGGCTATCCATACCTCAAACGCTTCACCTTCGAGGCTTCGGCACGCCACCAGAGATTCATCGGCGAGAATCCCCGCTCGACTCTCATGGCACTGAGCGGCGACGAGAATCCCGAGGCTCTGCTGACATTCGCCGACGCCGACCGCGCACCACTTGCCGTGGATGCCGCCGGTTTCGTAGGCGTGAAAAGTTTCAAGGCCAGAGGCAAACGCCTCACCATGCTTCCGCTGGCAAGTGTCGAGCTACGAGCCGCAAGCGTGCCCGAGGACACAGAGTCTGCCCCGGCCGACGATGCCGAAACCACGGACATCCAGCCCGAAACAAGCGAGGAACAATGAGATTGTCTCTGGCTACAGTCCTCGCCGCAGCAGCCATTACCCTGCAGGCCTCCGAACCGGCACCGGTGCGCCCGGTGCTGTCGGCCTATACGGTCCACGCAGGCTCGGCGCACATAGCCGAAACATACCTGTCGCCCCTGAAATACAGCGGGCAGGCTTTCGGCCTGGGATATGAGCGCATGCAGGCTATGAAATTCAACCCGGAACACTGGGTGCAGACCCTCGACCTGGGGCTGGACTTCGCCCGCACGCTAAACCCGGCGCGCAACGCCACAACCTGGCAACTCATGCTCGAAGGCGCCTGGAGCATGACCCACCGCTGGAAACTGCACGGCGGATGGAGCCTCTATGCCGGCGGAAACGCCGACCTGCAGCTCGGCGTGCTCTACAACCGACGCAACAGCAACAACCCGGCAGCGGCAAAAGCGGCATTCACCATAGGCGCCACAGTGGCCGCCGCCCGCAGCATGCGCCTCGGCAGCCTGCCGGTGACATTCCGCTACCGGCTGCGCATGCCGCTCACAGGCATGTTCTTCTCGCCGCAATACGGCGAACTGTACTACGAGATATATCTTGGCAACCGTTCCGGACTTGTACGCGCCGCCTGGCCCGGCAACTTCCTGCGGCTCGACAACCTGCTCAGCGCCGACCTCCATTTCGGCGCCACAACCCTGCGCCTGGGCTACCGCCTGGACTACAGCAGCAGCAAAGCCTCGCACATCGTAACGCGCCGCCTCAGCCACTGTGCCGTGGTGGGAATAACCTGCGAGTGGATTTCGCTTGGCGCAGGCTCCCGGGTCACACCCGCGCTCAAAACCATAAACGCTCTCTACTGATGCCCCGTCTCTTCCGCAGCCTGCGCAATGCCGCGGCAAAAACAATCCTTGCCGCCGCTGCCTGCGGGGGCCTCTCCGGCTGCCACTCCATAGAAAGCTGGGACAACGACGTGTACGGCAATTTCGACGCCTTGTGGACAATCATGGACACCCACTACTGTTTCTTCCGTGAGAAAGGCATCGACTGGGAAGAGACCGGGCAGAGATACCGCCGACAACTGAAACCCGACATGGACGCCACAGAGTTTTTCGGCGTCTGCGCCGACATGCTCGCCGAACTCCGCGACGGCCACACCAATCTCTCCTCATGGTTCGACGTTTCGTACTACCGCCAGTGGTGGTCGGACTACCCGCAGAACTTCAACCTCAGACTCATCCAGGAAAACTACCTCGGGTTTGACTACCATTCCGGCGGCCCGATAATCTACAAAATCCTGGAGGATGAGAACATAGGCTACATGCACTACTCCACCTTCGCCGCCGACTACGGCATGGCCTTTCTGGACAACATGCTATACAGCATGCGCGAGTGCGACGCACTGATAATCGACGTGCGCGACAACGGCGGAGGCAACCTCACCGTGGTCGACAAACTCGTGAGCCAGTTCATCGACCAGACCATAACCGCCGGATACATATGCCACAAGACAGGCCCGGGACACGACGACTTTTCCCGGCCCTTCGCCTACACCATAGAACCGGCGACGGGGCACGTGAGATGGCTGAAACCGGTGGTGGTGCTCACCAACAGAAGCACTTTCAGCGCGGCAAACAACTTCGTGAGCATAATGAAGAGCCGGAAGAACACCGCCATAGTCGGCGACATCACCGGCGGCGGCTCGGGCATGCCGTTCTCGTCGGAACTGCCTTGCGGATGGGGCATCCGCTTCTCGGCAAGCCCTGTCTACGATGCACAGATGAACCTCACCGAAAACGGTGTGGAACCGTCGGACAACTGCCACGTCGACATGAATCCTGCTGCCGAAGCCCGTGGCAGAGATTCCATCGTCGACTTCGCCATAGCCCTGATAAAAGCATCGGTAAAGCCGGCGTCATAACCCGCCGCGTATCCGACTGTTAATTTTGCCTAAATTTAGCATATTTTTTGTTTACAAGATACATTATAAGTATTCATTGCTGTCCGATAAAACTCAAATAGCGCAATAAAGTATGGCTCGAACGCTGA
>ERZ777011.1521-NODE-1521-length-23630-cov-90.465748_pt1 | contig 23630 bp, 17 predicted proteins | sample MGYA00374964_ERZ777011 | MGnify/ENA primary metagenome ERZ777011 (study PRJEB29310, sample SAMD00008975) | mouse gut metagenome | study: EMG produced TPA metagenomics assembly of the Metagenome analysis of fecal microbiota from mouse which was promoted... | reverse complement strand
CCTTTCGAATGGGAGTGCAAAGGTAAGCCTTTTTTCTTAACCTCCAAAACTTTTTACGTTTTTTTTGAAAAATTTTCTGTCCAAAATCATCAAACCATAAAGAAAACCTCTGACAATCAAGACTATAAGCAATGTGAAAATTTTTCAATCAAATTGGCAATATTCCGCCACTATTCCTCAGGCAAGAACATCGGGTCCCATGCAGGGAGACGTTCCGGTGTCCCTTTAAGCATTTCAAGCACATCAGCAGGAACATATTTCTTCTCTGCCACAAGGCGGAACATATATCCGTCAAACCATTCGTCTGTCATTATGAGGCATCCCTTATAGCCGGCAGATGCTCCCCAGCTGTTCTCCACCATCCATTTCACAGGACGGCCGCTTTCCTTGTCGATGTCAACCGCAATCAAAGTCATGGCATGAGAAGAACCGCTGGCATGCGTCATCACACGCTCCCTCTTGTCCATGCCGAAAGAAACTCCCATCAGCGACTCATAATCAAAATTGGCGATGTCAAGAGTACCTTTGCCCTTGCTGAGGAACTTGCCCACATCGCAAGAGAAATACATTGCGGTATTATCCTTGATGGACGCGACAGCAATCTCCTTTATCCTCTCCACCGGCAGGTTGACGTAAAGCCAATTGTGCCCGTCATAAACATGGCGGTCATAATCTATCTCATAAACCTTCCCATATTCGCGGCAAGGGTCATTCATTATCATGACATAATTGTCCTCAAGATTCTCCCCTATATATTCATCATAGAATCCTGCCGGAGTATATTTCCTTGTATCGACAGGCCTGCCGTCCTTGTCGCAGCGCGTCCACTCAAACTCCACAGGCGGCTCTCCGAGACACAGCACAAGCATCCTGTATATTTCAGACAGCATATCCGTCTTCATCTGTGCGAGACGTCCGGCCGCAACCTCAAGAGCAGCCGCCTTCTTGCGGGACGACAGCGAGGCCGCCTTTTCTGACGCTCCAGCCCATTCATGCCTCAGCCTAAGGCCGTCTTCCCTCAGCTTGAGTTTGAGCAGCATGGCCATCTGTGAGGTATTGTTGCTCGAAAAAGTCTCAGGCATGGCCTCAGAAGGCACCGCTCCGTATTTCATTATAAGATTGGACACTCCTGTAAACTGTCCTCCGTCACTGAGAGGATTTGAGAAAAGCCAGTCAACCGTCCTGTCATCAAACGGAAGTTCCCTCGTGTCAATCACTCCCTGCAGGAAAAGATTGGACTTCTCCAGCTGGTCATAGAAAAAGAGATAATTCTGGGAAAACTCGAAAGACGGGAGCCCATACCGATCTATCATCTTGGCACGCAGCACATTAAGTCCTGTGAAAAGCCAGCATCTTCCGGAAGACTTCTGGTCGGTGATTCCTTTTGTCCTGACCCTGTCGGAAAAATGCGTATCCATCATGGCCGCATTCTCCGAATTTACGGCAAGGACTCCTATTGACGTTCCTGCCAAGGCGTTCCTGATTGCCTTGTCGCAGGCATTTCCCTTGTATCCGTTCCTTATCTGCCCGAGCATCTCCGCTGAAATCCCTCCGGACTCGCCTCCAGCACGTTTCTGCTCCTGGGCCACGGCATCAGCCGACACCGCCATTGCGGCGCACAATGCCGCACCAAAAATCATTTGTCTGAAATTCATATCCATGTGTGTTTATTTGCATCGGGCACAAAAATAACAACTTTTCCTTAATGCCCGGCCTGCAATCATCCACATAAAGACCGCATTGCACCCAAAGCTACTCTTCCGCCTGAAGCTTCGCCAGCACCTTTTCCGCCTTCCTGTAGCCGTCAGCCGGCGCATTCCACATTATGGCAAGGATGAGCGCACCGAGAATGCCGAAAACGAAAGTCACAATGAAGACCGCATTCCAGCCGAGCGAGCCATGTCCTGCCATCCAGCCGAAACCGACACCCGAAATCAGAGTGGCCGCATAACAGAATATGCCCACGAAACCGTTTGCCGAAGCCGAGGCCTTTTTGGTGGCATACTGCGATGCACTTACACCGAGCAGAGCCTGCGGCCCATATACGAAGAAACTTGACAGCACGATGAACAAGGCATTGAAAATCCACGGAGCATCAGACGGGGTGAGCCAGAAGCAGATGAAGCTCAAAGTCGCGCCCGCCATACAGATGACACATGTGCGTATTGTCCTGTTCTTCATAAACCTGTCAGTGAACCATCCAGCCACAAGCGTTCCAAGAACACCTCCAATAAGCTCCGACGCAGCCACAATGCTTGCCGACAGCGAAATGTCGAATCCCTTGTACTGCGTAAGAAAAGATGTCCCCCATTCAAGAATCGTGAACCGTATAACATATACACAGAAATCAGCAACGGCCACAATCCATATGTAAGGATTCCTGAAGACCATCCTGTTGACAAACTTCTTGAAAGCGGCACCGGTCAGCTGATGTTCCTCCGCCTCCCCTGCCGAAGCTGAATCAGAAACGGCAGTTCCCTCACCATGCTCCATAGCCTCAAGCTCCTCTATCTCCGGAAGCCCCACAGAAGAAGGCGTGTCACGCAAGGCCATATAAAGGGCCACAGCCCCGACAAGCGACATGGCGGCCGGAACCGCGAAACAAAGCTGCCAATTGCTGTAACCGAAACGGGAAAGCATCCAGCCGCACAATGCCACGACGACTCCCGCACCTATGGAGTGGGAAGAATTCCAAATTGACTGCTTGGTGGCAAGCTCCGAAGGCCTGAACCAGTGGGCCATCAAAGACGCGCACGGAGGATATCCCATGCCATGCACATAGCCGTTAAGCACCCAAAGCGAACCTATTATATATACAAGGGCAACCGTGGCCTTCCCTTCAGAATCAAGCACATTTATAAGGCCGTCAATCCTCGGGCTGAAGCATATCGCAAAATTGATTATGCACGACAGCACAAGACCGAGGGTCATCAGCACGCGCCTGTTATAGCGGTCAGCGATGAACCCGTTGACAAAACGCGATATGCCATACACGATTCCGTTCAGCGACAGGAAAATGCCGAGCTGCACCTTTGTTATGCCGAGAGTCTCCTCCATGGCAGGAATCGCCGCACTGAAATTCTTGCGGAGGAAATAATAGAAAATATAGCCTATTATAAGGGCCACAAGAGTCCTCCACTGCCAATAATTGTACTTTTTCTTAGTTGCCGTATCCATAATATATTAGGGTTATTTCCAAACCTGCTTTCAATCCGCAGCTCCGGCATTATTCCGCTGAGCCGCCTTCATTTTCTTCTGCTCAATCTTCCAGATGTCATACTTGTCCACGATCTCCCCCGCCTCAATCTTCTTCCACTCCTCAGGATAATATTTCTGCACATAAGGACGCGGACGGTTCTCATCGCGCCGGTCCTCTGCCAACACCCTTGTCAGCCTGTCCTCAATGCCCCTGTCCGGATATTCCGCAAGCCAGCTGTCCATCAGCGCACGCATTTGGTTCAGCACATCCAGCATCTGAGGATTCCCGGCAAGATTATGCAGGCAGAAAGGGTCCGCAATATAGTCATAAAGTTCCTCAACAGGCTTGCTTTTCGCAAAAAACAGCATCTGCGCCTCATTCAGAAGTCCCTGATCCCTCATTGTGCGCATCACATGCAGGGCAGGACGGTAAAACTCCTGATACATATGATGCGGGTCATAAGGCACATGGGGCATATAATTGCGCACATAAGTATATCTGTCAGTATGCACACCGCGGATGCATTCGAAAATCTCGTCCCAGGTGTCACGCGCAAGATAAAGCCAGTCATGACCGCCGTTCTGCTCATCCGGGGCGTTGAAAACATCCAGCGGCTTGCCCTGATAATAATCCGGGATATCCACCCCGGCCAGTTTGAGTATGGTCGCAGGAATATCCAGCTCGCTAACAAGGTCATCCACCACGGCGTGCTTCACACCTTTGCCCCAGACAATCATAGGTATCTTCGTGCCGTCCTCGTACATGAAGCCCTTTGCCCTAAGCTCTGCCCTGCCGTTGTCAGCAATGAATATCACTATCGTATTGTCCAGCAGCCCCTTCTCTTCAAGCTGGTCCATGACCATCCCGAACTGCGCGTCCATATACTCCACCTGGTCAAGATAGCAGGCGAACTCCTCACGCACCTTCGGATGGTCAGCAAGATACGGAGGAAGCACTACAGACGCAGGATTGACAGGATGCTCCGACTTGGCCCTGATGGCCTTCCACCAGTCACCACGGTGCGTATTGTAAAGTGTAACCTGCGAGAAGAAGGGAGCATCTTCCGGCATAATGTCATACAGTTTGTCGAAAAGGCCGAAATGCCTCACTCCGTCATACGGGCCTACATTCTCAAATTTGAAATTCAAATCAAGCTTGCGGCTGCTCTCATGGTCATTATGCGTTACAGGATTCTCAAAGCAGTCCCTGTTGCCCAGGATGCAGGTATATCCCGCATCACGGAGATATGCGGTGAAAGGCCTCACAGTCCTGTCCGGCAGCGGCACATCATGGTTGCTGCGGTGGTTATGTGTACCGGTTATGGTATGGTGCAGCCCCGTCATCATGGAAGATCTGGTCGGAGAGCTGAGGGGAGCCACACAGCGCGCATTGGTGTACATGACACCCTCAGCCGCGAGCCTGTCAAGATTAGGGGTCTGCACATCTGTCCTGCCATAGCAGCCAAGGTCAAGGGTCATGTCCTCCGCAAGGATGAACATTATGTTAGGGCGTCCGTCAGACGTGTCTTCCTGTCTGTCCTGGCCGCAAGAAGAAAGGGCAAGGCCACCTATCACCGCACCCATCAATGGGAATATCTGTTTATGAACATTCATGATTCAAAGCTTTTATTGGTAAAATCCGCAAGAAGGGTCAACCACCGTCTTGGAACCGGCCTCTGTACCTCCGACATAAAGAGGACTATAATTAGACGCGCTCAGCACAATCTCCTCTCCCGCACGGTTCAGAGTACCGGCTATCCTGCAATTTTTCACTACAAGGGCATTTCCTCCCTGGGCGATTATCATCCCTATATTGCCGAATTTCCAGTTGGATATGTATGACTCTCCCGTTGTCAGGCATCCGTCTATCACAGTGCTTGCCGCACATCCAGAAGAAATGATGCCTCCCGTGAAATATTTTCCCTCATGTCCCTGGGCGGACACGATTTTTCCGCTAAACACGCAATCCTTGACAAGGCCCTGGCAGGTCTTCTCCTGGAACGAGCCTATTCCGCCTGCATTGCGTTCAAGAGCGGCAGCATTAAAGCTTATAGTCCCGGAATATGAGCACCCGGTGATTCTGTTGCAGGCATTCACGCGGCCAGTGACACCTCCCACACGTGTCTTTGCAGGCCCATCAAGGGTTATGTCACCAGAAGCAGTGCAATCTTCCATCACATAGCTGGCGGCATCTCCTGACTGCACAGAACTTTGAGTATTGGATATGATGCCTCCCGCATAATTCCAGTTGCCCTTGTCTCCGCATTTGCAGATAATGTTTCCGAGATTAGAGCATTCCTTTATCGTACATACGCCCTCATCGGAATCCGAGCCATACGCTCCCACAAGGCCTCCTATCATATGATATGCTCCGGAAGCCGCCTCAACCGAGGTGAAAGAATGGTCGGCATTGTTCGTGCATCCGGTCATTGTCAGCCCGTTGGCAGCCTTGCCTATGAGTCCGCCCGGAATCACGCAAACCTTTGCGGCATTGGTGACATCAACTGTCACGGCCACATGATTGTTCACATTCTCAAGCATTGCCCCATGTGCATCAGCCGCGAGTGCCCCTATATGGGTCTCCGACTTCAGTTCTCCTGTCACGGAAACCGTCCCCAGAAGATTCAGATTCCTCACAGAACCTTTGAGCATCTTGAACATCCCAACTTTCGGTTCAGAAGAAGATATGGCCAAAGTCAGCGAATGTCCCTGGCCGTCTATCTCCACTCCGGACGGCAGTTGCTGAATCGGGAAGCATTCAAGAGAAGAGACGTCCACATCAGCATAGAGGAGGATTTTTCCATTATCCGCCCATTTCGAAAGGTCAGGTTCCTCTGCCGCAAGAGCGATTGCCATGTCGGCTATGTCTGTCGCGTTATATATTCCCTTGGGAGCCGTGAACGGTTCTTGTGTTACGGTTATTGTCCGGGAAGTGCCCGTGGAAAGTGTGATTATAACTTTCCCTGTACAGGGAGCGGCATCCGAGTTCTTTCCCACAGTCAGGGCCACGGTCACCGTCGCCTCACTTGCCGGCTCTGAATATGACGAAAGAGTCATCCATGGCTCGCATGCAGCAGTCCAGCTGCAATTTGACTTTACCGTGAACTTCTGCGTCTCTCCCTCCGGAATTACAGAAATCTCAAGAGGTGACACAGTCAATGACTCCTCAACAGCATTCCTGTCCGGAGCGCAAGACACGCAGATGACGGCAGACACAGCCAGTGAAAGCGTCAAAAACAAATCAGAAAGTTTCATGTCATCAAAATTTATGGTTAGTCTATCATTGCTCCGCATTGAACCCGTTTGAGGAAAGTGACACGATTCCGGCAGCTGTGCCCGAGCCGGTGAACATCCAGTCCGCAAGATTATCCGCCGAAATCACAATTTCTTCTCCGGAGCGGTTTATCGTGCCTGCTATCCGGCAATTCTTTATCGCGCACCCTGCCTGTTTCGGACGTCCGGCAAGCATTCCCACAGACACAGCCGCAGGCGCCCCGACATAAGCTGTCCGTGAAGTAGTGCAATTTTCTGCCGTGACTACAACTCCGTCAGCAGTGTTTCCGAATATCCCGCCGATATAATTGTTAGGCCCGGCAACAGACTTGTGCGCTCCGGAGAACGAACATCCGTCAATAAGCCCTGACACATTCTTTTCAACCATGCCGACCATACCTCCGACAACAAAATCCCGCTTGGAAGCCTCCCGGTTCTCTATCGAGCCGTCAGCCCGGCAATCCTTTATAAGAAATGACGAATTAGAATAAGCCGCAATCTGTCCGGCACGCACCTTTGCTCCGCCTGAAATCACATAAGTTCCCGAATACGAGCAGTCCTCGAAAACCAAGCAAGGCTCATCCCCTGAGGCAGCCTTTGAAGCTGGCTTTCCGGCAAGCCCTCCAACATAACTCCATGCGGACGAATTGCTTCCTGCGAAATTGATTGAAGTTGAACTTGTGCATGACCTTACATTCATATGGCCCTCATCCGCATTGTTCGCGCCGAACATTCCGCCGTACTGCAAAGCCGCACCGGATTCATACGTCATTTCTCCCGCAGACACGCACCCGGTCATCGTGATGTCATTCCATACCTTTCCGACAAGCCCGCCCATGAATACTGTTCCGGCGGCATCCGGACTGTTGAAAATCTGTACGGCCTTGTTCGTGCAATTCTCTATCACAGCTCCGTCAGCAACAGATGCCAGGCTTCCGAACCACACCGAAGAAGCATCGGATGTCGATTCCATAGTCCCGGCTATGGTTAGATTGCGCACAGTCCCCGTAAGCTTCCTGACAAAGCCGACATATGGCGAATCCCCTTTGTAATTTATCGTTATAGTATGGCCGTTCCCGTCAAATATGCCGCTGAACTCAGCAAAAGGCGTATAATCGTCAAGAACCAAATCCGTCTTAAGCACGACTGCCCCAGACTCATCCGCAAAACTTTCCGCCGAGGGGTCAGAAATCACGGCACCGAGGAAAGCATCGAAATCCTCCTTGCTTGAAATTCCGTCATATTTTGTCTCAACAGAAGACAGCTTGCTGATGAGCCATGCAGGATAATTGGTGCATATCGTCTTGAAATACGGATAATTGCGCAAATACCAGTTCACGGCCGATTCGGACCAGACCGCATTTCCGTCCCCGGCCTGCTTATCTACATTATACACGCTCACGGCTATGCCTGCATCAACAAATTCCTTGAGCGTCCTCTGCCCTTTTCCGCCGGACTCAGGTCCCATCTGGCCGGCAGCAGACATGTTTATCCAATTGAAACCGAATTTCCCGAAATTCTGGGCCGTCTTTCCCGAGTTCATCGCAATCTCAAGGCCTGCCTGGCAAGCATATCCCCATGCGCTTTTCATGGCATTGTCATCAGAGCCGGTGCAACATAGATGCACAAAATGCCTTGCTCCCATCTCCGTCACAATCTCGCATATCCTCCTTGCAGCATTCACGACATACTGGGGCTGCGAAACCGGCATATTGATTTTCTTGATATCCACAAAAAGCCTCGTGCAGTTGCCCTCAACCATAACTTCACGGATAAAATCCTCCAGCACCGGAATCTGCTCCCCGTTCGAAAGCCTGCCTGCAGCCCTGATTTCAGCTACAGTAGCCTTATGCGGCTCCAGGCCGTTCACCTCACAATTCCCATTGGCATGCGCCACGATGATGCCGTTGTCCTTTGTCCAATATACATCACACTCAACTCCGTATGCACCGACCGACATCGCATACCTCAGCGATGCGAGCGAATTGGCAGGCAAGCCTGACTCGGCAGAACCTCCCATATGCGCCGTCACCCTGTTTAAGCATGCGACAGGCCTCATCAGCCCGTCATCCACAGGCACGGAAGGGTCAGGAATCCTGTCCCAATCCGGCTCTGCGGGCCATTTGTCCTTGCTGCAACCGGCAAAAAGCGCCGCAGCGGCCACCAAAATAAATATCGCTATCCTATTCATATCTGTTCTCATATAATATCATTAGCTTCCTGATTCAGGACATAATCCCGGAACTCTCCCGACGGAACGGAAATCCTCAGAGTAAACGAACGCCTCTGACCGTCATTCGGGCGCACAGCCAGGCCTATCCCCTTTTCCTGATGCTCATGCATTCCGGTTCCCCATGTGTCCGGATATGTCGTAGTAATGTCAACCTTTGTAAGCACAACCCAGCCGGGAGCTTCAAGAATCTCGGCTGACCACCCCTCACGGCTGACGGAAGCGCCCCGATTCACAACAACGGATGCTGAAAATTCCTCTGCCCCGTCGATGGAAGTCCCGTCTGCGGCAAAGTCCGAAGGAGCCGGAAACAGGGATATGCGCACATCCGAAGACATATGGTCCGTGCCGTCCTTATAGCATCCCGACACGGCAAGAGCAGCAAAAGCAAGCGCCAATGCCGCCATGAAAGTCAAACTCTTATTTATTTGCTTCATAATCATACTGTTTTATCATGTCACGACATTCCCGGATTCCTAATACCACCCTTCAGTCTGCGTCAGCTTCGGGTTCTTGCTGCGCGAATCCTTATGGATAGGCCACAGGAGGATATTGGTGTCATTCCTGCGGGCCTTCAGCGATTCATTGTAATCCCAAATCCTGTCCAGACGTATCAGCGCCCACCATATGACACCCTCACACGGAAACTCAAGGAAATACTCATTGACCAGCGCGTCCATAACGGCAGACGGAGAAGCATCCGTATAGAAATTGTCACGCCCGTATGCGCGGAAGGCTATCATATTAAGACACGAAAGCGCATCCTGATACCGTCCCTGCCTGTACCTCAGCTCAGCGCACATCATCACAGCCAAGGCATACCGATAGTATATCATGTCAGCGTCCTTGACCATGTTTCCGCTGCTGAGGTCACCTATATATTTGTTCGGCCATGTAAGGATTCCGCCGTTGAGAGCCTCATTCTGCCCATAAGGGCCTTCCCCGAGATTGGTTTCCACGCGTCTGTCACCGTTCCTGTCACGGCTGTCGCGGAGCTTTTGCAGGAAGCCGTCCCCATAATCCAGATACTGCGTGCCTCCTATCGGAACAGGAGCGGACTGCCATTCTTTCTTTACCGCGGCCGTAGCAAAGGTGAAATATCCGGACACGCCACCTGTCAGCTGATAAGACTGGTCATTCTGCAATGCGAACACGACCTCAGCACTGTTCTTGTTCTTCGTGCCGCGCCCGTCAAACACCTTTGAATAGTCACTCATCAGCCTCGGGTCACCGCTCTTTATGCCAATTGCCGCGAGGGCCTCGTCCGCCATCTCCAGCCAGCTGTCATCATGTCCTCGGCACGACCAGCACCACAGGGCAAATTCAGCCTTGAGCATATTCACGGCATCCTTTGTAGCGAGATATTTGTCATTCCCGAGATAACCGGCATAAGAGACCGCCGCGGCTATATCCCTCTCAATCTGCTCATATACATCCTCTTGCGGAGCACGTACCGGATAAGTCTCAGGCTGATCCACGCTCTCAATAGGAGCAAGATTCAGCGGCACATCTCCCCACACCCTGACAGCCCAGAAATAAGCATAGGCCCTGGCAAAATGCGCCTGCCCCAAAGCCCAGCAGCGCCTGCTCTCCGACATGCTGATTGAACTGCCCGGAGCATATTTCAGAACTGCATTGGCCTGGTCTATCACATTATAGAGCTGTCCCCATTTGCAAGATGCCGATGAAGACGTCATATTGTTCTCAAGCACCTCCTTTGCCGTATATATCTTGTTCACACGGCTGTAGCCCCACATATACGGTCCTACGCGCAGTTCACCCCAGTGCATCATGGACACATTGTCCTGCACGAAATTCTTGCGCATCTTGGCATATATGTCATTGACGGAAGTCTCCACATGCTTTTCAGTCTTCCACATATTGCTCGCTGTCAGCCTGTTGTCCTGGACTATGTCCAGTTTCCCGTGGCATGAGGGCACGCACAAGGCGGCAAGCGAGAGGAGCAGGCACAGGGCCGCTCTGCCTTTGATTTCAATCAGTGTCATGTTCTTAATCGTTTTCATATCCTGCGACATTACATCAGAAAGTGACTTTCAGCGAGAATATCACCTTGCGCGGATTAGGCATCAGGTTTCCGGTATTGTCCGAATCGCTGTTATTGGTCGATACGGCCGTGTACATGTCAGAGCCTCCTGCCGAAGAAATCCCGCTCTCCGGACTCACGGCACCGGTCACACCTGTAAAATAATGGAGAGTGTTACCGGTCACGCCGACAGTTATCTTTTTCATGTGCAGCTTGCTTGCCCACTTGTCAGGAAGGTCATACCAGAGCGAGATGTCCCTTATGCACAGGTAGTCTGCCTTCTCGACCATGAACGAAGACGGGCCCCTCCAGTTGCGGTTTCCCCAGTCCGTGTCATTCGGAGTAAAACGGGCATATTTCGCATCAGTATCTCCCGGATGCCTCCAGCAGTCATACACCAGGTCTCCGAGCATGGAGTTGCAGTCCCCCATCGTATTCTTCAGCAGCTGCGTCTTCTGTCCGTTTATGATGGAATGCCCGAGTGCATAGTCAAGATAAATGCTGAGGGTCAGACGCTTGAATGTGAATGTATTGTTGATTCCTCCGGTCGAATGCGGAACCACATTTCCGAGATAGAACATGTCCTCGGAATTGATGATTTCGTTTCCGTTCTCGTCACGTGCCGAACCGAGTCTATTGCACCACTCGTAGTCTCCGGCATCCTTGCGGCCCGGTATCCTCTTTCCGTCACTCACCCTGAATCCTTTGGACTCCACATCATAAAGCGCGGCATCGGCTTCAGCAAGACTCTGTATTATATGGTCAACCTTATAGCCGTAAATCCTTCCGAGAGGCTCGCCGACGGCAGTACCTCCGAAACGGTAGCCGGACTCCGACATGGTGTATCCTCCGATGCGCCATGCCTTCCTGCCGGTTATCTTTCCGTATTCATCTACATCGTTGTACATGTATTCGTCTGGAAGAGCCAGGACCTTGTTTCGCGTGAATGCATAAGTCAGGTCTGTCGTCCATGTGAAATTGCGCCTCTGTATGTTCACTGTGTGAAGCTCGGCTTCGAATCCGTAGAAACGCGCACTGCCGACATTGGCCTTGACACTGCTGTACGGGCTGGTGTCCGGAAGAGTAATGCTGAAGAGCATGTCATCGGTCACTTTGTCATAATAATCGAACACAAAGCGTATGCGATCTTTGAGGAAGCCCATGTCGAGTCCCACATCAAGCTGTGTCGTGGTTTCCCAGCGCATGCCTGTGTTCTGCATCTTGTCCGGTGACATTGTAGGCAGGTATCCGTAGCTGCCTGCTGTATATGAGCCGTATGTGTCATAAAGACCGATTCCATTGTTTCCGGTCTGTCCGTATGAGGCCCTTATCTTAAATGTGTTCATGGTTTCCCGCGCCTTCGTCCAGAAAGGCTCTTCAGAGACCACCCATGCCAGAGAGCCGGCAGGAAAGACTCCCCAGCGGTTGCCGTCCGCGAATTTCGAGGAGCCGTCGGCCCTGACCGTTGCCGCCACAATATAACGGCTACGGAAATCATAGCCCACACGGCCGAAATATGAAATCATCGTCTGGCCCTCATCCCTGTTGGACGCCTCGAAATTGACACCGGACTGCAGCACAGGCACATCATCCGATACCGCTCCCGTCGATTTCGCCTGCAAGTAGAGAAATTGCTGGCCCATGTACTCGTATCCGGCAGTCGCGCTCACATTGTGCGCCTTGGCGAAGGTCCTGTTGAAATTCAGATGTGCTGTGAAGGTGCTCCTGCGCGTCTGGGTGCGGGTTTCCGTTACAGGCCTTGTGGCATTTACGGAGTTGATTACCCCGTCTGCCTCTCCCACTATGTTGTAGCTTCCGACATAGTTCTGCTCGAAATAATTGTACTGCGCGTTAGCTGCAAGGCCTTCGATAATCTGCCATTTCAAGCGGAATGTGCCTGACATGCGGCTGGTGGTGTTCATCCTGTTGTAGAACCGTTCATACCATGCAGCGCTATGGGCATTCTTGTTCGTCGAGACAAGCTGGTTCCATTCACCGTCATGGTTCTTTTCCATGGCAGTCGGGGCAGCAATAAGTCCGCGTCCGATGCACTGGTAATAATTGTCAACAGGGATATGCTTTTTCTGACGGGACATGTCGAAAGACGCGCCCGCCTCAAGGTTCTTCGTAACCTTGAAACTAGTATTTCCGTGCATGGTGAACACATTGTACCGGTTCATTGCAACGATTCCGTCATCTCCGGTATAACTGACTGACGCTGCATATCTTATCCTGTCACCGCCACCGTTCACACCGATGTATTCCTTCTGCCAGAATGCCGGCGAGAACCACTGCGACTGCCAGTCCGAATCGGTGAATATCAGCACCTTGTCATTGTCTATAGGGTCATACATCCACTGGTGTCCCTCGGGAACCGGCTGCCTGTAGTCAAGATAGCGGGTGGAATATATGGATTTGGAGCCGGTATTGCCTGTACCGTATGCATTCGCACCTGTCAGAAGCACATGCGCCGGATGTTCGGAATCATTGGCAAAGGCTTCCGCTATTGCCGGGCGTATGAACTGGAGGTAGTCCCGCGCATTGAGGATTGGCCAGCGCGAAGAAGGCGACTGGAATCCCACCTGAACATCAAACACGACCTGCGGGCCTTTTGACGGGGAACCTTTCTTTGTCGTGACAAGTATGACTCCGTTCGAGGCCCTCGCACCATAGATTCCGGCAGAAGCGGCATCCTTGAGAACCTCAAGAGACTCTATGTCATTGGGGTTTATGCCGTTCATGTCATCCCGCAGAGCACCGTCCACTATATATATCGGGTCATTGCTCATGGAGATGGAAGAACCGCCGCGTATCATGAAGCGCGGCGCCTCTCCTGAAAGGGAATTGCTCGTGGCAACCCTCAAGCCAGGAACTTTTCCCTTGATGGCATCTCCTACGGAAGTAACCGGCGCATCCATCAGTGCGCTTCCGTCAACTTTTGAGATTGAGGTAGTCAGGGTCTTCCTTGCCTGGAAGCCGTATCCCACTACCACAACCTCATCAAGCAGCTTTGAATCTTCCCTCAGAACGATCTCTATGCCGCTCCTCTGCTTGCCCAGCCTAAGTTCAACAGTCTCAAAACCGAGGCTGGAGACCTCCAGGACGGCATTTTCACTGGCGTTAAGGCTCCATCTTCCGTCATTGTCAGTGACAGTGCCTGCCGCAGTACCCTTAACCATGACTCCGGCTCCGGGAAGCGGACTGCCGTCAGTGTCCATGACCACGCCGGAGTACCCGGACACATGTACCTGCGGCGTCTGCGCATGCACAGTAACAATGCCATGCAGATATGAGGCAAAGGCAATCGCCAGCATCGTAACGGCAGAGGCCAGCCTGCGCTTCAGATTGTCAAAGGTGTTAATAATCAGTTTCATGTGGTTGAATTATGTGGTTCTTCATCTGTCATTTCCGGCCGGCATCAGCTTTATTGTGCCGCCTTGCATATTTCGCATCGAAAAGCATATTCAGCTGATGGGCAAGGCGGTATCCGGCCTTTCTTATCATCATGCGCGTCAGATCAAGGCGGTCAATGGCCCATTCGGCATCAAGGTCAGCCCCTTTTCTGACATGCTCCCTTACAGGCAGGCTCGCCACAGCGGCATCATGCGCCCAGTCATATATGTCCCCTTCCGTAATTTTTGCGATACAGTCCTTCGGGCATATGTCACACATCATGGCGAAATCGGACCAGCTCCACGGATAGTATGCCGCCAGGATATCCCCGTCCCAGACTTTGTGATATGTGCTTGGCTCTCCGAGAAATGTTACCTTCCAGCCTCCTATGTCCCTTTTGGGAGCATAGCGTATATGTCCCGGGCAATGAATGTCCCCGATGAAGTGGCACAGCATCACGATTTCCGTGAATCTTGTTGAGTCATCCATGCTTTCCGCTTCCTTAAGGTCGGAAATGAACCCGTCAATGAAATAGAGCGCATTGGTTACATAGCGTCCGTTGTCGTCAATCCCACGGAACGGCATCAGAAGGCTGTCCACCTCATAGGTATGTGCATAGCCCCTGGCCTTGTTCCAATCCGGACGGAATCCCTCATTGAGCCTGTCCCTGAAATCATCCGGCCACGAGGCATATGTCACGATGGATTCCCCGTGCATATGGCGGGAGATGTTTTTCCGTGCCGTCCGGGTAAGATGGTCTTCGGCTATCTTGTTGATTGCGGCATGTCCGAGACGCCCCCATGCGGAGGAAGGCAGAGAAGCGGCGGCAAACATCAGCATCAATGCAATACGCTTGAAATATGTTTTCATGTTGTCATCAGTTTCAGTTGGTCATCAAATCTGTCAGGTTATCGGTGAATTTCCCTGGGCATTCGGACTGATTATGCCAGACATGCACAATCACGGAAGTTCATTTGGACGGCTTCCGACAGCCTTCACGGAATTCCTGCTGCTTATCGCCTCAACATAGGCCTGCACTTTTTCCGGATGATCGGAAGAGATGCAGTCAACCCCGTGCCGCACGGCCCACTCCACGACTTCATAGCTGTTCACTATCCATAACGTAGTCTCGATTCCAAGCTTCCTGGCCCTCGCAACATAATCAGGATGATTCATAAATCCGTTGAAATCGTATGATATGCCGTCATATCCCTGTTCTGCCGCATATTCAGGAGTCTTCACAAACACGCCCGAATCCAAGAACAGGACTTTTGACTCCGGGCGTATGCGATGCACTTCCTTGCAAATCCACTCACTGAACGAAGTGTACTCGACCTGATTTTCCATTCCCAGTTTCCGGACTGCGGCCATTACCTGTTCCACGGCCATCGTTTCGCGTTCACGGCTCGACTGTTTCTTTATTTCACAGATAAGCTTCATCTGCGGGGTTTTCTTGCCCTGCCTCAGATATTCCTCTATCTCAGGCATGCGGTGGCCTCCCGGAAGAACAGTCCCGCGGGCCTGGGCAAATGTGATTTTCCTTATGTCTTTGCCGGTCACGGGAACCTCGGGGCCATGAAAGACAATGACTTTTCCGTCAGAGGTAAGCTGAACGTCAAACTCCACAGCATCAACCCCAAGCTCCTGCGCAAATCCAAGGGCAGGCAAAGTATTCTCATATAGAAGAGTCCCGGGATCATCAGGAGTATTGAAGCGGCATCCGCGATGTCCCACAACCTTAGGCTGGGCATACATCTGCATGACAGCCAGCAGCATGCCGGCGGCCAAAGCCATCCCCCTGCCCCTACCGGCCGCGCCGGACATATAGCCTGATTTTTTCATGGCATTATGTTTTTCCATGTGAACAGTCATGATTCCTGCACCGAAGTCGTCCGGTCGAAAGTGAAGTCATCCCAAGGCAGACGGGCATCCTTCCCCCCGTCAAGAACGGCTGCCGCATGGCAAAGCATCGGGAACATCGACAGATCAGCCTTGCCGAGTTCGGCTTTTCTGGCCATTGCGGCATATACCCTGCGTGCCACCACAAGGCTCTCAAGGGTTACGCCAGCCAAAATGTCCATGGCTTCCTGATATGATTTGCCCTCACCGAGCAATATTCCGATCTTGCGTGTGCGTCCGCCATATACCGTAACATAAAGGTCTCCGATTCCGATATTCTCGCAGTCGCGGCTCGCGCCCTGCATTTCAAGAAGATAGCGCATTTCTTTCACTGCCTGATAAAATGCCCCCGCCTGAGAGTTGTAATGCAGTCCAGCATCGCTTCCGTGCTCCCGGTTGACCAGGCCGATCGTCATGGCCACGGCAAGGGCATATCCGTTTTTCAATGCCACGGCACTCTCCAGCCCAATCACATCATTGGTCAGCGAGATATGGTAATAATCGGTAGCCATCGCGCTTTTCATCATGCGCAGAGCTTCCGTGTCCTTGCCGCAGAAAGCTACCTCGGTCTGGTCATGGAACACCAGTTCGTATGAAGTGCATGGCCCGCCTATCGCACACACCTCACGGCATATTCCCCTCTTGGCAAGTTCACGCTGCCAGTAATCCGGATACGAAATGAGAGTGCCGTCCTCAAGATTGACCAGCCCCTTGGTCACGGACAGTACTGGAATCCGCGGGTCAAGAAAGGCCAGTACCTCTTCGAGAAACCAGTCCACACCGAATGACGACACACCGCCAATGACAAAATCAACCCCGTCAACAGCTTCCCGCCACTGACCGAACTGATAATATTTGACTCCTTCCGGAAATGCCCTGTCAAATTTGGGATGCCGGCCACTCTTTTGGCAAGCCTCAATTATGTCACGGTCAAGAGGCGTTCCGACAAGCCTCACTTCGTTTGAATTTTCGAATGCCGGCCAGACAAGGGCTGAGCCCATCATTCCGGACCCGATGATTGCGATTTTTTTCATTGCGTCAATCAGTTAACAGTTATCAAGTTTCAGTTATGGCAAATATGCCATTGTAAGTCATGTAGTTTCCGGTTTTGTCTTTCTCTCAGCACTTCACGGCGTGCTTCGGCATACTTCAACGTTCTTCGGCGTTCTTCTGTATGCTTCTGTCTATTTCAGCGTGTTCTCCGACATGGTTTTGAGCATTTTGCGTGCTTTGCGTGTTTTTGCGTGACCGGTCACGCATGTGGTTTCAAAATCAATTTTTGCAAACATAGAAACTTTTTTCCAATCATCCAACTAATCCGTCAAAATTATTTTTTCCGCACAACTCCTTATTGTTGTCAACGTAAAGCCACAATCGTTTTTGTTTTTCCTCAACTGGAACCTCAAACATGCGGAGCAAGCCTTTTGAAGTCCCTTGAAGCCTTTTGGAATCATAGGAATCCTTTTGTCCCCTTTGGAATCATGGGAATCATTTTGGCTCTCGTGAAATCATTGAAAGCCTTTAGTACAGCACGCTTTGAAGAGCCAGACTATGGTTTAAACAAACGATATTCGTAAATTTGCCGACCGGTATCTGACGCGCCACCGCAAAACTGGCAGCCTCCCAAATATGCAAAGGGAAAACCCGTTTATTTCCGGTAGTGCAAATACCCGACACTGCCCCAATATTGACCGCACATGCGAAGCTACTACAATAATACATTTTTCGACTGGAATCCATGGCACGGCTGCACAAAAACAAGCCCTGGATGCGCACACTGCTATGTTTACCGCCAGGACAAAATGTACGGTTCCAACAAATCCAGCATACAGGCAAGCCTGAACAAAGACTTTGACCTTCCTATACGCAAAGGCAGGGACAAAAAATACAAAATCCCTTCAGGAGCCGTGATAATGACATGCTTCACCTCAGATTTCCTGCTTGAAGACGCGGACCAGTGGAGACCAGAGGCATGGAAAATCATGAAAACCAGAAGCGACTGCACCTTTTATTTTTTCACAAAGCGCATAGAACGCCTGCCGTCCGTACTTCCGGACGACTGGGGAGAAGGATATGACAATGTAATCATAGGATGCACCGCGGAGAACCAGGAAATGGCAGACAAAAGGCTCCCGGTGTTCACAAAGCTGCCGATAAAGCACAAGTCCATAATACTTGCTCCCCTGCTCGGCCCGATAGACATAACATCCAGCCTTGACTGCGGCATTGAACAGGTCTCAGTCGGAGGTGAATCCGGAACTGACGCCAGAATTTGCGACTATAGCTGGATTCTCGACATAAGAAGACAATGCATGGAACACGATGTCCCGTTCCATTTCCATCAGACAGGAGCGAAATTCGCCAAAGACGGCAAACTTTACAGGATAAAGCGCGGCTATCAGCTGGAGCAGGCGGCTAAAGCGGGAATCAATTTCAGGATAGGACCGGACATGAAGCCGTATTAGAATGCTTCCGGGGTTACATGCGGTCGAGATTATAGCGCGTAAGCACGTCTATGTGCATATAATTGTCACGTCTGGCCGGCCTTTCCCCCTTGACAAGATAATTCACAAGCCCCGTCACAGCATTGAACGACTGCATGGCAATGTTCCTTGTGACAAGAAAATCAACCGCCCCGTCCTTCAAGGCCTCCACATTGTCAGCAAGGTCATCAAATCCAACTACAACTCTGCCCTCATCGGGGTAGGATTTCATATAATCGGCAATCAGGTGCACACGGGAATTGAGCATTATCACATGCCTCACCTGCGGATTGGCTCTGAAAAAGTCCGACAAAGCCGTATTTATGTCCTCGCGATTGTTCGGATTCACGAAAACAGTATGAATAATGCACTCCTCACCGAATTTCTGACGGATATAATCCGTGAAGCCGCTCCTCCTGTTGGACGTAGGGTCTGACTTATACTCCTTGTCACGTTTTATCCTGACTATCACAACCTCCCGCACAGCAGCCCTGTCCGAAAGAAGGAAAGCCCCGAAAAATCCGCTCTGATACAAATCAACGCCGTAATATACAATATAATTCGGGTCATCTATGCGGCCGTCCACGAACCCGTAAGGAATCTGGAGTTCATGCAATTTTGCAGAAAACTTTGCCGAGGCAGACGGGAAGAACGGATGGAAGATGACACCTCCCGGATTCTGCCTGAGCACATTGTCACATGCAACTACAAATGAATGCTCGTCATACTGGTCATAAAGTTCCACGACAGGGACGACGTTGAAAGACTTTACCGACTCCACTCCTTCGAGGAACCCTTTGTATATCTCCTCCCAATACTGGCCCGGAGTGAATCTCGGCAACAGGCATGCAAGAACGTGCTTTTTATTTGATGCAAGGACAGACGCAAGCAGATTGGGATTATAGCCCAGGCGCACTATCGCATCGCGCACAGCGGCCGCCGTCTTTTCCGACACCCTGCCACGGTTATAGACCACGCGGTCAACTGTGCCTTTTGACACTCCGGCCAAGGCAGCGACATCATATATCGTAACATTCTTGCCTTTCACGATTCCCAATGACTGATTTGTTTGCAAATATAGCAAACGTCGAGAGCAGAGACAAAATTTATTTTGGCTATGCCGAGACGCAAGCGTATATATGTCCGTCAGGACAAATATAGCTAAAAGCTGAGAGCAAAACGTCAAGCTTGCTTGTAAAGTTTTGCCGAAGCGCCAGATTATGAAGCCCCCGCCCCCAAAAAAAAAGATGCACGCCACAGTCAAATGACATGCAGCATGCACCTATACATGAACCGGAAGAGACTACTCCCGGATTTCCCCTTTATGCGCAAGGACTTTCACAAGAGTCCTCTTAGACGCATGTGTATCCGAAACCCAAAGCACAGTGTCACACTGCGCATATACCCTCATAGGCTGCGAGAAAGCATAGCCCTTGACTGTCTTGAGCTTCTTTACCCACTCACCGGTAGCGCAATCGAATATGTTTATCGCATCATTGTCCCCCGTCGCATACAGACGCTCGGAACAAAGCGCGAATGTCCTTGGCTTGAATTCAAGCGACATTGACATCTCATCCACATCTATCGAAGTACCGTTCGCAAGGTCATCGTTTACAAGAGAAGGGTCAAGGACACGCACTCTCCTGTTCTCATAATCCGTAAGCATCAGATACCCCTCGTCATTGAACTGCATATAATGGGTAGCGAAACCATTGTTTCCCAAGCTTCCGTTTCCGGACACCTGACGATAACGGTTCACCCTCTGATAATTCTCCGGCGTGGCGTCCGCCTCCTTATAAATGCTGACAGCTCCCGTCTTGTCACGCGCATACACAAGACTGTCTTTCACCGCGAGAGCCTGAGCCTGAAACACAGGACCGCTCCAGCTGCCGTTACCGATACACGTCACATATGAAAGCTCCGGAAGATGGAACACATGGATACGCGACTGCCTTTCTGCGACATAAAGCCTGTCACCGGACGGCACGATGGCCTCAATCGGGCTGCCGAAGTTTTTCTGCTCACCATTGAACTCCCACGAATCAACCGTGCCGAGCAGCGCCCCGCTCTGCGCCCCGAACATCATGAGGCTGTTTCCGCCGCCGATATTCGCCACAAAGAGAGTATCACCCAGATGAGCAACAGTATATGGCACGAATCCGGCCGCATCCTCAATTCCCAAAGAAGCGGCATTGATTTGCATGCCAGCCTCATATGACCAGTACCAGAAGCTGTCATAATCATCAAAGCTACCGTTCCCGGTATTGTTCAAATCTTTTTCAGTGCACTGAACTGCCGTAATGACAGACAGGACCAAAAGCATATATCTTAATGTTTTCATTTTTTCTCCATTTATTTCAACTCACTGACAGGTATGGCATATACGCACTGGCCGCTTGACGCACGGTCAACAATGAACAGAGTGTTGCGGCGTATGCAGAATTTCTCCGGGTTCTGCAAAGTAATATCCCCGATTACGGTAAAGTTCTTTATGATTTCACCTGTCTCGGAATCGACCTCGCAGAATTTCTCCACTCCGTTGGAACTTACGAACATGCGGCCCTCATGGAAATCAAGGCAGTAAGGCCCGTTCTTATAGGCAAGCTGAGAAGTAGTGGCAAGTGCAGCACCCTCACGTATTCCGGAAAGATTGAAAACATGAATCTTCCTGGAAGGGTGAATGGAATATAGAAGTCCCGTCTTGTCATCAATGGCCATTCCGTATGTTCCTCCGGCCTCGCCGAGGTTTCCTGTACGAGTAAATATGAGAGGCAGGACACCCGGCTGCAAAGAGTTCTCTTCGATTATATTCACATAACGCTTGTCACGTATCATGATGACTCCCTTATAAACCACCACGTCATAAGCATGCACAGTCTGCGTCGCTCCCGTGCCCCAGTTTCCATTCCCTACGCATGTGATGAACTGAAGGGTCTTTGCGTCAAAAATCTCCGTCCTGCTGCCCTCATGCGTCACATACAGTTTTCCGTTTGCACGCGTTACACCGTTCGGACGGCCACTGAAAGTACGTACCTCTTCACCGTCAGTCCACTCCCTGATGCTGCCGGTATGCTTAACGCCATCCGAGGCCAGGCTGAACAGCTCAAGGCTGTAGTTGCTGTCGGCATCATTCACGACATACAGTGTATCTCCATAGGCATATACGTCTTTCGGACGGAAAGAAGCAGCCGAAGCGCCAGGCACATCAGCATAGTCAAGTCTGAATGAGAATGGCCCGCCGTCGTTTCCGCCGAGGTCAGCCTCACCGCGCATAGGAGAAAGCCCTCCGTCTATGGCATCAAGCTCAGGGTCCTCGATGATATGTTTTGAAGCCACATGGATATCATCGAAATATCTGTTCCTGGACCAGCGCGTATGCATGAAGCGACGTGAATATACAGGTAGTTTCTTGTCCAGGGACAGCTGGCGGTACATGTTGCCGCAGAGGGTCACCCATCCCGGACCGGTCTGTTCGTATGTCATATTGCCGTCATGGCCATAGCCAAGACAATGGGCAAATTCATGGAAAATCGTATCCGTTATGTCCCTGTCATCGGCATAGTGCTCAAGGTAGCAAGACTCGTGAAGTCCGTAGGTGCTTCCGCCTCCGAGTCCCATAACGCCTGTCGTGTATCCATATATCAAGGCTCCGTGATTGCGGGCTCTTACGATGAGAGCCGCCTTATCTATCTCAACCCTGTCATTGTTGCTGTGAAGAGGGCCGAATTCATTAAGAGCCTGCTCGAACTCAGGGGAAGAGTACATATAGCTCATGTTCAAGGAAAGGGCAACGGCCTCGCGGGTATGGGATGCTTTCATCTTATAGTTCCAGTATCCTCCGTTGTATCTGGCAAAAGAGATTCTCCAGCCGCATTTTATAGACTGAAGAGTCTGCCAGTAAGGGTCATCACTCTCAATGGTGAAAGTGAGGTTTTCCTTGGTAAGATACGGATTGGCCATTATGACAATCTCCTTTCCGCTCCTTGTATATGCCGTAAGATTTTCCGTAGCGAAAGGAATATGGTAGGTCAGCTGCTGGAACGGCTGCACCTTTTCAAGGCACATGAGCTTGAAGTCTTCCGCATACCCTTCTATCCTTGCCCATATGGTCACATTTCTGAGAGCCCTCGGGCTATAGAAACGGAGCAGCAGGTCATGATTGTCGTCCATTGAGAGCTGCAGTGGATTGTTCACATTGAAGCTTCTCTGGGCCTGGTCAAAGAAGACGTCCGGAGACTCCTCGTCATTAAGCAGATAATAAGTGTTTTCCGCATTGTAATCGGTCTCAGCAAGCATGACCGGCAATTGGTCAATGACTTGGTCCACATGTCCCGGAACCGGATTTTCATCTGGCGTGCAACTTTGAAGCAGCGCCATGGTGCCTGTCAATATCAACAGGCAAGTTGAAAAGATTCTTTTCATCGTCTGTTTCTAATAATCATTCACTACACTAAAAAGGGCCGCAAAATTATAAAATAGGAATAAAATGACAAAATCTCATTTTAATTTTGACTTTTTTGCGGAACGGCTGGCGTTTTAGCGGTGATGCCGGACTGCCCGGCTGGGTGGGGAGTTTGAGTGGAGTGAAATTCGGGTGGAGCGCTCGGACGAAAAGGCTAACGGAGAGGATTGGGATGGAGGGAACCGGATAGGAATACACCTCTGGCGGAAAAAGGCTCTGGAGAAGAGTCAGTCTGGGAGAAAAGGAGGACTTGGATGGAGAGGGACGGCTGGAAACCAATGCAGGCATGCGGGAATGTTTTCTAAATTATGTTTCCGAATGTGCGCCGCAATCTTCAATTCTGACACACGACTCCCTTGTTATGTCCAAGTTTCCCCGGCCCCAAGCTCGACTGAATGCCCCAAGGTATAATGAGCACCTCAAGCTATGCTGAGCATCTCAAGCTTTTCGGGCCACACTTTCCGCAAAGTTAGCCAACCATTCATGGAGAGCAAGCAATTGACTATCAGCTTATTTCTGAATATCGATTCCCCATTGCGGGGGCACCGTAATTTAACAAAACATTGAAAGACAGACAATTATGCTCCACAGTAATGTCCCGTCCTGAAAAAAGTTTACCACAAACCGTAAACTTTTATGCAATCAAAA
>ERZ777011.1520-NODE-1520-length-23634-cov-4.555706_pt1 | contig 23634 bp, 20 predicted proteins | sample MGYA00374964_ERZ777011 | MGnify/ENA primary metagenome ERZ777011 (study PRJEB29310, sample SAMD00008975) | mouse gut metagenome | study: EMG produced TPA metagenomics assembly of the Metagenome analysis of fecal microbiota from mouse which was promoted... | reverse complement strand
ACCCTGGCGGTATCTCTTTCTCGCATGGCTGATTAAAAGGGATAACCACATTACATAATTATAAATCTGTGCTGGATAGGGTTCTTGCTTTTTCGCTCCATGGCATATTTGAATTTGTTGTCAGCAGCTCCGCTTAGATTTTGTGCTCTTGTCCACATCAGCGAATACCACTTTCTGCTAAAATTTCAAGGCGCCGAAATATTTTCCCTTGACATTTCGTGATCGGCATAGTAATATAATTGTAAGGTGCCTAACAAATTGATGAAGGAGTTTTCAAAATGAGCGAAGCAATGAACGCCGGTCAGGCGCAAACCTGTCCGCAGTGTGATAACCATTGTTCGTCAGACGCCCTCCAGTGCGGCAGAGGCAGGAAATACTTTGGCGTAACCGATATCGGTCATGACCATGACCACCATCACGGCCACGGCTGCGGCCACCACAAAGACGGTTTGGCCGGATTGCTCCATCAGTGCGGCCGGTTTGTGCGCCACGCCGAGCTGGGAGAGGACGACTTATTCCGAATCCTTTCCGGCGAAGAAAAGGCAGCCCTCCAAGCCCTGCTGGAAAAGCTGGCGGAGGATTGGCGGGAGCGTTGCGGCGGGGAGAGCTTTACCCGCTGCGGTCATGGCCATCATGAGCATAAAGACGGGAAGCACCGCGAGCACGAGGTGCACAGTAAATGAGGGGCAGGTATCACGGGAACAACTGCCACCATGAGTCCCATATGGACAGGGATGACCTGGCGGGGAAATTCGAGCGATGTGGACGGCTCCTCTCCCACAGTTTGGGAAAGCGGCGGGGACAGGGACGCATCCTGCGCACCCTTTGCCAGCGGGGCGAGATGTCGCAAAGGGAGCTCCAGGAATTGCTGGGTATCCAGGCGGGTTCTATGAGCGAGATTGCCGCCAAATTGGAGGATAAAGGTCTCATCACCCGGGTACGCAGTGAGGAGGACCGGCGAAAGGTGTCCTTGTCCATCACGGAACAGGGCAGAGACTGGGTTGCCCAAAGGGATGAAGCGCATATTCTGCGCCACCGGGCAGAACTGTTTTCCTCGCTCACAACCGAGGAACAGGCTGTCCTGGAAACGCTTCTGGATAAGCTGGGCGATGACTGGGCGCGGCGGTTGGAACGCCGGGATGACGGCGAGTAGATACATAAATACGGCCTGTCTGGGTTCTGACCAGGCAGGCCGTTTTTTCACAAATCAGGGGCGGCGGAATATTCCGCTACCCCTGGTTTGCTCTCTCAATCAAGTCATAGATGATTGATGTATGCGCAGATCAGCTCCGCTGTCCGCTCCACGCCGATGGAGCTGTCCACGCTCAGCTCATACTGGTGGGGGTCACCCCACTCATGGCCGGAAATGCTTTTATAGTAAGCACTTCGGGCAGCGTCGGAGCGGGCCACGCTTTTTTTGCCCTCGGCCTGGGTGTCGCCGTACATCTCCATCACCTTTTTAACGCGGTACTCCTTCGGCGCATGGATAAACACCCGAACCACGTTGTCCCGGTTCCGCAGCACATGGTCCGCCGCACGGCCCACGATGACGCAGGAACCCTTGTCCGCAATCATGTTGATGGCCCGGTCCTGGGCCACGATAGCCTGCTGGACGGCGCTGGTGCTCAGGTACAGCTCTCGCATCACCGCGTTTTCATCCGCGTTGATGCCGGATATGAACTCACGGGCCAGCCCGCTCTCCTGGGCGGCCAGGGCGGTCATCTCCTTATAGTAGCAGGGCACACCCAGCTTCTCCGCCACCAGCTGGCCGATCCGCTTGCCGGCGGTGCCGTGCTCCCGGGCAATGGTGATGATGACGCCTGGGCGGGAGGAACGCAGGACGGTTTCGGCTTCCGCCTTTCCGTCCTCCGCCTTGAGCTGCTTCCACAGCCGGACCATCACCACGGCGGTGACGGCGATGGCCAGCACATCGGCCATGGGCGCGCCCCAGAAAATGCCGGTAACACCAAAGAACCGGGGCATGAAGATGGAAAACAGGATGAGCAGCACGTCCCGGAGGATGGACAGGGGCGCCGCCGCCTTGGCGTGGCCAATAGATTGCAGGAAGATGGCGCACACCTTCTGCACACAGGTGAACAGGATGAGGGAGAGATAGATGCGCAGGCAGCCCACCGCGAACTCGGTGTACAGAACCGGATCCACGCCCTCCGCGCCGAACATCCGGATGAACACTGTCGGGATCGCCTCAAAGAGCACGGTGCAGATGAGGCAGACGATGCAGGTCCATCTGAGGATGAGCCCCAGCAGCTCCCGCACACGGCCAAATTTTTTCGCGCCGTAGTTGTAGCCCACAATGGGCTGGGCCCCGGCGGCGATGCCGATGGCGATATTCAGCACGATCTGGAACAGCTTCATGATAACCACGAAGGCCGCCAGGAGGATGTCCTCGCCGTAGGGGGATAAGGCCCCGTACCCCACCAGCAGGATATTGTTCACAATGGTGATGACCACGATGGACAGCTGGGTGAGGAAGCTGGACGCGCCCAGGGCCATCACCTGCTTGAGCAGGGTGAGGTCGGGCCGGAAGCTGGCGGCGGACACCCGGAAGGTCTTGCTACGGGTGAGATAGGCGGCGCAAATGCAGAAGCTGACAAACTGCCCCAGGATGGTGGCCCAGGCCGCGCCCTGGATGCCCAGGTCCAGCACGAAAATGGCCACCGGGTCGCCGATGATGTTCAGCACCGCCCCGGCCAGCATGGCCCCCATGGCGTACTTTGGGCTGCCGTCCGCCCGGATGATGGAGGCAAGGGTGTTCTGCACCAGGGCGAGGGGCATCATGGTGTAGATGATGAAGCCGTAGTCATGGGCCAGGGCCAGGTTGGCGCCGGTGGCGCCGATGAGCCGCAGCAGGCCGTCCCCCCACAGATAGCTGACAAGAATGATGACCACGCCGCCCAGGAAAGAGCACAGCACAGCATTGCCCACGATGCGGTGGATATCCTGGGTTTTGTTCCGCCCCAAGGACACGCTGAGGGACGCCGCCGCGCCGTCCCCGAAGAACAGGGACACGCCCCAGCCGATGACGGTGATGGGGAAGATGACCCCGGTGGCGGCGTTGCCCAGGTAGCCCACGCCGTTGCCCACGAAGATCTGATCCACGATGTTGTACAGGCAGGAGATGATGAGCGAAAAGATGCAGGGAATGGCGAATTTCAGCAGCAGTTTTCCCGGTTTCTCCGTGCCCAGATATGTAGAATCTTGCATAAAAAGTACCTCCCTCGGTTGATGTTCGGACAAAAAGGGCGCACGCGGCTGCGTGCGCCCTTTGAACTGCAAAACGACACACGTGTGGCATTACCGTACCGTGATCAGGCTTACGTGCAATGCACTGCATGTGTCGTTGAATGTCCGTATTGAGTTGACGCTGTTTAGTTTAGCAAATCAGCTTTTGAAATGCAAAGGTCAATTTCCACAAAGTTTCTGTGCGTTTGCAGGGTCAAAATCCAGCACCCGGCAGGTATAAACGATCACCGCCAGACAGATCAAAAACGTCAGCAGGTCGGAGACCGGCATGGAATATAATACTCCGTCCAGGCCGAACCGTATGGGCAGCAGCAGAGCAAATCCCACGCCGAACAGTACCTCCCGTACCATGGAGATGGCCGTGGACGCAAAGGCTTTGCCCAAGGATTGCAGATAGATAAACGTTCCTTTGTTGACTGTGGCCAGCGGCATCATACACAAATAGACCCGGAAGCATTTTATCGCATAGTCCGGATAGTACACGCTCTCGCTGGCCGCGCCAAAAATCCCAATCAGCTGCCGTGGGAACAGCTCCACGATGAGCAGTGTCACAATTCCAACAATGGCCTCCGCCGCCAGTAGGCGGGTAAACAGCGCCTTGGCCCGATCCCTGCGCCCCGCGCCGATGTTGTAGCCTACCACGGGGATGCACCCAGCCGCCAGTCCCACGGAGATGGAAATGACGATTTGGAAGAACTTCATCACGATCCCCAGCACAGCCATGGGGATCTGGGTATACTGCGCCTGCCCGAAAATCGGGTCGATAGCGCTGTATTTCAGCGTCATGTTCTGAATTGCCGCCATCGCCATAACCAGGGAAATCTGAGACAGGAAGCTGCAAACGCCCAGAGGCAGGTATTTTCTCGCAAGCTGGCCATGGAACCGGAAGCTCTGCCCTTTCAGCCGGACAGCTTTCATGTGGCACAAATACCAGACCGCCAGCGCGGCGGTGAGTATCTGCCCCAGCACCGTAGCTGCCGCCGCGCCCATCATCCCCCAGCGGAACACAAAGATGAAAATCGGGTCCAGAATGATGTTGACCAACGCCCCTGCCAGCGTAGATGCCATGGCGAATTGGGGGCTTCCGTCAGACCGGATAATCGGGTTGAGGGCCTGACCGAACATATAGAACGGCACACCCAGGGTGATCCAGAAGAAATACTCTTTGGCATGGTGGAAGGTTTCCTCATTGACCCGGCCACCGAACAAAGTCAGGATCGGCTCTTGGAGCGCCAGATAGAGTACCGTCAAAATCAGGCCGGAAATGATACACAGCAGGACTGCGCTGCCGATGCTCTTGTGGGCAGACTCCTGGTCGTTCCTCCCCAAGCTGATACTGATGAAAGCGCAGCAGCCGTCCCCGACCATCACCGCGATGGACAGCGCTACCACAGTCATCGGAAAGACAACTGTGTTTGCGGCATTGCCGTAGGAGCCGAGGTAATTTGCGTTGGCAATAAAGATTTGATCCACAATGTTGTAGAGTGCCGCTACCAGCAGGGAAATCACACAGGGTACGGCGTACTTTGCCATCAGCTTGCCGATCCTCTCGGTTTCAAGGAAAGTATTCGCTTTTTGATGCATGGTCTGTTTCCTCCTCTGAACATGAGAAAGCGCCCGGCGAGAATAGCTGGACTTATGCCTTCTGGCCGCGCGCTCTCTAATGTTAATTTCTTGGCACATAAAAACAACGAGTAGCAATCAACCGGAATTACGCGGTGACGCTACTCGTTGTATGAATAATATTAGCACCGGACGCGCCAAAAAGTCAAGACCGATTTTTGCTTCAGGGGGAAATTTCACAACCTCCGCGGCGGTAGTATGGCGCAAAATAGAAATTCATCGTCTGCGGTGAAAATGTCCATGGCAAATGCCGTTTTGCAAAAGTATTTTCACAAATTTGCGCCAAAGCATTCAGGCGGGAATATGACCGATCACAGACCGGGACCACCGGGTCCACCAGGGCCAGGCCCATCGAAACCAGGCCCTCCCACATGGGGCGCGTACCGCTCCGCCCAGACGCCAAACGGGCCGTCCGTATAGGGGATGGACGTTGGGATCACGCTCAGTTCGGGGGACCAACCGGAGCCATAGTATGCTGACCACGCCCATTGCTGATTCGGTGAAAATCCACTGGTGCGGACATAGCCGGGAGACAGGGACACGCCGCCCCAGTCACTGATCTGGCCGGAGCTGTATTCCTTGGCGAATGTGATCTCCTTGCCATCGACCGTTTTCGTTTCAGCCTGATTTAAGCGGGTTTTCACAAACAGGGTGTTGACGATGAATTGCACATCGCACTCGTCTTTGCCCATGGCGTCATAAACCGCGGCATCATCAGGGGCAGCGAGTGACGTGACCGGCCCCATAAAGCCTTGGGTGGTCTTTTCCACTGCCGCGGACAATCCGCCATTTTGGTTGTAATACCACGTTTCCCCATTTTCATCCGTATATCGCAACGTATACGTGGATTTTGCTGCACATTCAATGGACAGGCCATCATAACCATAGTAGCTGTACGCGGTGCAAACACCATCGACAGGCAGCCCGCCGCCGCCCTGCTGAACCAAGTAGGCGTAGACGCTGGCAATATCATAGGTTTGGGAAGCTGTCAAACCCTGCCCGTCGTCAATCGCTATGGTCATGGTGTTGAATACGGGGGTGAAAGCAGCGTGCCGGAAGGTTACAGCAACCTGGGTTTCCCCGGCGCTGGAGAATACGGCATATTGGATATGCTCCCCAATGGACGTCAACTGATAGTGCTCCCCATACTGGCTATGCAGTGTAACGGTGACGTTAGCTGCCGTTATGCCGGAAGCATCTGTTCCCGTGGGCCAAGTGATGAAAAAGTCATCCTGCTTATCATCGCACAGAACAGGTTTGGGCGTTCCGCCCATAAAGTCTCCATGGCTGCCCACCCAGCTCCATTGGACTGTGTTCCCCTGACTACTGGCAGAACGCAGATGGTTCTCTGGGACAAGGTCAGTGATGACGGGAGCCAGATCCGTGCCAGTACGGCCCCAGATATAGATCCGCACGGGAAATGAAACGGCATTTACAGGCTGGCCGTCATAGGTAATGCCGCTGACCTGGAAGTTGAAGGTATAGACGCCGTTTCCATCGCCGCCCAGAACACTCCACTCCCTGCCGCTGTTATGATCCATGTACTCATAATCACCTATATACCAGTCCAGGTCGCCCGTTTGCAGGGTATACTCCAGAGCGCCATTTTTCCATTGGCCGCTTAGAGAATCAGCCTTCAGCGTCAACTCATCAGCGTAATAGCCATCGCCGGGAAGAAGCGTTACCACCGATTTACTGCTGTCGATTTTACTGTCATCTATGTTTGTGCCGAGCAGCCGCAGAGTGGCGGAACCAGTGTAAGACACAGGCGGTTGATCCACAGAGAACAAAGAACCGTCCTCATTGTATACAGGATAATCCAGCCTCTCTCCGGTTTTGGGATCCGAGTAGCGGATCGTTTGGTCGCCAGGACCGTCCGCAGTAACCAAGATATTCTTTAGGCTTGTTTTACCGCCAGTATCGCCTGATCCAAAAATCGTGCTGCTCACGCTCAAAATGGGGCGATCTCCACACAGCCGGAGCAATGCAGCGGCGGCTTCACCCCGGGTAGGAACACCCTGTACATTGGCCGAATCGGGGAGAAGGCCATCGCAGACAGCTTCATCAATACCGGCATATGCCGCATAGGCAGTTAGCCATTCGATCAGTTCCCCCCAAGTCAGTCCCTGATTGGGAGAAAAGAAGCCTGCGGAAGTTCCGGAGGCGATCCCAGTTTTAGAGGCCCAGGCCACGGGGGCAGCATACCATGCTCCGGCTGGTACATCAGAATATTGTTTTGCCCTATACGCCAGCGTTGTCACGCCGTCCAAGCGGCTGAGGATCGCAGCAAGCATTCCCCTGGTCATGGGCTGATCGGGAGAGAAGGATGTGGAGGAGGTTCCGGTAAAGAGCCCCAACTCCACTGCCTGATAGATTTCGTCATGATAGGGATGGGTTTCTGGCACATCGGTAAAACGTCCCGTGTTTACAGCATATGCAGGCACCGGGGCAAAGAGCTGAATCAGAAACCCTGCCGCAAGAAAAAGCGTGGCCAGTTTTAATTTCTTCATCATTGGTTCCTTCCGTTTCAATTATTTAGCATGATTTTGGTTGTGCCTCAGCAGATTCGTTCGATCCAATCGCATACCTCGCCGGAATAGTCCGCCTCGCAGTGGGGACGATCCCAGACCAGCGCATAGTCCACAGACTTTCCCGCCTCCGCCAGCTTGAGCGCCAATGCCATGGATATGGTGAAAGCGGTGTCCGCGTCACAGGCCCCTACCCGGATGCGGAAGAAATCAGCGGCGTTCATTGCCGAACCAATCATATCCATGGGATTGATGAGTTTCCGGCGGTTCGACAGAGCTTCATCTCCCGCGACCTTGGCGAAGCCATCGTAATAGCGGGCATATTCATCGGGAAACTGATCCTTCAACTGCGCGATTGCTGGGGCAACATATTCGCTGAAGTGCATATAGTCCTGTTCCGGCGTACCAAACTCCTGATTCTCGCCGCTGTCCATACCCAAGGTATCAAAAGACGTGCAGGGCTTCATGCGGCGCCGGTGGTTCAAAACATAGTCGTCCAGGCTGGAGATGTGGGCCCTCTGGCCATCCCAGGTCAACCAGCCTGTCTTGTCGTTGCCGGGGACATCCATCATGGGGAATTCCAGCCCCACGTACGGCACACCCTTGGGCGGGCGGGAAACCAGGTCCCCCAGACTCGGAGGGGCCGCAAGCGGTTTGCCCTCGGGGAGTCCTTCCTCAACCTGAGACATCATGACAGCGGCTCCGGCGTGGTGGAGTCCCAAATCGTCCTTTCCGGGTTTGGCATCCGGCCCTGCCGCAGGGGGCGGCGCGGGGATCTGATGCGTATAACGGCCCAGCAGATAGTCTTGGACACAGTATTTTTCCGGCAGTTCGCCGCGCTCCAGGCGGGTCAAATAGTCAGTGGCGGAATCTTCCAGCAGGCTCATGAGATAGTCATAGCCGGAACCGCTGCGGCCACTGTCCCCATTCAAAATAAGGGGTACGCCGGTGTCAGGGTGTTTCAGCCCCAGGCTGTTGAAATAATTGACATAGGCCGAAGACAGTTTTTCAGACAGGGCCTCCTGGAAGGGCGTCATCACCCCAGCGGGGCCAGCGGGAGAGGATTCGTTCTCTGTGTCCCTCTGAAACTGCCATTCATAGGCCAGATCGGCGTGATCCAAATCCACGATGGGGCAATAGATTTGGGCGGCATAGACGGCATCGCTTTCATCCATAAAAGCACCGTTTTGCTCCAGAAACGGGAGATAGCTGGAATCATCGCCGGTAATGCCCACAAGGCTGGACATGGCCCCGCCCGCACTCCAGCCCACGGAGATGATCCGGCTGAAGTCCCCAGGGAGAGCCGCCGCGTTATGCCGCAGAAAGCGGATGCCGGTTTTCAGATCCACCAAAGCCCAGGGAGACTTGCCGCACAGTTTTCCCTGGCTGTCCCGGCTTTCCCTGCCCCGGCAGCCGCAGGTCACGTAAACCATGCCGCGCGCCAGATACTTCTCCGCCTCGTCCCGGGGGCCGCCAAGCCAGGTATGGGGCATCTGCATATAGCCGGCGGAGTTGTTCTCAAAGATGATTGGTGCGGTTTGGGTGGTAAAGCGGCCCATTTCCCCCTCGGGGGCCACAGTCCCATCGGCGTTGAGGTAGGCTTCCGGCACAAAAATGCTCATGCGCTGGAATTTTGGGGTGGTGGCTTTTTCCGTGTACAGGATGTCCTCCAGGCACCAGCAGCGGCAGCCTTCATCAAAAAACCACTGTCCCCGGCAGTCTGCCAGTTCCATAGTTTGATTTGTGATAGGGATAGGAGCAGACTGTTTCATAGTATCACCTCCAAGTATAATAGGTAACTTTATTATAACAAAGGTGATGGGAAGGAAACAATTCTTCTTCCGTCATAGAACCTTTCTCATTTGGAATCAATTGTATCACGCATTATGCAGTATTCCAGAAAATGCGATGCCGCGGGCGAGAGCGGAGTGCCTTTTAAGTAGCTCAGGTAGACAGTAGTCGGAATCTCCGGCACGATTGGAAGCACGGCAAATGGCGTTGGCGGCGGCAAAGGCTCCTCGATATGGAGAAATGGACGGGGGAAATCCACATGCCCGGCAAACAGCAGGGAAACACAGTCCCCTTTCAGCACCATGTCCAAAAGAGCTTCCAGATTGTGGCTGGTAAATACAACACGCGGAATAAAACCTGCCTCTTGGCAGGCACGCATACAAAGTGAATAAGGCATAGAACCGTTTTGCAGAAGAACAAACTGCTCCTCTGACAGCTGCGCCAGCTCTATGCTCTGATTTTCCGCGAGGGGATGATTTTTTGCAAGGACCGCAACCAACCTGTCCTGACTGTAGGGGTGCTTTACTAATAACCGTTCCTTGTCCGGATTGTGTTCTAAATAGGCCACGCTGTCGCGGAAAAATGCCAGCTCACATCTCCGCTCAATCAGCCACTCACGGACTTCGAGGGTATCTGCCTCTGATGTGTGGATTTGAACGGTGGGGAAATCCGTTTGAAACCGCAATAAAATGTCGGTAATCCCATAGTGGGCCATCACAGGGATAGAAGCAATATGTAAAACCTCTGTTCCCTGATTCAGATGGTTGAAAGCTGCAGTTTCGTACTCATATTGGATCCTGGAGATGGACTGTGCGTAAGGCAGCATCAACGCGCCGAACTCGGTCAGTTCTACCTTCCGGGAAGTCCGCTCAAAGAGCGCCGCGCCAAGCTGTTTTTCCATTGCCTTGATGTGCTTTGAGAGGGAGGACTGTCCGATAAACAGCCGTTCAGAAGCCGCCCAATAGTTTTTTGTTTCCGCCAAAATGGCAAATTCTCGAAAATAACTGATGTCCATGAAAACACCCCAAAATATGAGTAATACTTCTGGTATTAGTGATTATACCCGCAAAAAGAGCTGTTTGTCAATTGTGCTGCACAACGGTGTGATCAGCGCCAGAAAATCGGATAATTCCCGAAAAACGAATTAAATTCTGCCGAAATGCTTAGAAAAGTTTAACGATTCCCTTGCGGAATCAATCTTGCGCAAAAAAGAATTGTTTGTTAATTATGCCGTAGATTATAATAACAGCAGCAGTAAAAACCGTCAAATTTACAAATTTTGTGGAGGGATTGCTATGGAGACAAAAAGTAAAGTACCACTGTTAAACAAAGTTGCCTACGGCATCGGCACAGGCGGCGGCTGTGTCTTTAACCAGATTGCCGCAGCGTTCCTGCTGAACTACTACACGGACACTGCGCTGATCAGTGCGACTGCCATCGCCACCATGTTCCTGGTGTGCCGTATTTTCGATGGCATCAGCGACTTCATCATGGGCGGCATCGTGGACAAGACCAACACGAAGCTGGGCAAGGCCCGCCCCTGGCTGATTGCCTCCGCACCCCTGACCCTGCTGGGCATCGTTTTGCTGATGAACGTTCCCATGGCTATGAGCGAAGGCGGAAAGCTGGCCTATGCCTACATCACCTACATCTTTATGAACTGCATTGTCTACACCATTTACGGCATCTCTAATACGGCCCTGCTACCCTTGATGACCAAGAACGCCGGCGAATCCACCATGCTGGCCACCTTCTCCGCCATCGGCAACAACCTCATCGGCCTGATTGCTGGCACTGCCATCACTCCCCTGGTAATGAACTGCGGCTGGACTGTCTCCAGCGTTGTCCTGGGCGGCGTAGCTTGTGTGCTGATCCTGATTTCCGGCCTGCTCAATAAGGAGGTCGATGCCGGTGAAAGCGGCCCCGCCCATCCGACCGTTTCCATGAAAGAGCAGCTCCCCGCTGTTTTGAAGAACAGGTATTTCTGGCTGCTGCTCCTGATCGGCGTTTTTTCCCTGCTGATGAACGCCAACGCCATCGGCGGACAGATTTTCTTCTGTAACGTTGTTTTGCAGAACCCCATGCTTATGCCAGCTCTGATGACAGCAGGCCAACTCCCCGGCGTGATCATCCTGTTTGCCATGCCCGCTATTTCTAAGCGGTGGTCTAAGCAGACTTTCCTGGGCTTGGGCGCGGTCCTTCTGATTATCGGATTTATTGTCACCGGCCTTGCGGGCCATAACACGACCATGATCATCGTTGGCACTACCATCCGGGCTTTTGGCGCGGGTCCGTTGCTGAGTGCGGTATTTGCCTTGGTTCCCGATGTGGTGGAGTACGGCAACTGGAAGTACGGTATGCGTTCTGAGGGCTTGATCTCCTCCGCACAGTCAATTGGCTCCAAAGTTGGTATTGGCCTGGGCAGCGCCATGACCGGCTGGATCCTCGGTGCGGTGGGTTATGTCCCCGCCCCCGGCGCACCCCAGAGCGAAGCCGTCATCAACGCCATCCATTTTGATTATACATGGCTGGGCGCTATCCTGGGCGTTGTGATCCTGGTCATCGTCCTGTTGCTCAATGTGGAGAAGTACGCTCCCCAGTATCGGGCCAATCAGGGCATTGAGGGTTCCGCTTCCGCGAAATAAAATTTTATTCCTTGCGTAACCGCCGGGATGGCCAGACAGGTAGCCTGCCGGTCATCCCGGCATCCATTTTACTTTTGGAGGTCATACATAATGGATGAGAAGAAGCATTTTGACTCTGAGGATTTTTCCGGTCTGGACGGTTCTCTGCGCTTCGATGCCCCTGGCGGCGCGGATGGTCCCCCGGCCTTTGAGATCAAGCTGGCAGATATCAGCTGGGTGAAGCGAAAATTTCTGGATATTCCCTACGCCAGCCAATCTCCCGCCCAGCGGCTGGATCTGTACCTCCCGGACGAGGGGGACGGCCCCTTCTCCGTGGTGGTGCATATTCATGGGGGCGGCTTCGGCATGGGTGACAAACGGGATGACCACATGGACACTTACCTCCAGGGCCTGAAGCATGGGTATGCTATCGCCTCAGTGGAATCCCGCCTGAGCGGCGAGGCGATCTTCCCCGCCGCTGTACTGGACTGCCGGGAGGCATTCCGTTTTCTGCGCCGGAACGCGGCACAGTATTCCATTGACCCCAGTCGGATCTGCGCCCTGGGGGGCAGCGCCGGGGGCAATCTTGCCGCGATGATCGGCATGAACATCCCTAACGGGCAATTCCCCGGTGAGGAGGGGCAGACCTTTGACGGTTCCTGTGCGGTAAAAGCCTGTGTGGATCAGTTCGGGCCCATTGATTTTCGGCATATGGATGAGCAGGCCCGGGCCAACGGCGTCAGTTTTGCCGATCACGATGCCCCTGGCTCTGCCGAGAGCAGCTACATGGGCGGGGCCCTGCCGGAATTGTCCGATGAATGGCTTGCCAAAGCCGACCCCACCACCTATATCAACAAGGGAATGGCCCCCATGTTGGTAGAGCATGGCTGCATGGATAAGCTGGTGCCCTTTGCACAATGTCAGCGCCGATGCGGTTTTGTAGTTTTTCGGCGAACAGAAAATGTCGAAAAATGGCGGGTAAAGGTGTACAGCCTTTGAATAATTATACTTGCCGTTTTCGCCCGTCAAGCCTGAAGCAAGCTGATAAATCAGGGCTTGACGGGCTTCAAACCGGCAAGTGATGTGGTGTATAAGGCTGTATAACACCTGTATGCTGCCCTGTAAAAAACGACATCCCATTTCGGCGAAAATCGACATTTTGAAATGGCGTTGACACACAAAGCGTAAACTTTGTCAACGCCATTTATCAGAAGCTGGGCCAGGGCCGGGTGGAGTTCGTTCCCCTGCCCAATGCTGACCATGAGGACAAGGAATACTCCAGCGACTGGAACATGAGCGTCCTATGGAGTTGGCTTGATAAAAACCTGAAGGAGAAATTGTGATGAAAATTTTTCAAAAAATTGGGGCAGTATGTTGGGCAGCATTGCTCGTGCTATCTCTTGCCGTTCCGGCCTTTGCCTCGGAGTATACCGTAGTAAAGGGTGATTCCCTGTGGAAGATCGCAAAGGAAAAGCTGGGCAGCGGGGCTAAATGGGGTGAGATTTATGAGGCCAATCAAAACGTCATCAAAGATCCCAACCGCATCTACATCGGACAGCGTCTGACCATCCCTGACGGTCAGGCGGCTCCCGTACAGCCTGCCAAACCAGGGCTGCCCGGTATCGCGGGAACCTACACCTTCACGGAGGCGGTCATGGGCGGGGCTTTCACGGTGGAATGGACGCTGACACTGAATGAGGACGGAACTTTTATCCTAACGGAAACCAACGCCATGCTGGGCACAACGGCCTACACCGGGGAGACCTATACCGCCGAGGGCTTGACACTGACCACCGGCCCGCTGTCTGGAGGGAAACCCCAAGCCGTGTTTTTCAATGACGACCTCAGTTGCGTCTGGACACTGGATCCAATGCACAGAACCGTTACACCGGCGAAATATGATGCCGGCGGGGGCGATGCGCCAGCGCCCGGGCTTCCCTCTCCGGGCGGCAAGTCTGATGCGGACTTCCCCAATGTGTCCTATGCGTCCAATTCCGGCACCCAAATATGTGACATCTACCGGCCAGAGGGAGTGAAACAGGCCCCGGTGATCGTGCTGGTCCACGGCGGCGGCTTTGCCTTTGGTGACCAGGGCATGGATATTATCCGGCCCGTGATCAAAGCCGGGCTGGCCCATGGCTATGCCGTGGTCAGCGTGGACTACCGCAAATCCTCCGAAGCGGTGTTCCCGGCAGCACTGGCCGATGTGAAAGCGGCGGTACGGTTTGTCCGCGCCAATGCTGAGAAATATGGTTTTGACCCGGATCACATCGCGGTGTGGGGCGAATCCGCTGGGGCTTACCTGTCCCTGATGACCGCTTTGACCCCGGATGTGGCAGAGTTGAACGGAGATGTAACTGATAACGCCGGGGTATCCAACGGGGTCACCGCTTTGGTGAGCTTCTACGCCCCAGTGGAGTTCTACACCATGTATGAGGAGGCGGGCAAGCCTGAGAGCGCTGCGGACTCCTTCGAGAGCAAGTTCTTGGGACAAGACATTACCGCCGACAAGACAGCTACCTATGCCACCTATTGGGAGACCTACAAAGATCAGATCCCCACGGATTTGAAAGCGTGGATCCAGGCTGGTGACAGCGACCACCGGGTGCCCTGCACCCAGTCCTCCAACTTTGCCCAGCGGCTGGCGGAGTATCTGGGCGAGGAAAATGTGGAACATGATCTGATCCCCGGAGCGGATCACGAGGACGCTACCTTCTACACGGTTGAAAACCTGTCCGCTGTTTTTAGCTGGTTGGATGAATGCTTGAAAGGATGAGCTCTATGGATTTGAAAGGGGCGCCTTTTTGCCTCAGCGAAAAGCAGCTCGCCTGGGTGGAGGACACCCTGGCAAGTCTCTCCACAGAGGAAAAAGCGGGCCAGCTGTTTTGTGTCATGGGCGGCGACTATTCCCCGGAGCATCTGCGTGAGCTGACTGCCGCGGGGAAACTGGGCGGGGTGCTGTTCCGTCCGGTGCAGACTGGGGCGGAGATCAAAGCCGCTTTTGAGGCGATGGACAGCGCGGCTAAAGTGCCCCTGCTGAAGGCCGCCAATCTGGAGGAGGGCGGTTCCGGCGGACGATTGGACGGCACCCTGTTCGGCTGGCCTATGCTCACCGCCGCCACAGGCGATGTGGATATGGCGGCCCGATTCGGCCTGGTATGCGGGGCCGAAGGGGCGGAGATCGGCATCAACTGGTCGTTCTCTCCCGTGTGTGACCTGGATTTGAACCCGCTGAACCCCATTACCAATGTGCGCACCTATGGCAGTGATGTGGAACGGGTGAAGTCCTTCACCGCCGCCTATGTGGAGGCTATGGAAAAACAAGGGGTAGCCGCCTGCGCCAAGCATTTCCCCGGGGACGGTGTGGACTACCGGGACCAGCATCTCCATCCCACAGTGAACGCCCTACCTGCCGGGGAATGGTACGGCACCTACGGTGCGGTTTACCAAAATCTTATCCAAAAGGGTTTACTCAGCGTGATGGCTGGGCATATCGCCCAGCCCAATGTAGCTGCGGAGGCCAACCCCGCGCTTACCGAGGCAGAGCGCTATCTGCCTGCCACACTGAGCCGTACCCTGCTGACCGATGTGCTCCGGGATAGGCTGGGGTTCAACGGCTTAATCACCACCGACGCCACGATCATGGGAGGCTACACCATGGCAATGGAGCGGCACCGGGCGATTCCCGCTTCCATTATGGCGGGCTGCGATATGCTGGTATTCACCACCGGCCTGGAGGAGGATCTGGGCTATATCCTGCAAGGGCTGGAGGAGGGCCTGCTGACCCGCGGGCGTCTGGATGAAGCGGTGCGCCGGGTGCTGGCGTTGAAGGCAAAGGTATGTTTTGGCCGCCCCGAGCCCCGGCCTGTCCCCGCTGCCCGGTGGCATCGGGAGTGCGCCGACCGGGGGATCACTTTGGTGAAGGACATCCAGCCCAGCGTTCTGCCCATGACCCCAGGGCGCTATCCCATGATCCGGCTGATCACTCTGGGCAGGGATGATATCCTGGATGGCTCGGTCCGGGCGCTGGCGCGTGGTTATTTGGAAGCGCAGGGCTTCGCGGTGGAGGACTACGCCCCCCTCTCGGATGACCTCCACGGCACAGCCCAGCTGACCAGGGATCGTCTTACACTATATTTTGCCAACTGGGAACAGGCCAGCAATCAGACTGTGGTTCGTGCCAACTGGTGCCCCAAGCACGCATTGGACATCCCCCGGTTTGTGGAGGAAGAACCCTGCGTGTTTGTCTCGCTGGCAAACCCATACCATCTCCAGGATGTACCCCGGATCAAAACCTGCGTTAACGCCTATACGGCGACAAAAGACTCCATCCAACTTGCCATTGACAAGTTGATGGGGAAAAGCGAGTTCTGTGGTGTCAGCCCTGTAGACGCGTTCTGCGGGCTTCCTGATGCCAGACTGTGAGGGAAATCATGAACAACATAACCGACATTTTAGATTTGCGTACAGCCCTTCAAGTATTGCGCCAGACCCCTGGCCAGCTTATTGAGACCAAGGTGGAGGTAGATCCCGCCGCCGAGCTGTCCGGCGTGTACCGCTATGTGGGGGCGGGCGGCACCGTCATGCGCCCCACCACTGTGGATGGCCCCGCTATGGTGTTCCATAACGTGAAGGGCCACCCCGGCGCATCGGTGGTCATCGGTGTGCTGGCCAGCAGGGCCCGGGTGGCCAACCTGTTCGGCTGCAAAAAGGAGGAACTGGGCCGCCTTGTGCAATCCTGCGCCGCAAACCCCATCCAGCCCACTGTAATGGATGGCTCCGCCCCATGCCAGGAGGTAGTCCACCGGGCGGATGCCCCGGACTTCGACCTGTTCAAGCTGATCCCTGCCCCCACCAACACTCCAGTGGACGCGGGGCCGTACATCACTCTGGGGATGTGCTACGCCACCCACCCGGACACGGGGCTGTCCGACGTGACCATCCACCGTATGTGCATCCAAAGCAGGGATGAGCTGTCCATCTTCCTCCAGCCCGGTTCGCGGCACATCGGGGCTATGGCCGAGCGGGCCACGGAGCTGGGTCAGCCTCTGCCGATCTCCGTCTCCATTGGCGTTGACCCCGCCATTGAGGTGCTCTCCTGCTTTGAGCCGCCTACGACGCCCCTTGGCTTCAACGAGCTGTCCATCGCAGGCGCGCTGCGGCAGCGGCCCGTGGAGCTGGTGAAGTGTGTGAGCGTGGACGAGCACGCCATCGCCAATGCGGAGTACGTAATCGAGGGCGAAATCTTACCCGGCAGCAACCATGTGGTGGAGGATCAGAACTCCCACACCGGCTTCGCCATGCCCGAGTTCCCCGGCTATAACGGCCCCGCCTCCCACGAGTGCTGGCTGTTAAAGGTAAAAGCGGTCACCCATCGTCAGAACCCCATTATGCAAACCTGCATCGGCCCCAGCGAGGAGCACGTGAACATGGCGGGTATCCCCACCGAGGCCAGCATCCTGGGCATGATCGACAAGGCCCTGCCGGGCAAGGTGGTCAACTGCTATGCCCACCGTTCCGGCGGGGGCAAATATATGGCGGTGCTGCAATGCCGCAAGACCGTCCACACAGATGAGGGAAAGCAACGGCAGGCGGCCCTGCTGGCATTTTCGGCGTTCCCGGAGCTGAAGCATGTCATCCTGGTGGACGAGGACGTGGATATCTTCGATACCAACGATGTCCTCTGGGCTATGAATACCCGTTTCCAAGGCGACCGGGACATCATCACCATCCCCGGTGTGCGGTGCCACCCCCTGGATCCCAGCTCCAGTCCGAACTACGCGCCATCTATCAGCGATACCGGGATATCCTGCAAGACAATCTTTGACTGCACCATACCTTTCCATCTGAAAGAGCATTTCCGCCGCGCCCCCTTCCTGGAGGTTGACCCGGAGAGGTGGCTCCATGGTTAAGCGGTTGGTCGTGGGTATGAGCGGCGCCTCCGGTGCGCCGCTCACCGTAGAACTGCTGCGGCAGCTCCATGACCGTCATCCCGAGGTGGAGACCCATCTGATTGTCACCCGGGGCGGGGAGATGACACTGTCCCAGGAAACGGAGATGACGCTGGATGAACTGCGGGCCCTGGCTTGTGCCGTTCATGAAAACGCTGCCATTGGCGCGTCCATCGCCAGCGGCAGTTTCAGGACTCTGGGTATGGTGGTGGTACCGTGCAGCATGAAAACGGTGGCGGGCATTGTGTCCGGCTACTCGGACAATCTGTTGCTGCGGGCCGCTGATGTGTGCCTGAAGGAGCGGCGGAAGCTGGTGCTGTGCGCCAGGGAGAGTCCCCTGTCCACCGTTCACCTGCGCAATCTGTATGAGGCCAGTAAGCTGGGAGCGGTAATTGCCCCGCCTATGCTGACCTACTACAACTTCCCCCAGTCCTTGGCGGATTGTACCTGCCACACAGTAAACCGTATCCTGTCCCAGTTTGACTTGGACGAAGGGAGCTACCAATGGGAAGGGATGGAGGAATGAAGCAGTTCGGCCTGTCGCGGGAACTGATGGGGGCGCCTATCACAGCCCAAGTGATACGCCTGCCTGAAGGACTTCAAATCGTTATATTTGGCGGAACTTGGCCACACATCGGCGCAATAAGCGTGGTTTCACCTCAAGGAGCTGTCACCACCCAACAGTTCGACCATCACAAAGACGGTGCGGTCAGCAGGCAGTGGGCCAGAATGCTATCTGAAATGGGGTACCGCCCTGCCGTGGTCACAGCGGGCATCCACTACGATCATTTGAACCGGGAACAGATTGCCGATGTGGTAAGACTGACAGACAATATGCTGTCCGAATTGTTGTGCAGGCTGAAGGGCTTGGACACTGAAGCAAATCAGCAGTGAAGGAGGGCCGCATATATCGATGCGGCCCTCCTGCTTTTATTAAAATGAGGGAGGGCAAATTATGAATAAAGCAATGTTATTTGATTTAGACGGCGTTCTTGTAGACACCGCAAAATACCACTTCATCGCATGGAAAAAACTGGCCGATGAATTGGGCATCCCATTTACAGCGGAGGACAATGAACGCTTTAAGGGTGTCAGTCGGGCCCGCTGTATGGAGATTCTTCTGGAATTAGGGGGACGGGCCATGGACGAGGAGGAACAAAGGTTTTATTGCGATAAGAAGAACCGGATTTATGTAGAGTATATTCAACGCATGGGGGAAGATGAAGTGCTCCCCGGAGTTACAAACTTCCTTCTGGACGCGAAGGCAAATGGATATGCCATCGCCTTGGGCTCAGCCAGCAAAAATTCCGGTCTGATTTTGAACCGGCTCCATTTGACGCAATACTTTGATGCCATTGTAGATGGAACCATAGTGAGTAAGGCGAAGCCCGATCCGGAGGTATTCTTGCAGGGAGCGGTGGAATTAGGGGTATCGCCCCAGGAGTGTATTGTATTTGAAGATGCTGTTGCCGGCATCCGTGCGGCCCATGCGGGCGGTATGCAGGCGGTAGGTATTGGTGACTGCCATACTCTGCCTGAAGCGGACTTCCATTTGACCAGCTTTTTAGATGTTACAGCGAAAATGGTGGAATTGGGATTGGCAAACCGGCTTGCACAATAACCCGAAAATACCGCTCTTCCCAGCTTATCCTATAAAACTGCATTGATACATAAACAGAAATATAAATGTCCTATTTTGACCTGCCATTAGCCCGCCAGAGAAGTGTACCCCTATTTTTTGTTGCTGGTTGGGATAAATACTGTTACCACTTAGATATATTCATTTCGCAAGGAGTACAGATGGTTGGGCCATCTGTACTCCTATTTTATTCGACATTTTTCCCCATCATCCGACACAAGACCCCATCGGATAATGGGGAAAGGCGCCGAACCCAACCGCCCTGCTGCCGCGGGCCCCCGGCTTCTGAAGTCAAGGTTTTCCAAGATTTCAGAAGAACAGGAGGTCTGCCCCATGCGGCAGCTTTACATAAGAGGACTCAGGCGTAGTGTCAACGATGGTGTCCCTGCGAAACCCAGCTACATCAGCCATATTTGTGCAAACCGCTCAATCTGCATCGGGATTTTATTGCAAAACGCCGAATTTATAGACCCAGGTGAAAAACTTTTTTTAATACGAAGTGCCGCTTCAGGTTTAACTGTTATACTCCCGAACATGGATCGGATGGCGGGAGGCGAGCTCGAATAAACCTGTTTGAGCGCCGCAATGCCATCATGAACATCCTGTGCAGGGAAGGCCGTGTCACCGTGGCAAGCCTTGCCAGGACGTTTGGCGTCTCTGAGCGAACCATCTACAGCGACATCACAGCCCTCTCCCTTGAGCAGCCGATCCAAACTGTCCGAGGCCGCTATGGCGGCGGCGTAGAGCTGGCGGACTGGTTTCAGCCCAGCGCCCATACGCTGTCCCCCAGGCAGGAAGAACTGCTCCAGCGATTGAAACCGACCCTGGCGGGCAACGATTTGATCGTGCTGAACAGTATCCTCGTGCAGTTTTCCCCTTTGCGCGGGTGCCGGTAGGCATCCTCCGCACCTTGAAAAACACCGGGCTCGCCTGGTCATATCCGATCCTGAACACGTTCCCGGCAGAACCCAGCGCCGAGGGAGGATGCGCCAAGACCACCTGTGGGCAGTACCCGCGCCCATCAAAGACGGCCAAATAAGGTGCCAAGCGGTCCCCATCCGTCCCGAAATCAGCCTATGGCGGGCTGAAGCGCATTGATCCCTGCCGGGGGATACGTCCGTCCAGTCCCAGCCCCCGCTACGGGGATCACGCAAGGAGGGCGGCGCGAGCGATCCTCGCGGGGTGGAACTCCCATGTGCGGCCCAGCCAGCCGCGGTTCAGGCAATCGCCCACGCCTGGGGAAGTAGTGTCGAATACAGGCAGACAAAGGACAGGAATACAATGTCCTTTGAAATCCTTGATAACAGATGCCACGGGGATCGTCCGCCCTTTGGACGGTCCCCGTTTTTGTGTTTTCAAGCATCAAACGGTACGAAGGAGTGCTGCGCCATGTCCAAAACCGAACTCACCGATAACCTCACCTTTGCCGCCGCCGTACAGATGCTGGCCCAGCTGGCGGCGCAGGGTTTCCTCTCCGCCGAGGAGCAGGCCCGCACCCGCCAGGAGCTGGAGCGGAAGCTCCGCCCCACCCTGATCCTGCCCTGATTTTGGGGCTGTAAACTGCCCAGTTTCGGGTCCCGTTTTTCATTACTTATCGTGAATAGCTTTACGCCAGATGTTGTGGTATTGTCGTTGCTGAAAGGAGGAAGCCGCCCATGGTAAATCAAGCAAACGCCCCAAAGGTCACCGTCATCGACCCCGCCGCCCCGGAAAAAGCAAAGCTGCGGGTAGCGGCCTACGCCCGGGTCAGCAGCGACTCCGCAGACCAGCTCAACTCCTATCTGGCCCAGGTGGACTACTACACCCGCCACATCGGGGAAAACCCGGACTGGGAGCTGGTTGACATCTACGCAGACGAGGGCATTTCCGGGCTGGACACCCGGAAGCGGGACGAGTTCAACCGGATGCTGGCGGACTGCTACGCCGGGAAGATCGACCGCATCCTGGTCAAGTCCATGTCCCGGTTCGCCCGCAACACGAGGGACAGCCTGCGCTCCATGCGGGAGCTGATGCGGTTGGGCATCACGATCCGCTTCGAGAAGGAGAACATCGACACCGGGAAGCTCAGCTCGGAGCAGACCGCCACCATCTACGCCGCCTTCGCCCAGATGGAGTCCACCGGCCACTCCAGCAATATGCGGCTCAGCGTCCGGATGCGGATGGAGAAGGGGATCTTCACCCCCTCCTCCATGCCCTACGGCTACCGGCTGAACGGGCTGGAGCCGGAGAGCGTCCCCGAGGAGGCACAGGTTGTGCGCCAGATTTTCGCATTGGCGCTCCAGGGCCAGGGCCACACAGACATCACCAAGCGGCTGAATGAATCGGGCATCGATCGGGGCCATGGCCGGGAGCGGTGGCACTGCTCCATGGTCAGCTACATCCTGTCCAACCGCTTCTACACCGGCGATTCGGACTGGCAAAAGACCTGCGCCACGGACACCTTGCCCATCCGGCAGGTGAAAAACCGGGGACAGAAGCCGAAATACGCGGTAGAGGACGACCACCCCGGCATCATCAGCCGTGAGGACTTCCAGCGGGTGCAGGGGCTGATCGCGGCCCGGAAGGAGCGGTTCTACCGGGGTTCCACGCCGTCCGGCTCGGCCTTCACCGGGCACATCTTCTGCGGACATTGCGGCTGTATCTGCCGTAGGAAGGTGACACGGGGGGTAATCCACTGGGTCTGCAACCGCCATAACGACAGCAAAGACCTGTGCCCCGTCCCGCAGATCCCCGAAGCGGCCCTCACCGCTGCCACCTTGCGGCTGCACAACAAATTGGCGCTCCACGCCGCTGAACTCCTCCAGCCCCTGCTGGATCAGCTTAGGGACATCCGGGAACGGGAGCTGCGCTCCAACCAGCGGTTATCAGACATTGACAAGGAAATAGCGAACATTTCAGGGCAGAATCTGGTGCTCATCCGGCTGAAAAGCAAGGGGTGCATCGATTCTGCCCTTGCTTTATCCCAGGCCGATGGGCTGGGCCGCAGGCTGCGGGATCTGCGCCGCCTGCGTCGGAAGGTGCTGGAGGCCGCCGATGGGGACGAGCAGATCCAAACCACGGAGGCCATGCTGGACTACCTGGAGGGCGCCCAATGGCAGACCGAGGTCACCCCCGAGCTGTTCGAGAACCTGGTGGAGCGGATTACGGTGGTGTCGGCGGAGGTCGTGAAATTCCGGCTCCTCAACGGGTTGGAGCTGGTTGAAAGACTGGTGTGAACCATGGCATGGCAGAGAAAAATTCCCTTCGGCTATGAAGTCCGGGGCGGGCTGATCCAGCCCCACCCCCAGGAGGCGGACGCGGTGCGGTGCATCTTCAGGCAGTATCAGGCCGGGGCATCCCTCCTGGCCATTGCGGAGGATATGACCCGGCAGGGCATCCGCTACCATCAGCATACTGCTGCGTGGAACAAAAACATGGTGAAGCGGATTCTGGAAAATTCCAAATACATCGGTGCGGATAACTGGCCCCGCTTGGTGTCCGATGAGGACTTCACCGCCGCCCAACGCCTGCGGACAGAGCGCAGCACCTACGCCCCGCTCTCCACCGATATCCGGCCCATCCAGGGCAAAGTGGTGTGCGGCCTGTGCGGGGGGAAGATGATCCGGGGCAACCGCTCCCACGGTCTGGTTCACTGGAAATGCCAAAACCCGGGCTGCGGGCAGAGCATCTCCCTCAATGATGAAGCCCTGGCTGGGCTGGTGGATGGGCTGCTCCGGGAACTGGCCCAAGCCCCTCACCTGCTTATCATCCCCGAACCCCGGCAGACCGGGGTGGACATGGAGGCCGTCCGGCTCCAGAACGAGCTGACCCTGGCCCTGAACCGGGGTGATGAAAATCCCGGGTACATCAAGACCCTGGCCCTGGCCGCTGCGGCCCAGCGGTACAGCCAGATCCCGGACCCCACCCCCGCCCATGACCTGGAGCAGCTCCGGGCGCGGCTGGAGGAGGGTCCCGCCGATGCCAATACCCTGTCCGCCCTGCTGGATACAGCGGTGCGGGCCGTCCGGCTGGCCCCGGATAAGACCGTGGACTTGGAGCTGGTCAACGGCCAGATCATCACAGAGGCAAAGGAGGAAAGCGCATGAACGCTGCGGTAAAGGCCCCGAAAAAGGTCACCGTCACCCCGGCAGACCCCAAATATACACAGAAAGACATCCGAAAGCAGCACCTCCGGGTGGCGCCCTACTGCCGGGTGTCCACCGGCAGCGAGGAGC